>Ga0228698_1000294_pt1 | contig 42132 bp, 61 predicted proteins | sample McNCre117_Aug_MG_FD_178015 | JGI IMG/M metagenome (GOLD analysis project Ga0228698, IMG submission 178015) | Freshwater microbial communities from McNutts Creek, Athens, Georgia, United States - 1-17_Aug_MG | ecosystem: Environmental > Aquatic > Freshwater > Creek | place: USA: Georgia... | reverse complement strand
ATGCGGAGGGGGGGATCTGTTTACGACCCCTCCCCCCCGTCACCATTGACCAGCGAGAGTTGTAAGATTAGAGCAACAGTTACATAGATCATAGGCGTAGAAGTTTTTGATTTGTATGTCTATGTCTGTTATGTACTCAAAACTTGAAGCATTGTGCATCAGCTTTGAGTTGGCTCATCTAATCTCACAATTGTTCTTTGTTACTTGACTACCTTGAGATGAACGCCACTAACATTGTCACTAACAATAGTGTCTATTGCTCGTTCAATGTCAATGATTTGTTGTTCAATACTAAGTTCACTTGACGTGTTCACAATTCTTGCAAGCAACGAACAAGTGTTGTATCCTGCAAGTGTGTCCCATTGAAACCAATCGTCAAAAGCATCGAAAGGATCAAAAGGATTGTCTATTGTAGTAATCATAACAGACATAGCACTATGCTCCCTTCAATGCAGTCTTTAGAGTAGTCAATGATACACCTAATGCTTCTGCTACAGCCGCTTGCGTATAGCCTTGACTAAGCATAGTAGTAGCACGAGAAGTTTTAGAATCGGTCATCTTGAGTTGTGTCTTAGGAGTAGCCAACTTCTTTACTTGATCCATGTCTGCATGATCTAGAATAGACGACAACATAGTGTTAGTAATAGCCCCATCTTGGATGGCTTTCCATTCAGGGGGGGTTATTTCTATACGGGACTTTGTTGCGCCTGTTCTTTCTCTTGCTTCCTTGAGTATCTGAAACTTAAGTTTCTTCTTTGTTTCTTTAGTCATGTTAGGATTGGCATTAACCCTTACTTTAAGGAGGGCGTTACCAATAACCTGGGCCTGTCTTTCAAGAGGTGCCTTTTGCTGGGCAAGAGTGAGTTTACTTTTAAGGGAGGCTACTTCTTTGTTGTGAATAGCAGCGGCTTCCTTGTTATAGAGGCGACCTTTTGTAAGTAAGGCAGTCTTTCTAGCATCGTTTGCCATTGCCTTCAATCTATTACTATGATCAGCATAGATTGTCTCAATGATAGTAGGGTTCTTACCAACAAGTGTATGGGCGTTTGATGTTTCTGCTAGACGCTTAGACTTCTGCATTTTAGGCACAGGATTACCAGATTTATCGATAGTCATACGTCCAGTTTCCCTGAAGATCTTGGCACCCGTCTTCTTGTCTACAAGAAAACCCTGCTTGCGTTCAGGAATACGAACTTCTGCGCCTGCTCTTGAAATCAAAGTAGAAGCGCCACGATTACGACCTTCTTTTTGCCACTTTGTTTTTAGTTCTTTAATACCATGGTCTACTTCAGATTGCTTGTAATTGAGTTCATGCTTTTGCGCGTCAATGACGACCATTGAATGCTTAATAGCACGGGCAATCTCATCTTGGTTTGCACCCTTGATTGTCATGTCCGTAATGAGATTAGAAATCGATCCCATTTCTTTCTGCTTTTCTAGATCAGTCATCTTTGGCATACCCTCATACTTAGGGTATAGATGCTTGGCATCAAAGCCTTTTAGTGCTTCAAGTGTAGGCGCGTGCTTTACTTGACCTCGATTATTGGGAATTACAAGAACGTGATCCCCGTCAAAGTCTGCACCAGAGAGTTGCTCAGCAACTTTGTGGTGAATTCCAACAGCATCTCTAGCGTTACCAAATGCTTTCTTGGCAGCCGGATTGTTGTTGTTGACCACAAGATTAGGAATCTCAAAGATTCCGCCATGCGGGTGGCGAACAAGTGCTACCCTTGTTCCATTTTTAAAGTTTGGAGCATAAATCTCGGTTTCTTTGATTTTACTCAAAGGGAGAATAACATGTGCCGCAGTGTCCTTGATTCCTGCTGCTTCAAGTTCTACAGCAGAACTATCAACATCTTCAGCGAACTGCTCAAGAAGCCTCTTACGAAGAATTGGGTTTGTAATCTGCTCAATCTCATGAAGACTTGACTTCTTGTGCTCGTAAGTCATGTCTAGTTGTTGCTTGGCGAGACTAGCCTTTTGCTTAGACAACATTTGAGAGGAAAGATTTCCTGCCCAAGTGTCCCAATCTCCTTCTTCGCTGATGATGTTCAGTGCACCACGTTGGCGTTGAATAGACTTTAGAAAGTCTACATTGCCGTCGGCATCTTTCTCCAAAACCTTCATTGCATCAAGCTTGTTGCCTGTCTTGCTGTCTGCTTTACGCTTACTTGTGTGAAACTCGATGTCTACACCAGGAGGAAGATCATCCTTGTACATAGCCATGCCCTTGAGGAAGTGGGTATCATCCACATTCACTCGAACCTGAGCATAGTTAGCATGACCGAGAGAAAGATTCTTTGCTCCTGGACGGATGTAGATCATTCCGTCTGCTTGGCCTCCACCATCTTCTGCCCAGCGAACCGCTACACGTCGCGAGCTGACTGGTTCGGGATAATGAATCTTGTTAAAGGACTCTCCGCCATTTTGGCTATAATCAGTGATCTGCTCAATCTCATGCTTTCGAGCAGCAGCTTCTTTCCACTCCATGCCCTTCTTAGTCAAGACCTTGAAGTTGGTGTCGTAAGGAGTACCTAGCTGAGGAACGGGAAGTCGGTGCTTATTGTAACCTTCTTCGACAAGAAGAGAAACAGCAGCGTCGAACTTCGTACGAGATACTCCCATACGCTTTTCAACGCCAGCGCCGATATCCACAATGCCATGCTTCTCCACAGCAGCACGAATTACTTCTCGTGTCGAATGGATGATAGCATTCTTTTCTTTAGTTCCTGGTGCGATAAGGCTACGAACAGAAGATTCGTTCGGAAGGCCCATTTCCTTAGCTACAGCATTGCGAGACATTCCAGTAGCAAGCAAGCGTTCTGCTTGTGTAGCCAAAGCTGCTCTCTGAGCGTTTGTAGCAATCGTCTTTCGAGTACGAAACTCGGATGTGCCACTGGACTTAAGATCTCCATTTGGGTGGTACGTAGCAAACCCCATGGCCTTAGCGATCTCAACTTGTGAGAGTCCCTTAGCCTCGAGTTCTCCTACCAAACCCAAGAAGTCTCGATTTCTAGTGTTTTCATCTCCGCCCGATCCCCACTTGTATCTTCCCGAATGACGAGGAGTACCATAATGGGCGAGCGTCTCTTCATTAATAATCATGACATCGCCTCATTCCTGATAGCTTGGATTCGCTTGTCAAAGGTAATGATCTTGTCCATGATATGCGCAATGTGGTCGGGCTCACCTTCAAATACCCTAACCTCATCTGATTGATAGATGCGCATTTCAATGTCGATATCAAACGGCTTAAACCTATACTCCAGGCAGAACAGAGCTGCATAGACCTCTAACTGGTGGTGGGATGTCAGTGTGACTCCAGTTTTGAGATCATGAATACGCAGCAAGTTCCGCCTGAAGCAGATTGCGTCGGCTGTGCCAAAAGCATTATCGCTGTAGTACAGGATCTGCTCAGTTGACATACGATAGCCGATGGCGTCATTAACATACGAGTTAAGCGCCTTCTTGTTGCCTGGGAGCTTTACGCCAAGTCGAACGAGATCATGCGCCAAGGCATGAAGTTCAGTTCCTCTTTGCGCAGCCAACGCCGCTACATAAACGCGATCAAGTTTCTCATCATCGTAGTTGATCCAATGATACTTGCTAGCGCTGAGGAATGCGTGTTGACCTTCGAGGTTGGAATGTGCGATGAATTGCATCCAAAACCTCCTCTTCATTCTCTGGGCAGATGAAAGCTGCGAATGACATGTTGTCTAGCAATTCGACGTAGTACTTCTGATTAGGCTGTTCTGGTGAATCCATCTCAGCCTTAACTTCAAGCGCAGCCCACAAGTCATGCCAGAGGATGAGAAGATCTGGAAACCCTTGCATGTAGCCCGAATCGTTCTTGAGAACTACACAACCAGGGAAACGATGCTTTAACTCGGTGATGAGTCTTCGCTGATAATCTCGTTCAAGCATAAAACCCCTCCAAACTCAAAAATTTTAGGGTTTGGATGAGGTCGTACCTGCATCCTTCTATTACAATCGTTGTTTTCTACGCGAAAATGATCTTGAAGGATTTGGACCGCGAAAATACCCCCTTGTCAGAAATCATGACAGTTTGGTTCCAAAAACTTTTTTGTATTTCTGTTTTTTAAGAAATATTTTTAGTTTTGGAGTCAAAACTGACATGTTTCTGTCATAAGAGGGTATTTCCGCAGGTCAGAGGCGGTTTGGGCTTTGCAAAAATGATCTTGGTAAATGTATCGTCGCAGGTCAGAGGCTTGTCACTTTTTTTGAAAGTGACAAGATTTTTCATAAGGAGTGCTTTTTTTCGTTAAAATTGCGTTTTTTCTGCAAAGAATGCAAAATTAGCCTGTCAATTAACGAATTGCTTGTCAGAACGAAATAGTTCAAAATTTCGTATTTTGTGTCCAATCTGTCGATGCGTCCGAACGCTTGATGCCAGTGTTTGTACGAATATGTCAAGCTGTACAAGACCATGGTATCAGTAGACGTACAGTTCCATCCTTCGGACCCAGCGGCGTATTGCACAAGGTAAATCCACCGCTCTCCAGTGGGCACTTCTTCGTGTTTATGGCCGTTCCACTCCGCTACCTCGACTACGGACGACAGGGTACGAAGGAGCTCCAATTCGTAATCGAAGTTGTAGAAGACAATAAGTCTGTCATGAATCTCCAGAAGATCATGAACTGCCCCAAGCCTCGCAGGATCAGTATTAACGACTCTACGCCCAACTCTGTACATCTCTGCAACGTCCTTAAGAGGCCTGTTCTCATAGACATTCCAACGCCTCTTCCAGACCTTGTCAAATAGTTCACAGTCGAACTCCATGTCGACATAGTGCACCTCCCGTTGGGTTGTACGACCGTCGAACTGCATCTCCACCAAGACCTGGGAGCGGAGCTGGAGGAGCTTACGGACCCCGAGAACCTTCTCTACTTTCGGAAACTTCGAGTACGAACTATACACAATATGTTCTCGCTTGAAGTGCGTCCTATTCTTATAGAACCCATTTGCAACGAAGACGGGTATATAATCCAGCCACGTGTCCCCAGGAGTAGCAGAAAGTAGAATCCAGTTGTTCCTCTTTGCAATAGTAAGAAACGACTTCGTCCAACTTCCACTGCCCACAAGCCTCTGCTCGTCGAGAATAAAGAAAGCATTCTCCACCTCCACGTACTTATGCAGGTTGTTCCATGAGTCGATCGTCAGTACACCGGCTACCGTGGCGTCAGAAGCCCTGCCGATACCGAAGCGCGCAAACTCGGTAAGCCAGTCAAGGCTATCTCTCTTCTTGGCCGTAGTGATGACATAGACGTCCTTAGGCGCCTCGTTGTCCATATAGTACGCAGCAGCAGTACGAGACTTACCCGTACCTACACCACCCCATAAGACGCATCCATTATGCATCCTGTCGAGGGCGTCTTCTTGGTGCGGGGCCAGTAGTTTCATGTCACCACCTTTATCTAGGGCCAGGGCAACCGTCAACATCCACTTCGAGACCTTCACTATCATAATGATCAGAAAGAAGATGTGTCCCGTCCAAACAAGTACCCCAAGGAAGAAGAACCCTCTCCGCTTTACACTTTAGGCAAAGATCACTTGTCGGAAGGAATTCTCGTTGACCAATGTTTGGGAACCAAGTATGACCTTTTCTTTCGCACTTACTCTTAAACAGCTTCATATCATATCCTTCCTAAGCAAAAACCCTAAATCCTTGTAGGGATATAGGGCTTTGAGCTACTTCTTTTAGGCGTTCTTTTCGGCGCGCTTGGCCTTGATCTTCTGGTACGTGTTCACGATCCCGCCGATCGCCAGCAGCGTTCCGAAGGATGCGGCAACGCCCACAGCTGATACGGCTGCGGCCTTGCCCATCTCCTTCATGAGCGATGGGGTCTCGGTGGTCTCGAGCTCGTTAGAGGTCTCGGACATAGTGCACTTCCTTTCACGGTGGTGGGAGTGGGTCTCATTACAACCACTGTTTTTTACGCGAGGTCTTCCTCTGCAAGGACCTGCTCAAGAGCGTCCTTAGCCTTCATGAGCAGGAAGATGCGCTTTGTCCACTCCTCCTCGCGCTCGAGGTTGAGGAAGATGTCGATGGGGGTCTTCGACTTCCATTGCCGGTCCATCTGCTCCTGAGCAAGGCGCTCAATAGTCTCCTGGCACTGGTCGATCATGTCCTGGACTTCGTTCATCAAGATCCCCAGGTGCTTAGATCGAATATGACATCTTCATATGCTTCGGCCTTACCTTTTAGCCGGAGCACTTCAAAGAACTTCTTGCTCATAGTCTTAGGCGGCATATTGCCGCGTTCGATCTCACTTAAGAGTTTGTCAACCTGGTCTAGACAATCGTCGCGGGAAATGACGAGTGTTCGAATAAGAACCTTTTTACGCATATCATGCTCCTTGATAGTGGTTGAAGTACCAGTCGTATGTGTGGGTGAAGATATGGAGCGCGGTCTCAATACCGCGGATCTCTCCTTCAGTGCCACCAGTAGTCTTAGCGTTCGCCAACTCGGACTTGAGCCACTGAATGGGCCTTTCGTCTTTCTTGTTGGCGCCGTTGATCGTGTCGAGAGCAATGTCCAGACCATGGCGATATGAGCCTTCGGCCTTGTCGCGCTCGTCCTCGATCATTTCGATGATGCTAGGGCCTGCGTAGTCATACATATTATGCTCCTTTGAAGGGCGGGTGGGTTGGAATATGAGGGGCGCCGTCCGCCGCGAGACGGACTGTGGTCTTTTATACCCAGGCAGCTTCCCCACTGCCGAGGCCCCTCCTAACCAAGTATAAAGTGTGCAGGGCACAATCGCTGCCGTTTAAGCCAGGCGTCTCCGCTAATATAATCTGGCCCCTGCACAGTCGCTCGCTCGCATCTGTCAAATGCGAATTGGGCTCGGAACTTGACAAGGTGTCCTTACCCTTCCATCCCTCACGGGTAAAACGACGAGCCGGTTTTTTAACTTCTTGCGCTGCGGGCTAGCTAAGCCATCGCCGCCTTCGGTGTTATCCTTCACCGCTCACGTGGGTCAAGGCTGCGTTGACGAGAATTGGGGTGCACACCCGTTTCTCTACCTTGTATTAAGTTCCCGAGCTACTGGACCCCCACCGCTCTGAGCCTAAGAACTGTTTAGACTCGCTCAGACGAGTTACTTGTTCTTGCGCTCAGGCGTTACAAACAAGTACGCGAATGCTCCCACTGCTACGGCGAATGCGAATGCGCCGACAGTACTGACGGTATCACGACCGACCAGTTCCTTCATTTCTTTCACCTCCATATAATTCGGACGGCGTTACCCGTCTCCTTTTTCTTTCTTCGAGCGATCTTCAGCGCCTGGAACCAGGAGTTACCTTTGTAGACGTGCTCCCAACCCCAGTCCTCTAATCCATCAACAAGGTCCATGATGCACCAGAGTTGAACTTCCCAAGTCCATCCCATTATACATCCAACCTGTTGATCGTATCTACGATCCGATCCTGCATGTCCTTCTGCTTTTTTGTGATACTCTTGAAGATACGAGCCACTTCTGATGACGGGTCGAAGTCCTTCATCAGCACGGCGTCTTCAACCTCGAACTGATCATCTGCAAACTCAGCCTTCATCACAGGCTCAAGCAGATTCAGTAGAAGCTCGAGTTCCTCAGCCGTCTTTATCGTCGCTTTCAAGGCAAGATCAGCCTGGATAATGACGTTCGAAGCCTGCTTAGCGGCGCCCGAAAGACGCGTCTCGACAGATTTCGGATACTCTAAGTCGGTCGGGTATTGGTGCGCGGGCTCGTTCCAGTCGAGTCTTTCCCGGTTGATCTCCATATCAGCGCTCCTTCTTGTCCCAGCTACGCCGCTTCTGCTTGAGCTCGACGTACTTGATGTATCCACTAGGGGATATTCCCCTCTTCTTGGCCTTCTCCTCGATCTTCGACGGGGAGTAGCCGTACGTTCCCTTGCCCATTGGAGATCTCCTTCTCTGGGATATGGTATTCTGATTCATACTTGGAGGACACGATGATTGAAGTCATAACGAGTCCGAATATGGTGCCAAGAGCAAAGATAGCTACGCCGACGAGGATGCTCACTTACGCCTCCGCAGGGGCAAAGGCGCTCTTGAGAGCCTCTCCAACGTTGCCGATCCGCTCCCAGCCCGATTTGAATGCGCTGTCCGAGAAGATCTTGAAGCCCTGCTCGCTCTTGAGAATCCAGTTCCCGACGGAAGCTCGAGTCTGCTTGGGGTCCTTCGGGTGCAAGACATCGACCTGGATGAACTTCTTGCCTGTGATGTTGTGCGTCCGGACATCGCCCTCACACCACTTGGCGACCTCGTAGAGGTTCTCCTCGGTGATCTGGACTGCCTCAACAGTGAGAGGCTTGCGCTGATAGGTCTGGGTCATCATAATGATCCTCGCGGGGTTAGTTGTGAAATCTGCTGTGTAAATTGTCTTCACTTGAAGGAGAGGCCGTTGTCATCGTCCATAGCCGGGTTGAGGTCAGCGTACTTGAGCTCGAGCGGGTCTTCCTGGATGGTGACATAGATAGACTGGAGATAGGCCTTGACTCCGGTCTTCCCACTCACCGCCCACTCGTAAGGACGCACGATCAAGTCGACGTTGAGAATCTCGGCCCAGTCAAGAGCTCCGACACTGTCCTCGTCGAGATTCGTACGACCACGGGATGTGATCATGACTACCCGAGGCGGACGGCCCTTGAAGTTCACGGCAACAGTCAAATATGGCTGCGGCTCGTCCCCTTCCTCACGAGGCTGGAGGACCTTGACATTCCAGCCGTCCTGAGACATTCGGTCTGCCGTCTTCGGGTCGAGAAGGACTGCGAAGTTGCGGTCACCCTCTCGGTTGTACTGACCTTCCTTGCCGGAGAAGTTGCGGAAGATGATCCGCACTCCCTCCATAGTGACGTTCTTGTCGTCGTATGCCATGTCAACTGATCCTTTCATATGTCTGACGGAAGATCCCTGGCTTGCAAGGATAGAACTCTCCTGCAACGCCACGAATTACATAGTCTCCAGTGATGACCTTCATATCCCCTTCAAGAGTCTTGATTTTAAAGGAGACAAGACGCCCGTTCTCCGTGATGACAGAGCATTCACCTTCGTATGAGCGAATCCATTCGGCGATCTCTTTTGCCGTGGATACATTTGAATGCTTTTTTGCCTCGATGACGACAGGCTTCTTGCGATAGAGTGCCATTACTTAGTCCTCTCCTTATACCCGATGCTGTAACCCTTAGTCTCTTCATTGAAGATGGGGTAGCTCAGGCCAGCATTATTGAGATTGATTTCGACGTTGGCTAGGTTGATACCATCGAAGTCTTTAGCATCAACCGTAGCCTCGCCGATTACTTGTCGCTGTCCATGCGCATAGATAACGACCGGGACCTTCTTTCGCATCAGCCCTCCACTAGACGATCAAAATCACCGAATTTGCTGATTGTGCTAATCGCGTCGTCGACGAGCTTCTCGAAGTAGGTCGTGTCGATCCAGTACTTATCTGGTGTCTGCTTGTATTGCTCTGCTTCGACCCAGAGATAACCCTTAGTGCCTGTGACCGCGTATTGCTTATCGTCCTTGATACGGAGAAGCTTTGCTCCATTGTCAAGAACAGGGATGAACCGTCCCGTACGTCCCACGAACATCATGTCGTGGTCAAGACCAGCAGCTCTATCCCAATCGAAGTCGAGATACATAGCGCCCTGAACGACACTTCGTGCCTCGCAATAGTCATCGAGCGTGATTGCTTCATGACTGAACAACTGCTTGAAGACGTAGGGGTGCTGGAATTGCGCACCGACTGCCGTCCACTTGTCGCCGTCCTTAGCCACGTAGACCGCGTCGTTGACAAGGCAGAACTTGTCGTAGGTCGCCTCCCACTCGAATGTGTATCCGTATTTCTCACCAAAATCCATGACCAAAGCAGCAATAGCCGCATCTCCATTGGGGATCTTGATCGAGTCGGTCTTGATATGAGCGACCTGGTAGCCCTTCTCTTGCACGTAGTGCTTCAAATCGATCATGAACAAAGCACCACGCTTGGCTACGATATTGTCGACATTACGATTGTCACGGAACGGGTTGTCGAATTTGGCACTGGTGAGGCCATAGACGATATTGATGACAATCTTCAAAGCATACGAGAGCGCCTCAGCCTCTTCGGGGTTGTTAAGATAGGGGCCGAGCTTGCCGCCCAGCATGACCTTGGCTGCGTCGTAGTCCTTGTGCTTGATCGCAAGACGAGCCTCCTTGAGCGCAGCGAAATTCTCTGTGTATTCGCCAAATAGATTGAGTTGCTCGATCGAGGTCGGGTGCATCGAGGCGACATCGAGGAGGATGACATTGTCATAAATGCCAGGTTCCGCATAAACGTAGCCACCCTCGCCGACGGTTTCTCCTCGATACGTGCTAACCCCCATGTCGTATTCGTAACCGGGGAACTGCTTGCTGAGATCCGTGTACTCAAACCCCTTCGAGGCATCCTTGTCTCCTTCGAAGATGATTTTGGCAGTGTGCTGCTGAGTGCTCGAGTTGATCGACAAGCCGGACAACTCTGCCAGGATCTTACGAGCGACAAAATCCTGAGCCCTGTCCTTCAAGACAGCCTCAGTAGCCATGACGTCATTGACGCAGTACTCGACTACCTTGTCGACCATATCATCTGGGACTGGCTGGTCCCAAGGCAGATCCATCTCCATATGGTGGATACCGAGATCGATCTCCCACTTCTTGAGGCTCTGCTTGATCGATGCAAAGTCCCAGATATCGGCGTAGGAGAGGTTGTATGCCTCTCCGAACATAGCCTGTCGGTTATTCGCGATGATCTTCTGCGAAAGCTCGAAAAGCTTCTGATTGTCGTAGCCCAGATAACGGGCGTAGAGAATATGGTTGTCATATCGGCGGTTGTTGAAGCCAACAAGCTTGAACTTGAAGAGCTCCTCAACCTCGTCCGGACCAGGATTGACCATTCGGGCAACCGTAGGACTATCCTCGAATTTCCAGCATACGACGAAGAGGTTTGGATACACCTCGACATCATAAATGACAATTCGATCGTCCTTTGGTTTTACTTCACCAGAAGACTCCCCCGGGCTATTTTCAGAACTGAACTTCATGCTTTGAACGATCTTGATGCACTCGAGAGCCTTGTTGGTGCTGTTATTTGCGAAAGCGAGGACAGACGCCCGCATATCAGTAAGGTCATAGACCATCTCAGATGAATATGCCTCATCGAGGATCTTCTTGATGAAGTCGATGGAGGGCTTCGTCCCTGGATGGATCTCCTTGCGCAGATTGCGTCCGATAAGGTCACGAAGACCCTTTTCGGACTTGATAGTGTTTGTGTTTAGCACCTTCTTCTCCTTAGTGAGTAGACCGCTCGAGAGGACGTTAACGGGTAGCGCATTACACCTAGTCAACTTGCGACGAAGTGATGCTCCGCCCTTATAGACTTTGACCTCGATGCCTTCTGTGAAATTACTATCGAGAATTGAAACGTCGCCCTCGTAAATATAGTGCAGATGCACACCTCCACCAGACTTGCTGATTTCAGCGTAGGTTGGAGGCCACATGCTCGCCTCTTCAAGATTACGTTCGAGATCCTTGCCACCTCTAGGCCCACGCAAGTCGAAGTCGATGACAATATGCTGCTCAGGAACCTTGACGAAATGGACCTTGCGTGTGTCGATATCGCTCAGTGTCGTCTTTACACGAGACCAAGCATACTTAGGCACGTCGTCTTCTGTGGCGTATTGCGCAGGATAGTCGGAGTATTTATCGTCAAATGGGGATATAGTCTCTTCCAAGACGAGCTTGTATCCGTCATCCTCGACGATTTCTTTGAACTGTCCAGGCATCTTGAATCCGCCGAACCAGTTCCTGTACACTTTCCCATCAAGCGACTTGCGCTCATTGAATTCCTCAAAGTATGTCTTGAGTTCTTCCCTGAACTTGTGCCTGGGCAGAGCACGCGAGTTGTTGTTCTCCTCGCAGTACTCCTTGTACATCTTCCACGCCTGATCGAGCCAGGTGAAGTCCTGAGACTTGAAGACGTCATAATTAGCCTCTACGAAGTTGTAGAACACATTCGTCTTGAGCATCATCTTGGTTGGGACGTAGTCGCGATAGTGGTTTGCGCCCATGGTCTTGAACACGTCAAGACAATGATACGCAATAGCCCCGTGCTCAAAGCGGATGCGCTTCATCAGAGCCTCGTAGTGTGAAGGACTGAACGTGTCCCCTGTAGGCTCAACATCAATCATCCTGCGAATAAGACCTGAGTTCTGGTCGGTGATACTGACCGGCGAGTTGGTAGCCATGAACAGCATCGCCTGAATACGGGCCTGATACGCAGTCTTGTACTTCTGGTTGATGACGATGTCCTCGTGAGCAATCACCGAATTGAGTTTGCTATTATCGGAGATACGAGACAGGTCAGTATCGTGGTCAATTGCGATCAGAGGGAAAGATTCAAAGGAAGCCATAGAGAAGTCCTTGTTGGCGTTCGCCATGTCGGCAGCTCTAAACGCAGTCCAATACCCATGGAACATCTCTTGAATGATGTTGAGTACAGTCGACTTTCCCTTGCCACCCTGACCGTAGATGACAATGCACTTCTGAAGCTTCTTGGAGTCTCCAGATACTAGCGCTCCAATAGCCCACTCGAGTTTAGCTTTCTCGGTTGGGCTATAGAGTTTGTTCATCAACTCGTCCCAAGCCAAGTGCTCGCCAGGCTCAAGTGTGTAAGGAAGTCTGAACGAAGCATAGTCCTCGCGCTTAGGATCTGTGTTCGCCCAAACGACGTTCTGGTTCAAGGGTTTGTAGTTGTCGTCGACAACCTTGCACAACTCACGAAACTTCTTGAGCACACCACTGTCTAGAATCCCCATATAGAGTGGAGTACTGCCTGATGTCTCGCCGACGTGCTTACGGATCTCCATGTCCACTTGTTCGGTCAGACGATATGAGTCCGTAGACCAAAGCCCCTTGTCAGCATCCCAAAAGGCATAGAATTTGGTCCCTTGCACCATTAGATCTTTAGTTCTATTTGTCAAGAAGTCGGGGTAGACGTCAACCCGGCCGTTCCTAGATCTTGTACTGATTTTAAAGAAATCCACGTCTACCTCCTTTCGCGCTCCATGACATAAGCCTGCATCTGGAACCAGATTTCTACCTTAGTCTGGTCCTTTGTCGGCCTTTTGAGTGGAAATAGTCCGCCTACCCCATCGATGTCGTATGTACGGAAAGTGATTTGGTCGGTCACCTCCTCCACCAATGCGGGTAGGTTTACTTGGTATGCGTCGTTGCACTCGCTCAAGCCCATGTTGCCAATGAGTTCCCAAAACCAGTACTTAGGATTGCGTTCGTTGACAAATGCGCACCGCCTTGCAAGGGCGACGAGCATCTCAAGATATGAGCAACCCTGGTCCATCCAAAGCGGGTCGACCTCCGGGATCTCAGCATCGTACAAGAACTGGTATCGCAACTCACGTCCGTCATCTACTCGGGCGTCATCGTTAGGCACGAACCAAACGAATTCAGTTGTGAACAGCGCTCGCATGAGATCCCAGTAGGTCTTCCGCGAATCCTTGACTCTGGTGTTTGCTACTTGGCTGTAAAGCCAGACGAGATACAACTCATCGAGAGGTTTGCTCATCAGTCATCGTCGTAGTCCCGCATACGAAGAACTCGCTTGCGGTCTCCGCCCACGTTATGCTGGATGAAGCCAAGCACCTGCTCGGTGTACTTGCCATCGTTCTTGACAATTTCAAAGTCGATCTCCATCTTCTCATTACGAATGTAGAGGATGTTGGGATCGCCTGAACCGTATCCGAATCGCAGGAGATTGTCTTCTCCAATGACTCGCTCAATGTCAGGAATATGCTCGTCCTTCTCATCGGCGAGTACCTCATCCCCCTCGAACCAGGTGAGTGTGACCATCTGGTTATCGGAGTGGAAGAACTCATCATGCTTGATGATGAATGGCTTACCCCTTTTGCGCTTTGCTTCTTCAGCGTCCTCATCGATCTCGTAGTCAAGAGCGTCCGTCCAGACGTTCTCGACAATCTCGATGCGATCGCCGTTCTCGTCGTCCGTGACGTACTCCTCTTCTTCGATGATCTCAGTGACCTCAGTCATGATGATGGACTGAGCAGCATCCATAGGGGAGGCGTACTGCTTGGTACTGATCGATGAGAGGAACTTCTCGGTGTTCTCGACCTCATTTGCTACAGCAAGGTCGAACAGATCGTCATAACGCTTCTTCATGATGAAGTACGTCGACGCTGTGGTCCCGATCGCCGTGAATACGATCGCCGACATTGCCAACCATCGAGGAACTGGAGCCGTGATATATGCCTGGATGTCCATATCTACCTCTCAATCTTATTGTAGACGATGCCGTCGACGTTGAAGTCGAGTAGGACGCTCTTCTCTACGCCATTGACGAAGGCACGAACCTCGTCTGTGTGGTGGTTGAAGATGCCGAAGTCAACATAGTTGTCGCCATCCTCGTACATCGTCCAGCCGACAATACATCCTGCGGTAGTGCGAGGAATGCCAAGCAGGTCATACACGTCGTTCAGAAGAATATGGCCCTTGCTGTGAAGCACGTCGTTGGCCCACTGCTGCTGGCAGTTTAGGAACATCAAGTTGTGCTCAGCGCTGCGAGTCCAATTGGGATTAGCCTCGTCGAAGAACTTCGCATACTGCGAGTAGTCCTTCTTCGGCGGCTTCTTCTTCGCCAGCTTGAGAAGGTCGGCATCCTTCTGAGCCAACTCCTTCTCAACGTGGTAGTGAAGCTCACGCTCTCGCTCTTCCCCGATCGCGTCAGAGACCCGCGTGCGGTAGAGCTTGTACGAGCGCTCAAGAGCCGTGTAGGCAACGGTCAGAGCAGCATTGCGCTTGCTGAGAATATGGTGCGACCCAGTCAAGCACGCGATGCCGATGCCTCCGACGATGACCGCCGGCCCATACAACTTGGTGAGGTTGACGCCGAGCTCGATGTAGGCGAACGACTTGTCCTTAGTCCGCTCCTGCTCGGTGTAGAAGTCGGAGTGCTCGATCTCGTTGATGTCGTCGATGTTGCTGCGGCTGTGGTCGATAACGTCCTCGACCTTGAGCGTCGCACGGCTGGCCAGGATGGCGCCACCAACGACACCAGCAATACCAACGACGAACAGAACGTTGGGGCTGATCTTCTGAGCTCTGAGAGTTGTCTTGCCTACTGCTCGAGTAATGGTAGTGATGGCACTCATGGCTTCTCCTTATCGGTCAAGAACTTCGGGGCGAGGAAGGTCAAGCAGATACCCATTGCGTACTCGGCTTACACCCGCAGAACGCATATCGGTCCAGCCATACTTCTCATCGGTGAAATCGCCGGTCACCCCGACGAGCTCATACAAGTCACTAACTGTCGCCTGTCCATACCTGTCGCACAGGTCGTCCAAACGCTCTACGACGGTCTCTGCCTCCATTCGAGTCTCGAGGATGATCTCGTCGAAATTGTGCGCAGACTTTGCCCTGCGACTTAGCTGGCGAGGCTCTTCCTTCTGATATCGAGACCCACCAGGCTTGCTGTAATTCGAGTAATTCGTGTAGCCGTAGTTGGTTTGAGTGCCAGGACGTCGCCTACTGCTCGGCGATCTCGAGTCGCCGAATAGCATACGCTCAATGCCCATGCTTACTGCGTCGGACAAGGTGTCCTTTACGGCGGGGATGAGAATGTCATATGCGACGTACCCCCACACAGACTGAGCGTCGCCTCCGATGAAGATGTCTCTGACCTTGCGACTGAGTGGAGTCTTACGCCTAACAACCTCACCGGTGACAATCTTTTCGACCGTCTCCTTGCGAATCTCAGTTTCTTTCTTGCGGTTATTGCTATTGCTTGGATAATCCATAATGGCTCCAGTTGAGAGAAACCCCAAACCCTTGTGGGGGTCTGGGGCTCGAGGCTACGCTACGGCGATTTCGTCTGTTGGCGTGTCTTCGGGAGTGAAGAGGTCGAAGAGTTCATCGATCATCTTGTCGGACCATTCTCCAGCACGATCTGCGACCATGCCACCGATCACCATGCCACCGATCTTCGCCTCGACCTTGTGAAGGGTCTTGGTCGGATTGATGTTGGCGTTCAGGGCACTGGCCACGACGTAGCTGGCAGAGATGCCGACGATGGATCTGACGACGGTCTTCGTGATCTTACGTGCGAGCATGACAACTCCTTATCTTGTAGTGTGGGTCTCACTATAACCCTTGTTTACAGTGCGAGTTGGGCACCTTTTGTGTAGCACCAGCGGGCGTTTAAGATTAGCCTCTGGACTAGGGCGAGACCCCAGGGGACGGAAGCGCCATCCCAAGAGACCCTGGCTAATCCCCATAGCTGTTAGAGCTGGGGGTTCTTGGCCTGGAAGTAGGCAATGAGCTCTTCCTGGGTCATGCTCTGGAGCTGCTCGTCCGTAAGATCTCGGACCGCGTTGTCGTATTCGGCGGAGCCCTCAGCGGGGATCTCAGGCTGAGCCGGAAGTTCGACAGTGGCAACAGGCTCGGGCTTGAGCTGGAGCTGCGCCTGCTCTGCCTGGACCTGCTCGGCCAGTGCTCGAGGCACCACGGCGTTCACGAATGCGGCTCCCGCAGTGGCGTCCGTAGCAAACTCCATGAAGATGTCCGAGAACGCGGCAGAGGACTGGAACTCCCTGCGAATATCATCAGACTTCTCGAAGCCATTGCCGACTCGCTTGCCGATTGCGAGGAGCAGGATCTTCTTGAAGCCGGCGATGATCTCCTTTCCGTCGTTGGCCTCGATGATTCTCTGCATCGCCTCAGCAAAGCCGTCCTTCTCCGAGACCTCAAGCTCCATGAGCTCGGCCTTGGTGAAGTTGAAGTAGAAGTCCTCGGTGACAGTATTGCCGTCGAAGTCTTCATAAGTGACAGTCTTCTTGTACATGATGGTCCTTTTCTGGGCACAAGTCTAAACCCCAAACCCTTGTGGGCTTGGGGCTTGAGCACTCTCTCTTATTGGGAGGGAATGTCGAGGTTACTCTGTGGTCTCGGTCTCGTCGTACGACGTGAGCTCCTGGGAGTCCTCCTCGTTGGAGTTGCTCCGGACCTTGACGATCGTGGCGAGGACCAGGGCAGTGGCAACTGCTCCGGCCCCGACCATGAATCGGCGGGTCTGGTAGAACTTCTTCTTGGGGGTTTCCTCGGGGGTCTCAACGTTCGTGATGACGATGGACTCGATGACCTCGGGGGTCTGCTCGGACATGGTGTTCTCCATTTCTAAGTGGGGTGAGTGGGTCTCATTACATACCCTGTTTTTTACGCGAACTACTGGAGTTTGTAGTAGTTGCGTACGGGTGCCGTGTTGTACTGGATTGCAAGACAGGGCTGCCCATCCTCAGAAATGACTGTACTGAAGCATACATCAACCATGTTGTCGTAGGTCCAGCCAACTTCTTCTGAATACTGCGTCCCGCTCAAGCCGATCCGGTCATAGAACTCCGTCAACGAGGCATAGCCACTGTCGAGGACTTGCTTGTTGACGTCGTTCATAGCCTTACGGACTGACTCCATACTACTCTTGAAGTATCGGCCAGTAAGCGTGTCGTAGCACATGACCTCGCCATTGCCTGTGATCACGACCTCCTTAGAACTCGGAGGATCGTTCGTCACACGGTCTTGCGCGATCTCGTCGCGTACAACCTTCGCCTTCTTCTCGCCGATCTTCTGGACCACCTTGTCACGGTACTCCTCGAACGCCTTCTCAGAAAGCGTATAGGCAGCCGCAACGGCTGCAGCACGCCGCGTTCCAATCCTATTCGCACTGATGATGGCAGTCACAGAGATAAGACCCATGACTGCAGGAGGAACGAATTCGGTCCAGTATTCTTTGGCGATATCAGTCGGCGTGAGGTACTCAGGCTCATTTCCCTCGAGCAAAGGCTCGTAGTGACGGGCATTGACGTCTTGACCCACACGGAAGAAGGCTCGCCCTGTGAGAACTGCGGTCATTACTGTGCCCGCGGCTCCAACCCCAGCCAAGATGGTGGGGGAGTTGTTGATTGCATATCGTTCGACTTGCTTCGCAATATCAATCAAAGTCATTGCGTGCCTCCTCTACGGCTTTGAAGAACTCTTCTGTGTCTTGATCGTTTTGGGGTTTGACAAGATATAGCACCCCATCAATCTCGGTGTAGTACATCTATAGTCCTTCCGGAGATGTGCAGTCCATGCAGGTGTCTTTGGTATTCGGGTCTGTCTGGAAGTCCATGATCTTGCCGCACCAAGTGCAAGGACGATACCCCAAAGGAATCTTCTCCCAGGCTTTCTCTGAGATCTGCCTCATGTTCGGCTCGTTCGGGACGTTTTTGATATCGAACTCGGTAAGCATGAAATGCTCGAACAACCACTTTGCGTCTTCCGGAGTTACTGGGTACTCGACAATATCGCTCATGCTGCGCTCGCTACTCCTTTGCGATAGTTACGAAAAGGTTAAACAACCTGTAGTTTGGTCGTATGCACGTCCGCACTACTAATTTGGTCGTATGCACGTCCGCATTGGTTGTTTTTATATGTAACTCTTTGCCCCAGCACGGAAATTCCATTCTGGGTAGTCACGGAAGTTCCATGGCTAATGAGTCAGATACAAGAAACAAATTGCGCCGAACCTGTGTGCACAAGTTTTATCGACGGCTTCCTGTATGCACAAGAAGCTTGGTTGTTTCTTATTGTATGAGCTGTTTATGCCGCGAGACAGATACGCTCAAAATGAAAGTTATTGACGTGGTCTCTTACTCCGTTAAGATGCTGCGAAAGATTTGCTTCTGACAAATCCATTGCAAGTGCTGCTGCTCTTTGCGAAGTAAAAACCTGTCCTGTTTCTAGGCAACGAACAACCCAAGAGGGCGGACCTTGTCGCAGGGAGTCAAAATAAGAAACCTTATTCAAAGTCGCGTTCTTCCCCAGCACGACAATGTCACGCTGGGCCTCCACGACAGTGTCACGGAGGATAGTTGATCCTGAATGGGTTCTCATTATAAGAGCTGTTATTCCCGCGAGGCCTACTCCGATGCCAAGACCAATATAGAGTTCTTTATGGTCTTTGATATGCTGCTTTACTCTGGCGTATGTCACGGCTTCTTCCTCTCTTCGGCACGCTTTTCCATGTCGTCCGCAATCTTCGTCATCTTGTTGGCGACATCTGATCCATGGCTAAGCATGAACCAAAGCGATCCTACGGAACCGAGAACCATTCCGATAACGATCATGATTAGATCGTGAATCATGGCTTCTTCCTCTCTTCGGCACGCTTTTCTGCGCGCCTTTGCTTGGCGTTGATAGTAGGGTCGTACCTACACCACGGACACTTTTCTCTGTCGATGCTAGCCGGGTCTCGAGGGGCTCCGCATCGACGACACATGGTGATCTTCTTCATTACAGTCTCCGCATCTCCCGAATGAAGATCCAGATGAGCCACAGACCTGCGGTGATGCAGATCATGAATAGGTCGAAAATGAAACTGAAGAACCCGTAGCGACGTACGGGCCGGCTGCTGACGAAGATATAGCGGTCCATCATATCTCCTTACTTGTAGTCTACGAGGATGAGATTCTGCTCCGGGTCACCAACGAAACTATCGGGGATCTTAAAAGTGGCGTCGAACGTCTGGGGAGTGACGATGGCCTGATCCACGTATCCGTGGGGGAACTGGACATCCTGGACATACCAATGGCCAGTGAGCGAGGCGTCGTGCCCCAGGTCCCAGTCGGCGATGGTGGAGACCTTGAGGATGTTGGACGCGGTAATGAGCATTGCCTTGGGCATGACTTCTCCTTAGAATATGGTCGAGGACAAAAGAAAAGAGAAGTGTCAGATCCGAGGGGATCTTCTGGGACATGGCTGTCTTCTTCTCATTACTATCCTTGTTTTCTACGCGAGGTCAAAACCTAAACCCCCTTTCGGGGGCAGTAGGGTTATCCGGTTCTCAAATCCATAGGGAGTATGGAACCTTCTCATACTAAGCCTTGATTTCTACGCGAAGAAAAATCCCAAACCCTTGCGGGCTGGGACTTGATCTCGTTAAGAGGATGTTAGCGGAAACGTCGCATTTCACGAACGAAGATCCAGATGAACCACAGGCCTCCGGTGAGGAGGACCATGACAGCATCGAGGATGAAGTTCATGACGCCATATTTGTGCATGACATTCCTTTCTTAGTAGGGGTCTCATTACAACCACTGTTTTCTACGCGAAAGGAAAACCCTAAACCCTTGTGAGGGGGGCTTAGGGCAGTGAGAACTACTTGGTTCCCATGATGGTTCGGCGTTCAACTTCCTTCTTCCAGACCTTTGCGTTCTGCCTTTCGGTGTTTGCCTGCATCACTCGGGCTCCTGCGAGAAGCAGGGCTCCGGCGATGACGGCTGCACCGAGCGGGTTCTGCTCGATCTGAATTTGGGCGGAAGTCTTGATTTGCTTCCAGTTCATGGTGGCTCCTTTTGTAGGGTGTCTCATACTAAGGGTTGTTTTTTACGCGAAAACCCCCGGGGTATTTTCAGAAAAACCTAAGCCTTGTAAGCTTAGGTAGGGATGCTACTTCATAGTTTCCTTTCGGTAGTATCTTATTATACTCCTTGTTTTCAACGCGAAACCTCAAACCCTTGTGGGGGCTTGAGGAGTGGATCACTCAGCGGTGACGACAAGCTTAGCTTCGTTCTTCTCCTGGACGGGAGCGTTGACGAGGACGTAGCTCGTGCCCTTACTCTTACCGTAGAGGAAGCTGATGCCTAGGAGTAGGCAGAGCGTACTGGCGGGTACGAGTAGGGGACGAACCTCCTTGCGCTTGTTCTCGAGTTTGGTCTTGAACTGGGCGTAGGACATGGTCGTATTCCTTTCTGTGTGGGTCTCATTATATGGATTGTTTTCCACGCGAGACAAAACCCTAAATCCTTGTAAGTGACTTAGGGCTGGGACTTACCGGGACGCGAATTGATACACGTCGAAGACAAGCTTCGTCGAAGGAAGTTCGAAGTACGTTTCAACAAGGTACACTCCAGGCTCAAGTGCTTCTGGATTGTCGTTGAAGAACTGGTTGAGGCAACTAATTGCCTTACGAGTTTTCCAATCGGTTTTTCCGTCAGGAATGAGTGGGAGGATTCCTTCTGTAACGACAAGGTACTTCTTGAAGAAGAATGCTTTAAACATGGTGATCCTTTCGTGGTAGGGGTCTCATTATATGAGTTGTTTTCCACGCGAGACAAAACCCTAAATCCTTGTAGGGATATAGGGCTGGGTAGACTACTCTTTAATAAGAGGTAGGCTATTGATTTTCTCGTAGATGTTATCCAGCAAATCGCCTTGGCGAAGATATGCTTCGATGAGGTCATTCAGCATCCTGCTCTGCGTTCTGATCACATGGGCCGAGTCTTCGACTAGGCGCTTTTCAGCGCTTGTCTTGGCTTCGGCCTCCTGTGCTAGAATGAAGAGGTTTGATGCGTCCTGAACGATCATCGCATTTTCGATGATTTTCTGGTTAAGATTTTCGATACTCATGGCTAACCTTTCTTAGTATAGGGGGTCTCATACTAATCAGTGTTTTCCACGCGAAAGACTAGAACCCTTGTGGGGGTCCTAGCCTGGGGACTACTGGTTGAAGACCAGGAATCGGGTGTTGTTCTTCACGTAGAGCACGATCTTGTTGGTGATGTGGTTGTTCGGGTCGTAGGCTTCGATGGTAGTTCGACCGAAGTCATCTCTTTCGAGAGAACTGATTCGATACATCGTTCCTGCGACCTCGAAGTGATCATCGACTGACAAGCCGCGCGCTTCGTAATACGCAACGTCCTTATACATGGTGGTCCTTTCGTAGTAGGGGTCTCATTACAACCACTGTTTACTACGCGAGGCAAAACTCTAAACCCTTGTGGGGCTTAGAGTTTTTAGTCCTTTCTCGGGTAGGATGTTACCGAAGCTTTTGGACGAAAGTCATCGCGGTGCGCGGGATGATCTGGGTTCTCTCGTACTGTAGTACCAGGACGATTCCGACGAGGTGTGCGCCGACGGTCAACCAGGTATCGGGGCTGATGCGCTTCTTGGTTTCTGCAACCTTGAGTGCGTGCAGCTTGGACAGGCTGTTGACGACGTCGTCGTAGTTACCCTCGGAAGGGTCGATGGTCTCCATGTACTGAAGAACCCTTTCGATTTCCGCGTTTAGCGAACTTGTTTGGGGCTTCTGAAACATACAAACTCCTTTGTTAGGTCTCACTATAATCCTTGTTTATAGTGCGAACTCTAACTAAGAAGCAGTATTGACCTTGAGGACGATCTTACTAAGATCCGCAGGGTCCTTGTCCAGAACAAGATCAGTCAGAGCAGTACCGTCCGTACCAGGCACAGCCGTGATTGACCCATTGTACGCTGCATCCGAAGCGTCGTAAGACTTCTGTGCAAATCCGATGAATACACCGAGGAAGGTGTCGAGGGCAACGATTGTGCCGACGACTTCAGGTCCACCAGGGAAATGCCAGAGAGTTGCGAGCGCCAAATATAGCGTCGCAAGAGCAGGGAGCAGGACACGCGCCACCCACTCGAGGATGGTGTACGCCGAGTCCGTAAGCCACGGGTTCTTGACCGGCGCAGTGCCGGGAACTTCGTGATCTCCAGTTGTGTTGCTCATGATTATCCTCTCTACTGTTTCCAAGTGCCATCGACGTTATTGTATCGAGTGGCAATCTTCCAAACTCCGCCAACGTTGACGTAGATAATCGCTGGTTTCCAAACGCCAGCGACGTTGACCCAAGCACCTTCTAGGGTAGTGAATGATTTCCATGCGGTAGGCGGCCCATACCCATTGGGGTTTCTAGCCTGAATACGGGCGTAGTATGTCGTGAGCGGAGCCAGACCCTGAACAAGAAATGGAGCAGGGTCCCCAGGATTGAACTCGGTGTCAATAACTCCGACTTGAGACTCAGTCATACTAGTATTTACTCGAATTCTGAACTTATCAACGGCAAGTCCGCCGTCATCCGAGACAGTAGGCTTGGTCGTCTCGAACGACGTTTGCCTGATTCTCGAAATACTCCAAGACTCGTCGGGGGCATGGGGCGCAGCACTACCAGTCTTGACAGTCTTCCATGGACCCCACGCAGACCAATACCCGCCTGCGTTGTGGACCCGGATACGATAGTAGTATGTCGTGTTGGGAGTGAGTCCTGTAGCGGTGGCGTCGCTATACGTACCAGGCCCGAAATATGACGCGCCTACGTCACTGGCGGAGGTGTTAACCTCCATCTGGACGTTGTTAAGAGCAGTCCCGTTACCATTTGCGGCGATGCCGGAGATAACGAAACTAGAAGCAGTCACATCCACGTCAATAGGAGCGTAATTGGTATTCGTCAAATATGGTGCTAGGTTCCCCCCGTCAAGAGCAAACGTACCACCGACAGTGACTCCAACGGCCTCAAGTCCGGATACGGAAAGGCCTACTGCGCCATCACCATACAACTGGAAGTTGAACGCCCATACAAGTTTGAGACCTCCGCCGGCACCAAACACAACCGGGAGGTTAACGCCGCTATGGGCGCCATCGTTTCCACCAACAGCCCAGGAGTTTACTGAGTCTGAAATATAGTTGTCTACTTCGAGATAGAGTTTTCCATCGTAAATGGCTTGGGTACGGTCTGCCGTGTACGTCACTGTGTGATCGCAACGAATGCGGCCCTTTACGCCGCCGCCGACCCATCCGCTATACTGGGTAACCATGACGATTACGGAGTGTACTTGAAGTAGACGTCCCCGTCAACACCACCAGAAGGAGCTGCGGTGCCCCTTGTCATAGCTCCAAGCAGACCTAGGCTCGTCCTAGCTCCAGCCGCCGTAGTAGCGTTTGTGCCGCCACGGTTAACGGGCCAAGTCGCAGGGATACTGGTCTTGACGTCCGCGACCATATCGCGCGTCTTATTAATTTCTAGATCACCGTCCTTGACTAGCCCGGTGCTACCAGAAACCAGAGTGAGTCCAGCCGCAAGTGCGGCATCGCCAACAGCCATTTCTCCTCCTTACATACTGTCCCAGACTTCAGTTGTGTAGATATCCCAGTACTTTGACGCAGAGACTGCGTCCCAAGCCCCAGGAGTCACAAGAGAGTCCACTGTAAGCGTAGGGTAGTTTTTCTCGCCCTCGCTGTTTGAAGTAAAGATTTGCTCAGTAACACGCATCTGCATAAGGTCGCCAGATTCGCTTCGCTTCTCGACAAGGTCACCAAGCATGTAGTCGGTCCCGTAGACATAACTGTTGGTTTGCGGGATCTGTCCATCGAAGACCTTGGTAATACGGCACTTAGCGAGCTCCTCAGCACCACGCTGGTCCATCTTGTTATTCAAGGTTGTGCCGGCAACATCTGTAATGTCACTGGCGTCAACGACAAGGACCTTACGGGCAAAACTGGCTGTGGACGCGTCGGTGGTTCCGGCATAGACTACACGATAGCCCGGAGCAGTTGTATACGCTGGAGCGTAGACATGAGCCACGTTCTTATACGTCTCGGACACCGTCAACTCAGTGGTGTCTGTGAGATTGTCCAGCATGGGACTAAATATGACTGCTGGCAGAGTAGACTGTGCCGACGTGCGATCGTAGCCGGTGTAGATCTCGAAATATAGTTTGCCATCATCATTAGGACAAATCAGACGAAAACCAAGACGGTACAACTCGCAGACCTGCCTAATAGTTTCGTACAAGTCGCCGAGTGAGGTCTGGATGAGAGGAGTCTCGATAGGCTCCCCCATCCGTCCCGACGTCGGAGAATATGTCGTTGCCTGGATATACGGCGAAAACCTGTCTGTGGTCACTGCCGCGGTTGGGCCACAGATACTCGCAAACAAAGTCCTAAGAGCAGCAGCAGGCACTTGCGACCCAGTCGTTATCTTAATTGGTTCGGTTACAAGCGGCACGGTTGGATAGCCGTTGGGCCTATCCCTCATCTTTGCTTCTAGCGTCTTGCCTTTGATGACGAGAAGACGCTTTCCATTCTCTTGGAATTTGTTTTCAACCGAGTCGACACAACCCACGTACTGAGACTTGTCGATCTTGATGAAAGTACCCTGACCCTGGAGAGCCGGCTCAGCAAGTGCCGGGTCAATATCAAGTTGGAAATCACCGAAGGCTGCGTACTTTTCCGCCCAGATCATGGACTCGTAAGACTCCACAACATCCGTTCGGTAAAGACCAGAGTCGAGAATATAGACCTCCATCACAGACCTCCGTACTTAGGTGTGTAATACAAAGAGAACGGGATCGCTGCTCCTGTCACACGCACGCGATAGTAGTTGTCGCCAGGCCAAAGAGGACCCCATTTTGATGTGGCGCCCACAGCGTACAAGATGGACGATGGTACGCCACCTCGTGTAAGGGTCGCGTACTTCTTTTTAAACTCTGTACTAATCGTGATGATATCGCCGCTTAGAAACGCGGAAGATGGAGTAATGTCCATCTGTGCGACTGAAGCGTCCGGACGCCGATTAGAAATCGAGATCCCAGTGACTCCAACACGGTTGATTGTCATCACGAATCGATAACCGGTTTCAACATTGCCAATCAAAGCAATAGTCTGTTCAGTTGACGCATCGACTGAGTTTCCAGAAACCGGTAGTTCAGCCGGTCCACTGAAGTTCGGATCGAAGCAGATAAGACTGATCGTGATCTCGGGATCTTTGGTGAAGAGCGAGGACTCGCAAGACTCGACCTGCCCTAGGATAGAATATGAGAAGACGTCATCGATGTAGAACTTGAGGTTGACGGTGTTCTTCGGCATGAAGTACGCGTAAAGCGTGGCTCTCAACTGCGCTACCGTAGAACCGCCGCCGTAATATGGTTCCATTCCGATCTTCAGGACAATGTTCCTGCTCTCGCGCTTAGCACTCTGGAACTGAGAGCCGTCCAGTTGTGCGAAACTCGAAGAGGTGATCGTTGACTTAACCGGATCAAGTCCCTCAATCTCCTTGATTGTGTATCCTGGAGTTGACGGCTGAAGAGGGAGCGAAAGAGTGTGACCCTGAAGGTCTTCGACATCGATCTTTGTTAGCATCAGTTACCCAGCGCTCCCTTCAGAACTGAAAGTTGATTCTTTGTCTGCCGGTAAATATCCGCCGAAGACAGAGCCTTGGGCGAGTTGTTGATCTGAGTGAGTTCTACGACGTTACCTGCCTGTTGCTGGGCCGTAAGGGCCTCAATGGCGGCCTTAGTAGTCTCCAACGCACTATTGGTAGCGACTGCGCTACGAGTGCTTACAGAGGCTTGTAGAGCCGACGTACCAAGCATTCCGCTGATCTGACCTGCGTCCTTACGGAACTGGTCGAGGTCAAGAACAGGCGCAATGGTCGGCTGAACGTCAATATCCGACGATATGGCATCAGCAAGGCCGTTCATAGTCACCTTCATACTATCGATAGCCGTCTTTCCGGCACGCCTGGCCGACAACTCAACGACATTGGAGTTGGCGTCGATACCCTTTGCCAAACCGCGCATAGTGTGCGCACCAATCTCCGCAAAGACCTTGGACGGAGACTTAATTCCAAGCTCACGACGAATCTCATCAGCGATAGCCTTACCGATAGTCTTCATCTTAGCGACAAGATCTGCCATCTGAGATTCAAGACCCTCGACCAGACCCCTGGCAAGATCGACACCAGACTTGTACAATGCGTCAGCGCCACTCTTACCCAAGTCGTTGGCCGACTGGATAAGAGAGGTATCGATGTTGTTGAGCTCAGTAATTGTGGAACCACCAGCACGGAGGAGTTGATCGAGGAAGGGCTGAATCTCAGTTCCCTGCTCCATGAACTTCTTGTACTGGTTGTCGTCAAGGCCCAGCTTACGCAACTGCTCCATAGTAGCCTTGAATTTGATGTTGGCTTGCGTCGCATTTCGAATACTATTGAAGTAGTCGTCCAAAGACGAAGTAGCCTCAATTGTAGGCAGAGAACTGTACTTATCAGAAATGCTCTTGTAGTAGTCGTCGTAAGTCTTCTGAGCATCCTCGAGATTCTTCTTCTTGGTCTCGAGGTCGGCTGCGAACGTGTCGTATTGCGCAGCATAGTTCTGAAGCTTGACAATATCAGCCTTGTGCTCCTTCGAGACCGTGGCCCATGCCGCCTCAAGCTTAGCCTTGTCGGCCTTAGCCGTAGCAAGTTCTGCCTTAGCCTTGGCAAGAGCAGCCTTATTGGCAGCAGTCTTTGGCTTCTTCTCAAGTTCCTTAACCTTATCGGTTAGGTCCTTGACATCTTCCGCAGCAGCGTTCTTAGCCTCTCGAATACCATCTGTGATCGACTTCATGTTGCTGACTACACTGCTGTAGCCAGAAGTCAGACCCAAGACGAATCCCGCAACAACATCTTTACCCAGTTGAGTAAAGACCTTGGACGGCGAGTGAATTCCAAGGACCTGCTTGAAGGCTGCAATCATGCCATTACCAAGGTTCTTAATGAGATTGATTGGGCCATCAAACAGGCCTGTAACGCCGGCCGTAATGCCATCAACAATAGCCTTGCCAAGATCTTTTGTGGTTTGGTGGATGAGGTCCTTATTATCCTCAATCCACTTAGTGATGCCGGCCACAAACTTAATAAGGGTATCGCCAGCAGCGGTAATGATGTCCTTGGAGGCTTCCCCCATTCCCGCAATCCACTTGATGACGACATTCTTGCCATTTGCGATAATGTTTGGAAGATTGTCGCTGATTGCCTGAAGCAGACCATTAATAATCTTGAGACCAGCATCGGCAATCTTAGGAATGTAGTCGACAAGGAATTGCAGTAAACCATCGAGAATTACACCGACAGTTTTAAGAATCTTTGGTAGAAGTTCATTGATTCCGCCGAGAAGAGCCCCAACCAAAGTAACTAGAGCTGCAACCAATTCAGGAACAGCTTTAGCAAAAGCCTGAGCAAACGTAACCATCGACTGGTATGCTGCCTCACCGAGTTTCGGAAGAAGCAGAAGGAAGTCGTCGATCATTCCCGAAATAACAGGGAAGCCAAGACTGAGAATACCAACAATGACTGAGAACGCCATAGCGAATGCCAAAGCACCCAATCCAAATAGAGCAAATCCGGCGCCTAGAGCCATCAGTGCTACACCAAATCCGAGGACAAATGGAATGGCCTCGGCAAGGAGCATGGCAGTGGCTCCAATTACTACCAAAGCAACAACAATAGCCCCAATGCCGATAACCAAAGTCTTCAGGTCCATTTCGCCGAGAGTCTTGATGACTTGAGCCAGGATAAGAAGGGCTGCGGACACAATAATCATAGCAGCCGCGCCGGCAAGGACATCGGGACTCTTGCCTAAGATAACCAAAGCAACTGTAAGAGCCAGCAAAGCGAAAGACAATCCTTCAAGACCCTGGCCGAGGGCACTTTGGTCCATCGCACCGAGAGTTTGAATAGCTGGGACAAGGATACGAATAGCGACCGCCATTGCGATGATAGATGCAGCCACTCCAACCATTTCCGCTTGCACAGGCATAATGCGCATAGCCGCGGCAATACCAAACATAGCAAATGCCATAGCCTCAAAACCCTGACTAAGAACATCGGGGTCCATCTTGCCCAGTGCAAATATGGCAGCAGAAAGGATAGCGATGCTTACGCCCAAAGCAACGAGAGACGCTGCTACTCCGACAAGATAGGCCGCATTAGGTAGAATACGCATGGCTACGCCAAGGGCAACCATCATGAAGCTCACTGACTTAAGACCCTGGCTAAGAACTTCCGTATCCATCTTGCCCAACACAAATATGGCACCAACAAGAAGGTTGATGGCAATTGCTAGAGCAGTCATAGTCGCAACGGCCTTAACGATTGACGTTTCGGCTTCGCCCATGATTTTGAATGTTGCAATCAAAGAGGCCATAAGCCACGCCAAGGCTCCGCCAGCCTCAATCAGCTTGTCTCGCTCAATGGTCGAGAGGACCTTCATGCTGAGGGCCAAGATACCAATTGCGATGGCAATCTTGAGAATTGTTCCAGCAATAAGACTCTTCTGGTAACTCTCGAGGACACTCATAACGCTGTTAAGAACGTCAGAAATCTGCTTGAACACCTGAGCAGGACGAACAAGAATAAGCGTTACCGCACTCCAGATAGCCCTGATGACGGAGGCAATTACTGCAATTGCTGCGCCACCAACGGCAACCTTGAACATGTTGTACCAGTTGATGTTGTTGACAAAGTTCTGAAGTGTCTGAGTCAGGTTACTAGACCCGGCAGCAGCAGAGTCAAACGTGCTCTTCATCTGAGACCCGATGGACCCAAAGAAGCTGAGAACCTTCTGCCCTGCGGCGACAAGCCAGTCCCAAACCGAAGCGATACCCTGCATAGTCTTTTGCAGAGGTGTCAGTCCTGTTTGATCTGCACTTGTGGCCGAAGTGCCGATTCCCTGAAGAAGAGTAGGAAGTTTTCCAAGTGCACCGCCCACAGCTTCTGAAACAGTCCGTACAAACTCGCCAATCTTGTAGACTGCCGGCCCAATTGCTCGAGTCAGACGATCGAAGAATGCAGGAATAGCGTTGGTGGATTCCAAGAAATTCTTGAATCTAGTGACGGCAAGACCAACACTAGCGGCCAAAGAAAGGATGCTACCAGTAGCTTTGGAGCCGCCGGAAGTAAATATGCCGAATAGACTCTTCAAGAAACCAAACAAATTTTTGATAATCGACCAACCAATACTCAGAACAGAGAAGAAACCTCCGAAGATAATTCGAAGGTTTGTAATCTGCTGAGTATTAAGCGTAATCGCTTTAAAGAATGCCAAGAAAGCATAACCAATAGTCTTAAGTTGATTGCCGACAGTCGGAGGAAATATGTCACTCCAAGCCTGGCGAATTGGTTCAATCCACGACAGGAAAGCATCGGCCATCTGCTTGAAGCCGCCAATGTCCTTGATGAACTGAAGCAAATGGTTTCGAACATTATCGACAGACCCGATTACTCCACCGATAGCATTCGTCAACCCGGTCCAAAGACCTTTGGCTTCATCTAGATTGCCAAATATGATTTCGAATGACTGAGCCCAGCCCGATCCCGCGGCCTCTTTCAAGGTGTCAAACATCATAGACATGGTCTTGACGTCTTGCGCCGCAGCAAAGGCTTTCTTACCAATTTTAGTCTGTTCGTTGGCATAGTCGCCAAGCGTCTTAGTAAGAACCTGCGTAGTCATCCACTGCTCGTTGAGACTATCATTGAAGTTCTTGGTCGCGCTTATCACCATAGGCTTGGGACCAAGAGTCTTGTATAGACCGTCTCCGGCTTTCTTCAATGTTCCCGCGGCGACTGCGGAGTCAATTAGCTGTTGCTTGAATCCGACGGTAGCCATGTTAGCCATTTCAATGGATTTCCAGTCAATAAGCTGGACAAATCCCTTTGAAAGCGCCTGGGAGAAATTGTACATAGCCCGGCCAGCTTCCTCAGCGTTTGCACCTGAGAGAGCGGCTGCGTTTGCAATACCCTGGATCGCCTTTACCGCAACCGGGAGTTGTACTCCAGCGTTGGTAAACTTTCCAATATTCTGAGTCATGTCTGAGAACGAGTAAATTGTCTTGTCTGAATATGTGTTCAACTCGTTCAGATACCCGTTAACAACCTTTAGCGAAGCTCCCGAGCCCGCCATGATTGTCTGGATGGCCTGCATCTTGAGTTCGTACTCGTGGAAGCCGGCGCCAATTGGGGCAATCGTCAGAGCATTAGTGATACTAGCTCCGGCTGCAATAGCTTTATTTGTGATATTACTAAGCGCGGTAATACCAACTGTAGCTAGTGCAACAAATTTGGCTGATGCCCCATCTACAGAGACGCCAAGAGGCTCAAAGCTTCGAGCCAGATCGGCTACGCCCGCCTTGGACGGTGAGAAATCCAAGCTCTTCTTTAGCTTGTCCAGCGTAGACATGGACGTTGCGGTCGCAGACTCGAACTGCTTGTTGTCGAACTTAAGCTGAACTACGCGATCGTCAACTGTAGCCATTAGCTGGTCACCACCTTCCACACGTCAGAAGCGATTTGGTCCATGATGGGTTTGATTGCGGGATTGATGAAGTCGTGTCCTTGGACGTAACCGCCAGTCCCAGTTCCGTGGCCATACTGAAGAAGAATTGCTACCGGCGTTCCAGTATCTCCCGCCAAGTTACTATTACGCCATTCGATAGTGGTTTTGTTGCCACTACGCTCAATATGGTAATACCAAGAAGAAGCAGTCTTCCCAGTATTTGACGGGGTCGCTGCGGCTAAAGCGTTAACTCCTCGTTGCGCAAGTGCCTCTAGACTAGGATATAGCCCATCTCTACGCACTTTGCCCAGCCAAGTCTCCGTTTTGAAGGAGCCTGACGAAGAAAGACTAAACATGACTCCTCCAATCGCTACATGAATTGCTTGGCTGAGAAGACAATTGGCTGTGTGCCAGTCGCGGCGACAGTACAGGACCCGGTTCCGGCAGTCCTAACCGCGCGAAGAAGATACGTTTGCGATCCAGCAGCGGGCGTATGAATGAAATGAAGAGCTCCCCCTGCGCCACCACCAACCGCCGAGTTTACACAGCGCACCGTTGAAATAATGGTGCTATTGTAAACTAGAGTGACATCGAGCTGGTCATTTGCTACCGTGGAGAAAGACGAGAACCATTCGGCATTGAATTCGACCTTGGTGGTTCCATCGCCGGTAAGGATCAACGTAGCTAGCGTTTTCGCGGCCGTTGTGATCGCAGTAATACTGGCAGTTACCGTGACCGACTGAGCAGCAATAGTAGGGGCTCCAGCAGGACCAGTAGGGCCTTGGATACCCTGAATACCTTGGATGCCTTGAATACCCTGCGACCCAGTGGCACCAGTGTTGCCAGTAAGTCCTTGAAGACCTTGCGGTCCTGTAGGACCAGTCGGCCCAGTAGGACCGGTTGGACCAGTAGGACCGGTTGGACCAATAACAGAACCTGCGTCAATGGTTGACCCATCGTGCTTGGTAAGGATCAATCGACCTCCGACATTAACTGCGCCGCTAACAATTGATGCTGCTTCAATAGCCAGCATTCTTGCAGCAGTAAACACGGTTACAATACTCACTGATCCTCCTTACCAAGATCGAATTCGGTATGAGTTCTCGTCGAGGGTTTCTATCGACGGCGAATTGATTTGAACTGTCGTAGAATCAATGGTAGTAAACCACGAATCAGGTCCTGTAGCAGTCCAGGTGCCATCGCCATTATCGACGATGGTGAAAATTTTGTATTTGTCAAATATGGCAAGCATTTCAGCCATCGTGGGCATGGTGGGGTCAGTCAGACTCGTTCCGTATAGTTTGTTTTCGATTTCGGCAATAGCCAACGGATCTGAATGGGCACTATCCACAATAAGATGCGACGTAGATCTATACTGCGTCAAAGGAGTTGGGATCGTGGAGATATCCCAACTAAAAACCAGAAGATCTGTTTCGGAGTTTAGTGTGCTCCAACTTTCGTCAGATATGACTGCTTTAGCATTGTAAACTAGATGAATCTCGTAACCATCGTCTCGGAGAACTCGATAGGTAAAGTTAAACACCCCATGCTCATCCATGACTGAAGGATATGAGTAAGCCTCTACAGTTGCTTCAAACGACTCAGAAGACCGATGTTGAACGTATTTCTGCCCATCAAAATATGAGATGGTCAGGTCGTCGTCAACCGGTTTCTCTGTCACGTTAGTGATTCCGGACCAAGCAACTGGAGCTGACGAAGCAGAATATAGAACGCCTTTGTCGACTCCGCTACTAATACTGGGAGTTCTCCAAGTTAGTTTGGTCATGCGAATATCGCTACAAGTGCAGTCGGTGTCGGAAGCGTCGAAGACGTTACACTCGAACCGTAGAGAAGAGTTTCGAGTGTTGCCAACTTTGTAAGATCAGCTCTAGTCGAGTCGATTACGAAATGCGCGGTGGCACGAATGCCAGACACAGAGGCTGGAATCGTGAAGACGTCCCATGCAAAGGTTTCTGGCTCGGAGCCGTCGGCAATTGACGAGTGCGACCTTTCGGAAGGTGCAGCTAGCGCATTGTACACGACATGCAACTTGTAGCCGTGATCCGAGCCACTAACGTCGTTGCCTACCAAAGTTCTGTAGGAGAAGCCGAAAGTCTTTCGACGCTGCTGAGTAGCAGTGAGTCCACTGTAAATCTCGTGTCGACCATCGCATTCTCCAAACTCTCGGGGGCTGGAGTACGCTTCGATAGACGCTTCGAAATCTTCTGCCGTAACAATCTGAGCGAACTTAACGCCATCCAGATAGTATGGCTGAATTTCTCCCCCGGAGCTTTTTTCAGATACGGAAGTCAGACCATTCCAGACCACGCCAACTCCGTCAATGAAAAGAACTCCGCGATCAATTCCGGTCTCGTAGTAGCGTTCGCCGGAAGATCCCCAGAGAAGTTTTGTCATGGCCGACCTCCCTACCCACTAGTTCCGAGTTGCTTAAGCCTCTGCTCGTTTAGCGCGGTGCGCTGAGCAGCTAGATCCTTGCGAGACATCTTCCGTCCTGGTGTGTTCTTAACACTAAAGACGCGAATGAGTGTGAACAGGCGATTGATGTGCCATGTTTCACACTCAATGGGAATTTGCAACGAGAACATCCAATAGTAGATGAGTTCAGTAGTGATTACTTCTCTATTTCGCTGCTGTTTGTCATCATTGAACCAAGTAGCGGTCATCTTGGCGTTCAAGTAGTTGTTGATGTCGTTGTAGTTGTCTTTTGTGAGTCTGACGTATACGTCAGAAGGAACCCCCGGGGAAATTGTCATACATTTAATGTAGAACAGAATCTCCTCGTTGGTTTTCTCTCCGTTGTTAAGGAAAGGTTTCTCTACAATTGACTCCCATTTTGACAAAGAGACCAGAGAGTGCTCCAGTTCGAGACTGTAGTCTTCTGTAGTCTTGAACTCTTGAGACGATTCGTCCCAAAGTTCGGTGCCCGGAACCAAAATAGTGAGCACTCTCTGGCCTCCTTACTGTCAGGCGGTGCGGGTGAACGACCAGTCGTCGTCGGAGTTCGCAGTAAACTTGTAGGTGCCGTTGGTCGGTGCGGCGTGAATGACCAGCGAGGCGCCAGCGGTACCAGCGATCGTGACCGTACCAGAAACAACCGCATTGGTGTCGGCACGACGGTAGGTGACACCAGTGATGGTCGGGATGGTGATGACGCCCGTGGCAGACACGAAGGTCGGAGCTTCGGGGGTGACCGCCGTCTGAGCACCGGCGAACATGCCGATGACCTCGTCCGGAAGGGGAAGACGCGGCGACGTGCCGGCCGTCCCGTACAGGGCGTCCTCAAGGGCAAGCAGGTTGGCCGAGGTGAGCTTAGTCGAGTCGACCGTAAGAAGCGCGGTCGGCTTGAGGCCCGTCACGGACACCGGAGTGGTCGTGAACTCCCAACTGAACGACAGAGCCTCAGGCGCGTCATTGACCGTGGCGAAAGCCTTCTCGGACGGAGCCGCAAGGGCGCCATAAACGAGGTGCAGCTTGTAGCCGTAGTCCGAGCCGTCAACATCGTTGCCCAGCTTGGTGCGGTAGGCCAGACCGAAGGACTTGCGGGTCTGCTGACCCACGTAGACACCCTCGTTCTGGATAGACGTACCGTCGCACTGAGCGAACTCAGCCGGGTAGGTGTAGGCCTCGATGGTTCCACCGAACTCTTCGGCGGCGACGAGGTTGAGGTACTTGATGTTGTCTGCGTAAACCGCAGTCGCGCCGGCGCCAGAAGGCTTTTCCGTGACGGTGGAAAGGCCGTTCCAGGCCACGCCATCGTCGTAAACGCCGTTGTTGGGAAGGTAGAGAACACCGCGGTCGACGCCGGTCTCGTAGAAGCGAGAACCAGTGTCATCCCAAGAAAGCTTCATTGCTTGATCTCCTTAGAAGAAGAGGTTGAAAACATCATGGTTGAGGTTGTCCGCCGTGTAGAACCTAATGAAAAGGCACAACGGAAGAGCAGCCACCTTATCAGGGATCTCACTATCAGGATTAGGATCAATAACAGTCACTTGATACCGCTTATTGTATCGATATGGACTATTATCAGCAAAATCCGTTTGCGCGAGATCTCTTTTGTATACAATGCACGGGTATTTTAGCACCACGTTGGTTGGTGGCTGAAAATATACGTTGTCAGACCCCAGGAGTTGTTCCAATAGGGTCTGGAGTTCGGTACGTTGGGCCATTATAAACACCTCCCAACCGCATCAGGAGGCGAGGACTCTGCACTTCGACATCTGAAACAGTCCACAGAGTCCCCGCCCACTGAATATAGCGGATGGCAAAGAAGTGTTCATTGGCGTATGCATCGGCTACGATGCTGATCGAGTTTCCCACGGAAAGATCATCATTCAGAAACTCTCCTGGTTGAAGCTTTCGCGTGTTTCGAACGATATCACCATAGTATTCCTTCTCTACGATGACGTCGGTCCACACACCAGGTGCTGTTTCTTCAGATGTTCCATACCCGATCTTGCCGAAGAACTTTGCCATCGGGTGCCGCCCTAACTATGCTTCGTACGCGTAGGTCCAGGTGTTCTCAGCCGAGTTGGCGAAGAAGTAACCACTTCCGGCGGTGGCCGAGATCGTCGCCGTCGGAGCAAGCTCAGTCAGAGTGACCACGCTAGCAACGTCAGCCGGGCTGGACGCGTAGGTCACGTGCGCGACGGTCGGGAAAGTGATCTCGTTTCCGACACGGGTCGGAGCCGTAGGAGCGTCAAGGAGAACGTCGGTCTTGGCGGTACGGCGAACAACCAGCGCCGACTTGATCTTGGTGAGGGCGCCCGAAAGACGCGTCTCGATCAGGTACTTGAACTGGTTGTAGTCGATGTCGAAGTCGTCGAACATCGAGAGCTCGCCACCACGGTCGGCGCCGATGACGTAGTCCTGAAGGTTGACGATGATGCCGATCAGGTCGGGCTCGTCCTCCATGACCTCGACAGGGACAACCGCAGCCACGCGAAGGTCAGCAGCGACCTCTTCAAGGTTGCGGTAGATGCGACGACCCAGCGTGTCGCGCTGGAGAAGGAACATCGTGATGACAGGCTCACTGGTGTAGAACGTGGGCGTTCCGGTGCCCTTGTAGAACTTGCGTCCCGCAAGAACAGCGTCGACGATCTCGCCAGCGGTGCCAGCAGCAGAGGTGTTGCTGTCCTGCGTGTTGACCCAGAGAGTCGTAGCGTAAAGCTCGTGCTCCTTGGCGATGGGACGAATGTTGCCCTCGTTGATCTTGTCCGCGTGAGCCACGTCGCGACCGTCACCGATGAGGATCGCACGCGCGAGCTCCTCCTGAAGCATCATGCGCATCTCAGCCTTGAGCCAAGACACGACATCGAAGCCCGTGATGTCGACGATGTCGTCACGGTCGAGCTTCTGCTTCTTGTAGATGGTGGTCGGGGTGGTAACTCGCGAAGCGAGACCGAAGAACTCCTCGCGCTTGAGGTTGCCCTTCACGTAACCCTTGGCGCGAGCGTCCTCGAACGTGAGGTCGGCGCTGATGGTCTTGATCCGGGAGAACGGCGAGTGACGAGTTGACGTCATAACGCCGTCGACCCACTCAGTACGGCGCTTGTCGAACTCAGGACGGCTGTCCAGGAGCTGAGCGTCGGGGAAGAGAAGGTCGATGTTGTCGATCCCGTGAGCGAGAGCGAAGTTATCGACTGCCTCCTTGAGGGAGCCGTTCTTCTGAGCCTCACTGAAGATGAGCTTCATGTCATCGTGAGAGAGGCTGTACTCCTCCGAGTCGTCAGACTTCTTCTGCTCGAACACATTGCGCTTCGTGCCCATCTCGGTGTTTCCTTCCTTGTGCTCGAGGTCACCCTCGTCGCCGGTGTCGGTGGTGTCGCTGGTGTCGCTGTGCTGAGCGGACGCGTCTTCAATTGCTGCGCCGATCATGAAATGAACGAGGTTCTTCTGGTCCTCGTTCAGGGTGTCGTACAGTTCCTGAACGGTCATATCAGCAGAAACCGCGTGCTCAACAACCTCTTCGGTTTCTTCGGGAGTTTCCTCGATCGTCTCCACGGGCATGTCTTCATGCTCAAGAGTGAGACCGGTGTAGATGATTGCCTCGTCATCGAGCGTCTCGTAGATTCCATCGGAATGTGCGAGAGTGACGTTGTCAATCAAAGCGCCGGGATTGGCGCCAGAAAGGACCAGGCTAACCTCGCGGATTGAACCGTGAAGAACCTGCTTCGCCTTCTCAACCAGACGATTGGCGTAGATTGAGAGGTTGGTGATGTCCTTGTGCTGAACAAGTGCCTTCGCACTCTTTCCTGCCTCGGTGTCGTTGAAGAAACCGTAGCAGTAGACGCCATCCTCGCGATTCTCGAGAATTGCGTGACCGAGCACATTAGCGGGCTCGGTGTGGCCGTGCTGCCAGACGAGCGGAACCGTAATACCATCCTGCTCCTTGAACGCATGAGGCATGATGGTTCGGCCGTCGGAGCACTTAAGCCCAGCCTTAGTGGCGTAGCCGCTAAAATCAGCTCCCATTTTGACTGGCTCCCTTCGGTGTTGTCGCAACGGCCGGTGCCGTCGTTTGGTTTGGCAAAGTCTTCATCATCTCAGAAACAGATAGTGCCGAATTAGGTTCTGTCTTAGTTGTCGACGGCTGAGGCATGTTGCTGTTTATCAACTTGTCAGCATTCTTGTCCTTGGCTGGCTTCCAACCGAGGATTCCTCGGAGTTCATTGGAAGTCGCAATCTCATTCCTGGACAACTTGTCGGCAATGTCAGCAATCTGAGACAGAGGAACCAACTTGAACGGATCGTGGAAGTACATGATGGACTGCTTCTGGGACCTGGCAGTCTTAGTAAGGAAGGTTCGAAGCATTGCTTCCTTAACGGCGTCTAGGATAGGGACGATTGTCCTGTTCATGTAGTTAAGCATAGACGCCTCATCGGCCGTTCCGTTCATTACCTCTGGCGTTAGCCCAAGTTGGCTGTACAGCATGTCCGTAAGGAACTTGACCTGCTCAAGCAGATTGTTCTCGGCCGGACGGTTGAGCTGAGTAATCTTCTCAGTGCCATCGGTATACGCAATTCCGTACTTGCTGTCCTTAAGTTGATACTCGATGTCTGTTCTACGCTGCTCCGCCTGCTGACGACGAGCGTCGGTCTTAATGACATAAGGAAGCTGAATGATGAGGTCCAACTTTCCGGACCCACTCTGTTCGTCGACTGCGTCCAGAAGGTTTAGTTTTCTAACAAGTCGCTGAAGAGTAGAGTTTGGCTCATTCATAACTGAGTAAAGAGGATTCTCGACAATGGCAACAAACTTCTTGTCAAGAGTCACTTCATCTCGGCGTCCAAGTTTTTCATTCCAGAGACTAACTCGAACCTTGCTTGGGAACCAACCAACAATCTCGCCAACACGCATTGTGCTGACGTCGTAGGCTCCAGACAAATTAGGATTTAGCGTAGTGTCGACTGGAACAATAGCAATAACTCCCTTATCAAAAAGAGTCATTGCCAGATCCCTTCGAAACGCTCCAGCACCTTGATCAATATTGGCTTCGAGGGTTAGACAGTTATTCAAGCCGCTGTCAATGTCCTCGATATAACGAGCCTGATCGTCTAGTCTAACATGCTTAAACTCTGTCTGGGCAAAGTCAATAGCAAGCCGAGTAAAGACCGAAGAAATAATAGATCGTTCATTACTGATACGAAGACGAGGTCGATCGGGGCGAGGTCCGTAGCTGGCTGGTCCGGAATATGACGTTTCATCTGTCTGAATGTCGCCCTGGTTAGCAAAGGCGTTCCAGGCGTGCTTCAAACGTGCAGTGAACCCTGCCATAAGTCACCTCCTCTCGTGAAATTGTTTTCATTAAGCCTGGATTTCAGTTGGAGCATTTGCCAAGTCATTAACAGCACCAACAGTATCGCCTGTAACGGCACGAAATGTGACTCGACCTACGATCAGCAATATAGTGGCTGCTCGAAGGGCTCCTACTGCAATACGCCTTCGATTTGCCTTAACCTGTTCTGCATTGAGAGTTGCCTTTACTGGCTTCTTTGCTACGACCGTAGGACCTTTAGCAAACTTTCCAGATTTTACACCCTCAGAATAATACTTTTGAAGAGCCGCCTGCTTCTCTTTAGACAGCCCGGGTTGTGTAATAAGACCCGCAGATTCAGTCTTACGAACGCCCCACTTCATTCCTCGAACACCAGAATGACCTAGTTCTTCAAGCGGGGGCTTTCCTTCTTGACCTAAAATCATTCGAACGCCTCCTTGTTGGCCTTGTAGGCGACGTAAGCGTCCATTAGAGCGGACACGTTGTCGATCTTTTCATCCTGGCGCCTCTTGAGAAGCTTTCGGTTGCCGTTGGTATCCTCAAGAGTAATAGCATTACCCATGGCGAATGACATGAGAGCCTGATCAAATATGAGCATTCGTTCACTGCTCAGAATCTTGAGCTCACCAAGAGGAACCGACTCGGTCCTCGCGCCTTGGATGACTTTCTCAATGCCAAAAGGTCCATTCTCAGCTTCCCAGCGAGTCACAAACTCTTTAGCGTTATATGGATCGAAACCGAATGCACGGACGTCAAACTTAGAATTCTGAATATACAAATCCAGATCCTCGTAGACCTCCATCATGTCTAGAACTGCCCCGTCCAGGACGTGAAGACTACCCTCATTAATGAATTCTTCATACTTCTGACGCATTGCGCCTGGAAGTTTCATTAGAGTGAGAGTAGTGATGTAACTTCGCGTCTTAACTCCGAACCTCTCTTTAGAAAGAGGAAACAAGAAGGTAAATGCGCAGAAGTCGTCGCCCTGTGATAGGTCCGCACCAAGTGCGCAAGGCAATTCCCAGAATTCTCTTGGGCGATGGGGTAGAGTTTCTTCGTAAGTGAAGAAGTATGTGTAACCCTCCATCGGAATGCCAAAGCGCTTGGCCAAGATATCGTTACGCGCAGCAGGAGCCTTCTCGGCCCGCTCAACGTCTAGCTGATAAGTCTCGTAGGTGACGGTAAGTCCGAGGTTTGGATTGGCCTTCACCCACATAGCCGGGTCACCTACCTCCTCGAGCTCATCAAGCTTGTAGTGCCAGATCGAAATGTGCGGAGCAATGTACTCGCCCTTAAGAATGTCCTGCAACTCCATCTTGATGGTGTCTCCAGATCCATTTCGAACTGTTCCCTCGGAACTGATGGCTACAATCAGGTAATCTTCCAACTTCGAGGCTCCCTGTTCGACAGCGCCGACGACATCTTCTCGAAGATCGCCAGACAGCCACTCGTCGATCGTGGAAACCTTGGGTCGAAGACCCTGCAACTTGTTGATGGACATTGGTCGGATCTCGCAGAGAGATCCGGTGAGGAAGTTCTCAATGCCCTTCTTCGTTGACGCCAACTTCACACGCATGGCTCGAGAGCCAGTAGTATTCTGAAGAGACCCTTCCGTGAGGAACTTAAAGAGAGGACCTCTTGCGCGCGTGATAGAAGTACGCATCGGAGACATAACTTCTTCGGCCTGCTTCATTGTAGGAGCAGTCGTGATCTGATGCGTAGTGGATGTATCGACATTCAAGAAGTAACTTTGAATACACGCAGCGTACATTGATTTAGCGGCTCCTCGAGCCACGATCAAGTACTGCTTTGTGACTAGCCGCTTCTTGATTGTCTTCTTAACGTATGCGCCCGACCTACCATTTTGACCCGGCTCGTAAACACTTCGTTCAACAAAGTAATACCAGCCAAAGATCTGTTCAGACCAGAGTTTGAACGAGTCAAGAAGGTGCAGATCCGAGCCGTCGGTTAGTGTAAGTTCTTTCTCGCAGTACCGAACGAAACCGTCAACGGCTTGATCATCATAAAAGATGCTCGGATTAGAAATGAGTCCATCAATCCGGTTCATCTCCAGTGTGATTTCACGGTTAACCGGGATCTCACCAAGAAGAACCTTGGCCCTGAACTGGTAATAGTAGATGGGCGTTGCTTTGTTAGACAGACTCATAGCACCTCCCTTACTAACGAATCAAGTGCCTACCGTACCCTGGTGAATGCTTACCGATCTCGATAGCCGTTTCCAGAGCACTCTTGTTGAGAAGTTTGCCGACTTCCTTATTCATGGCCGACTGCGCCTGCTGCTTGCCCACCCCAAAGAGAATGTTAGCAACCTCTCGGGCGCCCTTTTCAAGAAGACTCTGCTTGCGAGGGAAGAGCGTCTTGTACTTAGACTCGAGAGTTGCTCGCTCGTTGAGGAACTTCAGATCAGCATTTGATACAGCACTTGTCCCGTGCTTCTTGACAAGGGCGTGTACTTCACCAGCTCGAGCTGCATCAGGATTCTTTGGGTGCAGACTTGAAGAGGATTCCTGCTTGCGAACTCCCCACTTCATGCCTTTGACGCCGTGGTGAGCGAGAATTTCTTCTGCCGTGTCCATCTATCCTCCTTTCTAACTAGTTCAAGGCCTCAATAGCGCAGGCAAGAGCTGTGTAGACGTTTGCGGCGTTACCAGACTGCATAGTCACAACAAGATTTTGCGGAACTGTCGTGTCGACGGTAACTGGAGTTGTTGCTGAGGAAGCTGATGATGCAGTGTAGTAATTGATTACTGCTGCACCTTGCATAGTTCCAGCGGCGCCAACACTAATGACTGTAATATAGATAGTAGCCAAGAAATTTCCAGCACTAGCATTATTTGAATGGAAAACTTGGGCAATCAAAGTGCTGCCAAGTTTAACACTAAAGGTACATGTCCCGGAAGTTGTTCCGGACCTGTTTCCTGCTACGACAATTCGGTACGTCTTTCCCACAGTCAGGGTATTAGCAGGAATTGACGGACTAGTAAGCAGTGTAGTCAAGTTGGTTGTAGCACCCGGACTGATAGGGCCTAGCATTACCCATGGAGTTACTCCGCCAGCGGGTCCTTGAGGACCCTGAGCACCCGTGTCGCCTTTTACTCCTTGAATACCCTGAGCACCAGGAGCCCCGTCTAGGCCATTGGCTCCAGCGGGTCCTTGAATGCCCTGAGCACCCGTGTCGCCTTTTACTCCTTGAATACCCTGAGCACCAGGAGCCCCGTCTAGGCCATTGGCTCCAGCGGGTCCTTGAATGCCCTGAGCACCAGGAGCCCCGTCTAGGCCATTGGCTCCAGCGGGTCCTTGAATGCCCTGAGCACCAGG
>Ga0228698_1000292_pt1 | contig 42281 bp, 60 predicted proteins | sample McNCre117_Aug_MG_FD_178015 | JGI IMG/M metagenome (GOLD analysis project Ga0228698, IMG submission 178015) | Freshwater microbial communities from McNutts Creek, Athens, Georgia, United States - 1-17_Aug_MG | ecosystem: Environmental > Aquatic > Freshwater > Creek | place: USA: Georgia... | reverse complement strand
GTGCGTTCAATCAGTGCCCTGCCAGCTACTACTACGGGTACGTGCTCAGACTCAAGCCTCGCCGGATCACGAAGTCTGAGTCAGCGCTCAAACGGGGTACCTGGTTCCACCACCTATTAGAGGCGCACTACACTCCCGGAGGCACCGGTTGGGCCGCCAAACACGCTGAGCTCACCCTGGCCTACAACGGGCTTATGGAGGAAGAGCAGGAAGCGCTAGGGCCCCTCCCAGACACCATGCGCCGACTCATGCGCTCGTACCTTTGGCACTACGGAGCCTCGGCTAGCAACCCCTGGCATGGGTGGACTGTGCATGGTGTGGAACTCACTCTAGAGTGTGAGTGGCCAGACGGGGATGGTACCTACAGGGGCAGAGTTGACATCCTGGCTGAGGACGAATTCGGGATGTTCGTAGGGGACCATAAGACGAATGTAGCCCTTCCCAACAACGAATTCCGCCTTACTGACCCTGCCTCCGTGCTATACATCTGGTGTGCTCAGGAAAATGGGGTTGAGGTGTCCCGGTTCGTGTGGAACTACATCAGAGCAAAGGCGCCATCAATCCCGTCTCAGCTCAAGAATGGGTTGCTGTCCAAAGCGGCATGCGACACGGATTACCCGACCACGTGGTTAGCCCTCAAGGAGTATGGGCTCAACCCTGAAGACTACACAGAGCGCTTGCGCCCGCTCTTGAACGACCGCTACGCACCTGGTAAGATTCAGCGCTCAGCATTCTTTCGTAGGGACTCCCTTGATAAGGATCCTGAGCTGATGACCCGCGTGATAGGTGCGGCCCTCAAGACCCGTGACATGATCGACTCTGAGGATTATGACCCTGGATGCCTGCGTAGGAACTTTAGCCGTTCGTGCGATTGGTGCTCATTTCGCAACCTTTGTACTACAGAGCTAGCAGCCGGCCCGGACTCCGCACAGGCCAGAACTGTCAGAGCCATGAACTACACTGAGGCAGACCCACTCCAGTACTACAACCCTAGCGCCAATCCGCTGGAGGATTGATGGCTAACAAGTACCTAGACCTAGCGGCCAAAGCAATACGGAAGCCGGGTACCACACCACCCCGGTTGCTGTTCTACGGGCGTGCCAAGATTGGAAAGACCCGCTTGGCGTGCTCAGCGCCAAACCTCCTGGTGATTGACCCTGAGTTTGGTACCGAGGCCGAGACTGGTGACAACCCGGATGTGTGGGACGTGGGGTCATGGGATGCTATCAACGACGTGTACCACACGCTGAAAACACCAGGGTTCGTATCCCCTGCCACCAAGCGCACGTATGAGTGGGTTGCGTTTGATGGCTTGAGCAAGATGCACATGTACGCCCTACGCTTCGTCACGGGTCTCAGTGCGGAGCGTAAACTAGACTCCAAGCCGGGGAAGATCACTCAACCGGAGTGGGGGCAGGCGGGCGAACTCATGTCAGGGCTAATTTATAACCTGATGAGCCTACCCTATGGGCTGATTTTCACCGCGCAGGAGCGCATGGTTGTGTACCAGGGCGCTGAGTCAGATGACGATGCTGACGCACTGAATGGGTTCCTGGCACCTGACCTTCCCAATAAGGCGCGCATCGCTGTGTGCTCCCAGGTAAGCCTCATTGGTAGGATGTATACTGCCCCCGTAGAGAAATCCTTCCGGCAGAAAAGTACCGGCGAGGTAGTGACACGTACTACCACAGAGCGTAGACTGTGGGTCGCCCCCTCAGTGAACTGTGAGGCCGGGTTTCGTACCCCTACCAAGGGCGCCCCTTCCTTCCTGGCTAATCCCACCGTTCCAAAGGTAGTAGAGATGATGAAAGGTACGGCTACGTGACCATCGAACCTAGGGTGCTTGACTTCACCAATGTCACTGAAAGCAACGCGAGTAAGAAGCACCTTCCCTCAGGAGAGTACCTCGCCCGGATTTCCGGTGTGCGGGAGTACGTCAAGACAGTCGACGACGTTCCTACTGTCTTCTGGGTGTACCTCATTCAGTTGGAGGAGCACCGGTCTGCTACCTACGAAGTGTTCTGCGACGTAAGCGACGCTTCCAAGCTATGGAAGATCCGGTCGTTGTTCCTCGCCACAGGTAAGGTTGTTCCGAAGTCTAAGGTGAGGCTCAACGCTGCGTCTGTGGTCGGGCTGCTACTGGGGGTAACCCTTGGGGACACCGAATACAAGGAACGACTTCAGAGCGAGGTTGTTGCATGGTTCCCCTCTACTGAGGTAAGCTCTGAACCGTCGGTTTCCCCCGCTGCTGAGGCACACACCACTACCGCCCCTCCAGCGCGTAAGGAGACCCCTACCGCTCCGGCGCCTGCCGTAGAGGACGACTTCGTTGATCTAGAGGAGATCTAAGCATGGCTATCGAGCGCACTGTTATCGTCAAGGACGACATGGATGGTTCGGCGGGTGCGTCTCCGCGTCTGTTCACCATCGGTGATCGGCGCTTCCGCATCGACTTGACCGATGCCAACATGGATGCGCTGGAAGCTGCACTTGCGCCGTTCATCGATAAGGCTATGGAGATCGTAACCAAGCCTTCCGTAGACCTGACTGCGGTACGCGCGTGGGCGGCTGAGAACGGAATCGAGGTGTCCCCGAAGGGCCGAGTGTCGGCTGAGGTGCTCGCCAAGTACGCGGCTGCTCAGGCTGAGGGGCCGACTGAGGGCACGGAGAGCATTCCGGATCCTGAGACCCTGGGGGACATCGTCATCGTCGATGGGGATGGCGTGGCCCCTGGCAAGCGCGCCTGACCTACCCTGACCAGCCCGGTACGCGGTATCCTCACCACGCGTACCGGGCTGGTTGCTACCCAATGTAGGAGAGTCTGTGAGCCAGCCTGAGGCCCGGCTGAGCCGGTCGGTGGTCGACTACCTAACGGCGTGTGGGGCGTTTGCTGTGAAGCTGCATGGGGGGTCTAGACAGCGTGCGGGGCTGCCAGACATCCACGCAACCTGGAGAGGCTACTCTATATGGATAGAGATGAAAGTAAGGAGTAGCTACTCTGCCAATGAGGAACCGTGCAGCCCCCGGCAGCTCAAGTGCCACACCGACATCATGAGGGCCGGAGGGCACGTGTTGGTTGCCTGGTCCCTGGCAGAGGTCAAAGACTGGTTCACTGCCTTTAGGGAGGCCCACTGTGCCTAGGTACCACCGTAGGCTGTGTGTAGACGACTTCGTACCTGCGGTGGTGTCTGGGGAGGTGTCCTGCCGATGCCCCGACCCTGCATGCCCGTGGGGAGGGTTCCTGCCCATAACCAGGCTTCCCGTCTCTGCACAGATCAAGGTCATCCGTGCTCACATCGCACAGCACAGGGCATAGTAAAGGGACCACGTTGCGCGCGTGGTCCCTAGACACTTCTCAGGATGTGAAGCAGCCTTCCCCTTCCCGGTACTGACACTAGACCGGTTACGTTCGTTGTCAGTAAGTTGACCCTTACCAAGAGTCAAGCGCACCAACCTCACAAGCCGTACCCCCTGCTGGATTCGAACCAGCGACCACCGGTGTGTAAAACCGGGGCTCTTCCCCTGAGCTAAGAGGGTGTAGTAGGCACTTCACAAGGTCGGAACAGCATGCCTTAGGCATCGTCCCTCGTTGAAACACCTTGCAACTTTTCGATACTGACAGCGCTATCAGTACCGCCTACAGTGCCAACGGTGAGATTCGAACTCACATAGGTTTCCCTACGGGTTCCTAAGACCCGCGCGTATCCCATTCCGCCACGCTGGCGTATGTAGTTAACAGTGGCCTAACCCCTACCACCACGGTTCCCCACTCAGCAAACGAGCCTCCGTAAGGGGCTCGTGGAACCTTTCCGACTCTCAACTAGTATCCGGAGCTTCCGCCTCTGTAGTGGTGGCTCTCCGTGTCCCCGTTGCTCAACCAGTATGCATGATCAACTGGCTAGGCGCAACGCCAAGTTTCCAGCCTCATCAAATACCACGTTCTTGAACACCTCAGGACACACGCGGTGTAGCTGCTGCCACACCTCTACAGCCAGGGCGTAAATCTCCTTGTCCGCGTACTTGCTCCCTCTCTTGAGCAGGAACTCAAGCCACGAACGTAGATTTCCAGTAACTACGATACTGGTAGGGGTCATGTTTGGCAGCACTGCCCTGGCAGCCTCAAACGCCTCTTTTCGAGAGGTACCACACTCCACGTGCAAGTACTCTGCCAGGGAGATATAGACGGCCTGCGAGTGCTCCCACACTTGGTCAAGCTGCCTCTGTTGCTCCGGGCACCCCTCCAGCGAGGGTGGTGTGGTACGTTCCGCGTCAATCATGCTCACATAGCGCTGTGATAGCTGAGAGTACGAAAAATGTCGGTGGCGCACCAACTCGTGGGTTAGCGACCTGGATACCCCGCTCAGGTAGAACCCAACGGACCCATGCTCAAGAACCGATAGATGACCCTTTCCTAGCAGGTTCGTCCTTACATAGGACTCTGGAGTATCTGTGTCCTTATTTGGGCGAGACCATGAGGCGTAGCATGCCCTACCCGCAAACTCTGCTAGGCTACCCATCTGCGAGGCTCCCAATACTGGACGAAAGGGAACACTCTTCGGTGGCATGAACACGGTGTACGAAATCATCTCAACTAACACTAGACTACCTTCCTTGTGCCTGCCGGTCACGCTATGCTACCCTACCCGCCTACTGCACAGCTAGCGTAAGGAGATAGCATGGCCAGGGGACGCCACAGGAGGCCACGAGGGGGCTGGTTTACCACAGCCCTAAACAGCGTGGCCTTGGTAGCCCGGATGCTGGTGCCTGACCCCGCCTGGCTGACGCCATGCCCTAACCCAGAGTGCATCTTTGAAGAGGGGCACCCTGGTCACTGCGTGGGGAGGTGGGGTCCATGAACTCTGGTAAGGTACTGCTGGTTCCAGCGGGCAACGACGCGTGCAAGCACTACCGGTTCTCTGTGCCCGCCGCGCACCCATCGGTGGCGCCTCACGTAGCGTGGCCTCAAGATCATCTTGATCCGTCCACATTACGCAGTACATTGGACCCTAGGAGCCTCGGTGGCTACCAGTCCATTGTGTTCCAACGGCCGTGCACCCCAAGTGTTACCACGCTCATTGAGGGGCTAACTGGCCTGTCCCCTATGGCCCATCGCCCCTTGGTTGTCGTTGAGCTTGACGATGCCCTGTGGGATGTGAACCAGTATGTTGACCCCTTCCGTTTTTATACCCCTGACCGCCTTGACGCCCTGGTGCGCAACCTACGCAGGGCAGACCGTATCGTGGTGGCTACCCCCTACCTACGGTGGGCACTCTCGGAGGAGCTAGGTATCGATAAGGGCAAGATCTACGTGGTGCCCATCGTGTTGCCTCACGATTTCATGTTCCCGGAAGCAGGTACGGTGCAACTACGCCCTAATCGGGTGCTGTTCAGTGGGGGCTCATCCCACCACGATGATGTGCATAAGGCGTTCCGCTTAGTAGACCGCCTAGACGAGCCTTTCACCTTCACCTCTGTGGGGCACGACTTCAGTCTGCTGGTGCGTCGACATGAGTCGGTGCACCACGGGTGGGTGGATAGCGTAGATGAGCACTACCGGAACCTACGTCTTAACTACAGTGGCCAGATAGGGCTGTCCCCGTTGAGTGGCCGGAAGTTCAACAACGGAAAGAGCCCTACCCGCCTGATTGAGTATGCGGCCTGTGGGATCATACCCGTGTACTCTGACCACCTAGTACACCTATCGCACCCTACACCCCTGTTCGCGGGTGGTGTGGTACCTGCCCCCCATGATTGGCGCCGAGTAACACGGGAGATGCTAAACGCCTCCAAGGAGCACAAGCTAGACGTTGTGGCTAGGAACCTAGAGCTTGTGCAGCGCTCTTACACCCTTACCGAAGGGATGGCTAGACACTGGCATTCTGTGTGGTCGGGTGAGTACCAGCAACCGAGAGGCAACTAGCCATCTACCCGTGGTGCTACCCTGGGCAACTGTACTAAGGGTGTACGCAATCACGAGCCCTACAAGGAGCGTCAAATGCTACGAGTAGTCCTTAACCACAGACTCAAGCCGTCTGCCAACCTGCACGATGCCAACCTGCGCAACGCCAACCTGCGCGACGCTGACCTGCACGGCGCCAACCTGAGTAACGCTGACCTGTGCGGCGCCTACCTGAACGGTGCCAACCTGCGCGGTGCCAACCTGCACGGTGCCAACCTGAGTAACGCTGACCTGTGCGGCGCCTACCTGAACGGTGCCAACCTGCGCGACGCTGACCTGCACGGCGCCAACCTGCACGGTGCCCACCTGCGCGACGCCTACCTGCGCAACGCTGACCTGCGCAACGCTGACCTGCACGGTGCCAACCTGAGCGACGCCTACCTGCGCAACGCTGACCTGCGCGGTGCCAACCTGATCAACGCCAACCTGCGCGGTGCCAACCTGTACGATGTCCGTCTGAGCAGCCTGCTGTTCTCCATCCGTACAGAATGGGGGCTGCTGGTAGCCCTTCCCGACGGCACGGTGTTCTGCGGATGCCAGAGTTTCACGCTCGACACTGACTGGGCTGCCCTAGCGGAGGCCTATCAGTCGTCTAGTAGTGCCGCCTACTGGTCGGCCCTTCAGTCCGCAGCACGGGAGTTCTATACCACCAACTAGCACCCTAGGGTGTTCAGGCATGCAACCCAGGAGGCGCATCGTTATGGGTGGCAGGAATACCAGCCCCCTAGTGAAGGGCCTCATCATGAACAGCAAGACTACCATCACGCTTATCCCCCTCGTCTCCGCAGTGCTTAGCGCTACGGTCGGTTGCCACACCACAGAGCCTGCATCGACTCCGAGCCTCCCGAGTGAGGCAGTTGTGCGGACGCTAACCACCTGGTTGGCCTCTATGAGCACGCCTGACCAGACGTCGTGGTGTATGTTCCTTGATCGGTCTTCCGCTCAGCTCACCAGCACACTCCCGGCAGATTTGCACGCCACCTACTCCGTGGTCCGTGCCTCGCTTGATCGGGCATGCAACAACCTCAGCATCCCCACCGGTAACGAGTGACAACTGATACCACGTTCTACGCACTCTCCTAAGGGGCACCATGCCAACACTGTCCGACCGCTTCAACGTCCTAGGGATGGATAAGACCGGAAAGGAAACCGTACTGCTCTCCTTTCACCTATTCCCTGAAGCTAAGCTCCTAGCTCAACGGATCTTTAACTACAACCGTGAGCGGTACCCTGTGGTTCGGGTACGCCACTCCGATGGACCCCTCCACTTCGAAGTTCCTACGGGGGGCGAGTAACTGTCACGGCATGATCCGGTACCTCACAGGTGGGGACGCACATATCCAACTCTCCCCCACGTGGGTAGCCCCCAATCAGCAACACTACGGAAGCCTCCGTGCACCATGGCTTCCGTAGTGTTATGTCTGTCAGGGAGAGCACAGAACGGAGCGGGACAATGTCGATCACAGTAGGCACCAAGGTCCAGGTTACTGACACCACCAAAGCGACATTCGGCAAGGTCGGCACCGTGAGCCACTTCGGTTCCTACAAGGGGTTCTTCATCGAAGGTATCCTTGACTGCAACCTCTACACCGAAGAACAGGTCACCGAGGTAGTTAGCATCCTTGACGATGGCTACGTGATCACGCAGGCCATGATCGATGCTGAGATTGCCTCTACCGAATCCCTCTCTGACACCCCTCCTACCATGGCCCCAATGAGCGTTCATGAGAGCTACGCCTGGCAGGGTGGCCTGAACATGTACTACTGACCCATACACGAGAGAGCCCCGGACCTCAACACGGTAACCGGGGCTCTCTCGCTGTGCATTTAGCAGAAGTACCGAGACTCGTTCGTCCCACGGGACATCGTAGCGGGGTGGAGGTAGTACTCTCCATCCCATGCGTCAGAGCCATACTGCCTGACAAACGCGATGAGCAGGTCATCAGTACCACGGAAGCCCCACTTCATCAGCTCTAGCGTGATTTCCCTACGCGTGGCCCGCTTCCTAGGCTGCTGCTCAAGCCACCGATACAGGTTGTACGGAGTGATCTTCATTCCCATCCCTCTCACTTAGCGACCCTGGCGTACACCACAGTTACTACCCTCCCGTTGGCAGCCTTTTCCTCCCTTACCAACGACTCCCCGTGTACCTTCCCATATACCTCCACAAGCTTACGCAGGGAGTCCATCTCACGCACCCCACACACATTTGATCTCAACAGCTCACGCAACGTGGCCTTACCGTCAGGCTGTCTGCTCAAGTGCCTGTTGAGGTTGTCCACCTGTGCTAGGAAGGGTTTATCCGAATACCGTGAGGTAAGCACCTCCGAGGTATCTGGTAGCGCGCCCTCCGTCCACAGGCTCATGCAGTAGTCAACCAAGCGCACTGCTGCCAGCATGTTGTCCTCCGGTACCACACCTCCGGTGCCTAGGTCCCCCTCAGCGAAAGATACCGCCACCCTAGCAGCGTGGATATCCGCCTTAGCTATGAAGCTGACGGCAGTGCTTACCCCACGGTGGGTGTCCCGCACCTTCCTCCACCGCTCCTCAGCACTCACCCAAAGCTTCGAGTCAGTGTCAATAACCCACTCGTTGGTCCTCTTGCTCTCATCCATGTAGAGCTCAACCACCCTATCCTCCCACGCGGGGAGGCTGCTCCCGTACTCAGTAGCCTTCTCCCCCCGTGGCTCCACCATGTGGGGCAGCCAACGGGCCTGCATACCACTGTTCAGCTCAGCGATAGCGCGCACCCGCTCATACTGCACGGTGCCGATGACTCCAACCGCGGGATCGGCCACCCGGAACGGCGCACCATTCTTCCTATCTACCCGGAATCCAGCGTTACCCCACATGGATAGCAGCCGGTCAGCGTCGTTACCCCTCACCTGTTTGTACTGCCCTAACGAGGTGAACAGCGACGCAATCTCGTCAACCTTGATAACCCTCTGCGCACGCTCCCCCAACCGGGACATCAACGCTTCAGAGGTCAGGTCACCAAGCACCAGGCTCTTATCCTTAGGCTGGGTACCTTTCCTCCCCCCTGCCTCCCACTCCTCCATGGCAGCTAGGTACGCGTCCAGTCTCAGCCCCTCCTGATTGAGCACCGGTCGCCACATCATGTCGATACATGGTGTCTTACCACTACCCGGATCCCCAACGATAGGTATCCACAGCCCCATACCCTTACGGTCAGAGCACCGCCCTCCGCCCCTGAACCGGTACGTGCTCCTCAGGCACAGCCCCCCAAGCACGCTCAGGGCCGCTGCTGCCAGCCCCTCCATAGGCAGCGACCCTCCGGCCTTCACAGCGTCTCTCACAAGCTGTGGCATGAAGGCCAGGGGGTAGGCACCTATCGGCGTGTCCTCAACAGGCTGAGGGGGTGTGGGACTCTTCGGCTCTACAGGACCAAGCGCCCAATCCACGTCCGCGTGCAGATCGTACCCACCGTGCTCTTCAGCACACTTATCCACCGCTGGACTGAATCCGTCCATCGCAGAGTGAATCTGGTCCCTACTCAGCCCAAACTTAGCCAAATCTCTCGTTACTGCTAGGACCGCCTTAAATCGGGCACCATACCGATCCAGGGCCTCATCACTGTCCATCCTGAGTGCCATCCTGAGCGGCCCTGGGAGCGCAGGCACCTCCACCCGTACCCACGCGCCCCCTCCATCCCCCACAGCGTCCTCAGGCCAGCGTCCAGACCCAAGCACAGGGTGAGCCAGCCAGGCGTCAACGCTCCGTGCCCCTCCACGCCCCGGCCGCAGCACCACCCGACGGCCGGTCTTCTGGTTCACCGTCCCCGGCAGCCTCAGCAGTGAGTTGTCCGTGTGCTTGCTGTCCGCGTGCAACAACACCCTCAGCCCATCGTTGAGCTTAAAGACGGTGCGCGCGTCAACAGCCCGATCCAACTTCACATACACGTGAACGTTGGGGAACCCCTCCACCCGCTCACTACCGCTCTCAACGGTAAACCACGCGAGTTTAGCAATCAGCTTCCGAACCGTATCCCGTTTCTCCGTAGGTACCCCCTGGTAATCAACGTCCGCCCACGCTACCCCGTGATCTTCCGTCTGCCCTTTCTTCCGCAGCGGAATAGCCAACGGCCGGGGACACACATACACGTTGCAATCAGGCACCCCGGTTACCCACGCGTGCATCTCATCCTGCTGTGCGGGCCACCGAAATATGCGCTCCTGAAAGTCCCATACGGGCTCTCCCTTAGCACTCACCCCAGTCTGAAACTCTCGCGCTAGGGCAACCCTCTGTACCGGCCCAGGGCCGAACACTCGGGTTAGGTAGTCCTGCCCTATCACGTAGTAACCCTCACTCCTATTAGGCTGAGCCGCGAAACAGTACCACGCTTAGAACCGGGGGTCAACACCCGGCCCCGTGAAGTCAAACTCGCGTACCCCCACGTAGTCCTCATCACGCGCCATATGCCGAAACTCGGGAAACATGTCAAACAACGCGTGTGTTAGCTCAACGGTGTGCCCTACCCCGCACTGCAATACCGCTAGGGCTTTAGCCGCATCCCGAAGTGCACACAGCATGTATGGCTCCGGAGCGACGAACAAGGGGCAGGACACGTCATCCCCCCGCCCTTCCCACTTAGGGCACTTAGGCACTCCGAGGATCCTGATCTTCCCCCGACCTTCAACGCGCAGAACCCCATCGGCAGCCAAGTCCCCTAGGGCAAACGCTGTGGTGTTGAACCCACCTGCCCTCAGCACGCGCTGAACGTGCATCGGGCGTACCACACCGCTCCCTCCCCCGAGCCAGAAGGACACCGCGTGCGCCGCTGCGTGCCTACCTCGCGGGTTGTCCGTGTCCCGGTACCACCGTGGCCTACCTAGGTGGTCTCTCAGCCTGTAGCTCACCCCTACCTCCTAGCCGATGACACAGTGGCGGCAGCATAGCACAAGGTTGCCACGCGTGTAAGGTGCGTGTAACTTTCTCTGTACAGCTGCCCAATATGTCCTACTCTGCCGGGTTGCGTGTACGTGGTTTTACTACGCCGTTCATTTTGGACGGCCTAGTTGATCTTCAAAACAGTGTCGGAACCGTCGGGCTAGTTAGAGATCCTCATAGGACAGTGCGCTGAATGTCGCTTTGCTTCCCTAGAATCATATTACTGGGGTCGTTTTGTACTGTTATGTATATCAGTGTATGGGAGAGAAGAGAGCACGTAGAGCCGAGGCATAGACAGGCATCAACTACGTGGGGGTACTCCGAAAAGTGCCCTCGTTTGAGTGGACATATCAGTGTTTTCTGAAGCATTTTTGGGCACCCAGTTATACATATCTACGCCCGACACCCGACAGTGTCTGACGGTATACAAGATCAACTCCGACGGTACCACTGTGGAGTGGGATAAAACAGACACCAATTAGATCCGACGTGTACGAAACGCTATGCGAATCCCGACATATCTTCGAGCGTATGCGTGACTCTGGCCACAGCCCTTGACACTGCCACTTAGGACACTCGAAAAAATGTCGCGTTTCAGCGGGTAGGCAACTCCTGGTGGGTGTGGTACCCTCACGCGTATGCATGAGCTAGAGCTGTGGAGCAGCCCCCACTCCGTGCGGGGACTCAACAACGCCGTTGAGCTCCAACGGGAGCGGGTAGGCTCCCTGCTTTGGGACATGCGCGTGATCGGGTATAGCTTCCGGTCGGCCCTGAAGAAGCTGAGAGAGCTTCCCGACTTCTGCGGTGTCACCGATGCCGAGGCACAGGCAGCCTTTGACTACTACGTAGAGGCCACCCGGGAAGAGAAGCTCAAGGAATCCGTTCTCCTTGACGTAGCACGTCTTGAGAGGCTCATGCTCGCGTTGGACCCCGTGATCAAGATGGCCGACTCTCAGGCCGTGCGTGTGGCCATCAGGGCTATAGAGTTGCGCGGTAAGCTGCTGGACATCGCAGCGAGGCAGGCTAAGGCAAGGGAGTCCGTGAGTCCCGATGAGGTAACGGATGCAGACGTAGCGCTTCAAGCCCTACTGAAAGACCTTGAGAACGCCCGGTCGGATGACAGACCCCGTGTCTAGCGGGGTGCACACTGGTTGCAGCACGAGGGCTAGCGTAGCCTGATACAAATCTAGAGTGACTACCGGGGTTTAACAGCTCATCTACATCGTGGCAGGATACAGCGAATCCGCTAGGTTAGCGCCTACTTGCGCGCCCGGACGCACGCTTGACGTGAACATGAGAGCAACAGCGCATGCGGTGTAGAATGGAAGGCGACGGGGACTACCGGCGACTCTTTACGCGTACGCAGACACGCGAAAACCGGCAAGTTGACGCCCCACGGGGGGTATTGTGAACCGGGATGCTGAGTAAGTTGCTGTGATCCGGAGGGTGCGGGGGAAACGCGTTCAACCGAACATCCGGAACCGATGGGGGAGGGAAGGCCAACCAAACCCATCGGCCATGGCAAAGGAGGGCACGTGTACACTGAAGTTCCTTTCACGCAGCCACTGCTGCACAGTGGCAGAGTAGTGGCACTCGTAACGGCTGAGTGGTGCCGTCAGTGCCCGGCTGCAAAGCAGCGTGCCAGGGCAGAGATCCAAACCGCCCCTGGGACCGGAGTCTTCACCGTGGTCGACATCGGTGAAACCCCCGAAGCGTGGGGCAAGATGCTATACTCCATCCCCTCGTTCGTCCACCTGGTGGACGGCGAGGCTCATTTCGTCATCGGCGGACAACACGCACAGACTGCTGCTGGTGTGGCACTCGCGTTTCGGGAGGCATGATGAGACATATACTGCCGTTCAGGGTATCCGCAGACGACCCTGAGTTCACTACCCTCGTAATGAGCAGGGAAGGGCTGATAGCGCTGTTGGACGCTATCCCATCACGTCTTACCGATGACCCTGACTTGGACTTCACGCTAGGTCAGCTATGCGTGCGTGCTATCAAACAGGAAGAGGAGCGAAGGGCCAGTCTTGACGCTAACCACAGACTCAAAGAGGCTATGGACGCAATTACGCCTAAAGAGGCATCTGAGCTACTGTCTCGGCTGTCACAGCTACGGGGTGAGTGATGGTATCTTTGGTCCTGTTCCTCTTCGGAGGTTTCTGCCTCACCCTGTCACAGTGGCTTAAGCACCACAACTGATCCGCTACCTACCACACACCCTAGCGGCAACTCTACTCGAAAAAGCTTAAGGCACACCAACGAGGGAGGCGGACATGGCACAGTTCACGCGGCCGTTGCCGGACGAAGCAGCCAAGCTGCTGGCACAGGCAATACAGACGTCCACCGCCACCCACATGGCCAGGGCCGCCCACAATAGGCAGGTGCCGGCCACGCTCGACATGAGCATCCCCGTACTCACGCCGACGCTCCAGGCCCACTTGGAAGGCAGCGTGCGGGCACGGCAGGGGTGGAAGTCCACCTACGGAAGTCTCCCCGAAGGATTGGAGTACTGACATGACCAAGATGTTCAACGCAGGTCTCGGGGCGGTACTTGACCTGGCAGAGTTTGAAAAAGCGCTCGACCTGAGCGCGTGGCAGGCCTCGGACTACTACGCCAGGATCACAAGCGCGAGCCTGAGCCGAATCAGCACGAACATGATCTACGCCATTGAGCGTGACATGCTCACGAGGCGGATGGGGCTCTTCCGGTGGTCAGTGCGGAAGATGGAAGGGTGAACATGATGAACGGACAGATGGTTGCAGTCATGATCGCGGTCGGCGTCATGGTGGCGGTGGCCCTCATCGTCGCGGCTAGGAGCGGGGGCTGACATGGGGCTCGTGTTCGCAATGCTAGGGATCCTGACAGGCCTGAAAATGTCACGCGCGAAGTGGGAGGTGATGGCTAAGCGGGATGGCGGAGTGACGGCCTCATGGGAGTTTGACACGTGGGAGGATGCCAACACGTTCGCTAGATACGCTCGTTGTGCGGGATGGAGTACACACCTCCGGCGCCACCGCTAGACCCACCTGCACCAGAGTGAGGTAGCACGTTGACATGCAGAAGTACGTCGGACCAAAGCTCACGATGGAGGAGCTACCAGAACATCTGTTTCAGGTAGCCTGCGAGATAGTAGCCGACACGGGGTGCAGGGTTAGCATACGCACAGTACGCGGCGTCGCTGCACTCCTAACGGAGATCATGCGTGAGGCACAAGGCACAGAGCGTCCCACTACCACTCTTCCGGACAGCTGGCCTACCCCTAAGGAGATTACCTACGGAAAGACACATCCGCTCAACAGCTACCTCCAGCATAGGCCTGGTGGAAAGGCCACGTTGCGTGAGCTGTTGAGATCAAATGTGTGTGGGGTACGAAACATGGATGGCCTGAGAGACCTTGTGGAAGACTACGTGAGGATGTACGGTAGCGACCGGGTCACCGAAGAGTATGTGGCTAACGGTAGGCTTGTAACAGTAGTGTACGCAGAAGGCACCGTAATCGGAGGCTGAGAGAGTTGGGTCACTTCACCGTACGCGTAACGATCACTGAGACCTTGCACGAGGGCACACCACCTAAGGTTGATAGGGGGGTAGTTGAGCACCTGTCCCTATCCCTACGGGCTGAGGACCTACTCACAGCGCTTCAGAAGGCGCGCACTCTGGTTGGTGTGGAACTCTCAGCAATCCGTCCTCAGGTGCGTCCGGCTACCGAGTCCGATATTCATGCTATCACTTACCGGGATTAGGCCCTTATCCCATGATGCCTGAGCTGAGCTACAGGGAGCGCACGCTACTTCGTGTACTTAGAGAGGTTTTCCCCCTTCCCATGGAGTGTGTATCCTATGCATGGCTGGGAACCCATCCAACGATCGCTAGGGTGATGGGGTCTCTTCCACCTGAAGATGCCATGGGCATGCGCCTGATGCGAGTACAGGAGGGGTTGCGACTACGCGGCCTTACAGAAGCGTGCGTGCCATACCTTAGCTGTCACCTGACTGCAAAGGGGCTGAGTTGCGCAGTAACCTCGTAGGCCAGACCTTCGGCCGGTGGTCCGTAGTGCGCGAGGCAGGCCGCACCAACCGAGGCATGCTCCTCTACCTCTGTGAGTGCGTGTGCGGCGCGTACCGAAGTGTTCGTACATCTGACCTCACCTTGGGGCGCTCACGGTCCTGTGGCTGTGGCAAGGGGCTCTCTGGCGCGGCGCTCATGGTGCGTAACGCCCGGAGGCTTGAGCACCAGGGGGAGGCGTTGACCATCCGGGAGTGGTCGGACCGGTTGTCAATCCCTCAGCAGACCATCCGTTACCGACTCTCCCGTGGCTGGTCCGTAGCCGAAAGTCTCAGTACCCCTGTGGTGTCTCCAGGTAGAGTCACAGGGCAACGGACCACACTCACTCGCAACGGGGTGACTCTTCCCTTACCCGTGTGGGCGCAGATTCTTGGAGTACACGTAGACCTGCTGACCCACCGCGTCAGTAAGGGCATATCTGACAGTGAGGTGCTACGCGGGCTATGGCAAGAGTAGGCGAGATGTTCGGAGCAGTGACGGTGCTCCACCGTGAGCAGCTACATGGTAAGGGCATCCCTGACAGCTACTGGTATGCTCTGCTGCACTGCTCTTCCTGTGGTTCCTTTACCGTGGTACCCGACAGGTTCCTTACGCGTCCCCGAAGTGGGTGCCTCAACTGTGAGCTAGGGGCGTGCCCAGACGGCTCTGACAGGTTCCGTGCGCACCTGATTAGCTACCAGGGTGAGACGCTGCGTATGTCTGACTGGGCAGGCCGTGTAGGTGTCTCCTGCGAGACGCTGCGTGCACGCCTTAACCGTGGATGGAGCGTTGAGCGCACGCTTACCACACCCCTGCTTACCAAGGGAAGGCTAATGTGAAGATACACCAGTCCATCAGTGAGGACCGGGCAATCATGACGGTTACCTTTGAGAACACTACCGAGGTAGCACACCTTAGGATTGCTGCCACAGTGGTGTACAACAACCCTACTCTGAATATCCCTATGCGCAATGCTTGGCGTGGCCTTCAGGAACACGCTACCAACGTGTTGGACGACGCCGCACAGGTGGCAGAGCGGGCAGAGGCCACCCGGGTTGCCATCATTGAGAGGCTTAACCGCATGCCCTCTGAGGCACTACTGAAGCTGCTGAACGAGATGCAAGCCTAGGATAGCAACCTAGCTGAAACCTAGGCTCTACGTGCTCGCACCCCCAGCCTCTCATACTGAGTGGACAGGGCACACAAGGAGGGCACCATGAGCCAGCTTGAGTACACGATGAGCGCACCGCGCAAGGTAGGAACCACGCTGTTCTTCAGGTTCGAGGGCACGGAGACGCGCGGAGAGTTCATGGCTGGCATGTCCTACCAGGTGGCAGGCCGTCCTGCTGCCAAGCGCGAGTGCGCACGGCTGGAGGAGCTCGGCTACGTGAGGGTGGAGGAGCTTAGGTGACCATCACTGTAAAGCGCTCGCTTCCCTACGTCCTAGTAGGAGGAGGGTGGGCCGGCCTCAGGCCGTTGGGCCTCCGTAGGGACTACGTAGCAACGGTGAACGGCACCGAGGTAAAGAACACGTGCAAGGGTACTCTTGAGGCCCGGGTGCGTACGCTGCTGCGCCGTAGTGGCTTCACTGGTAAGGTGTCCTTCACCTATGAGGACACAGAGTGACATGCGTAATGTGAAGGTGTAGGTGCTTAGGTGACCCTCGTATTAGATCTCTTCTGTGGTGGAGGGGGTACTCTCACACGGTGCCCTGACGTCGACACCCGAGCATAGCGATACCAGCACACAGCGTGAGAGCCCCCGGTAGCTAGCTACCGGGGGCTCTCACGGTAGAGGCTCAGTGCACCCACACTGCCGTGTTGCAGCTCATTCCGACCGGCTCATCCCAGCCCTCAACCCACACGGTAACAGTCCGACTGTTTCGGAAGGGCCCTACCTGGACGATGCGCTTGGGTTCGGTCTTAGAGAGACCCCACAGGTTGGCCGTAATGCGCATGCCGATTTCAAGCTCTCTTGGCCTCATCTTGGTAGCCATTGTCCCGCTCCGTTCTGTGCTCTCCCTGACAGACATAACACTACGGAAGCCATGGTGCACGGAGGCTTCCGTAGTGTTGCTGATTGGGTACCTACTACCCTTACCTACCAGGGCATCGACCCTTCGGTGTACGTGTGCACATGCCACCACTCAGCTTCACAGTAGCGCCACCTGCCCCCCTGTCCCAGGCAGGGGGTAATCACCACGGCCTCAACGGCACTCGCCGTAGTACCAGAGCCCTCCCCAGCCAAGTCGAGAAGCATGCCGATGGCCTCGTCAAGATACGCCTTCACCACAGCATCGGCCCTGATCTGAAAGGTACCGTCCGCGCTGCTGAGCAGCGACGTGTACACTATACTGCTTTGACTCACTGGTTACACTCCCAGGTAGGTGATAAGCGCGCTGAAGTTGATTGAGTACCCAGAAGAGTACACCGTCCCAACGCCGAGCGCTACCAGAATGATCACTGCTGCGATACGAGACATGCCCAACACCTTCCCCCTGAACCAAGGCTAGGCTGTGAAGGCTACTAGTTGGTGTGGTACTTAAGTGCTACCAGGGTGCGCTCCCCTCATTACGTGCACCCTGGTAGCCCCATCTCACGCCACCTCGAACCGCTGCGTGCGCTTTGCGTGCCTACGGATGGACCGCATCTGTGCAATGGTGAACCGGGTGCGTCCGTTGCGGATGTTCTGCTCAACGTAGCGATCGTACGCAGCGTCTGCCGGGATGGCCCTGTGCACGCACGTGGGACCCTGAGGGGGAACAGGATGCACGTTCAGCACAGCCTCAGCCCCCTGCACAGCAGACAGCAGTGCGGCCTTGTTCATCGCGCTGTAGCCGGTGATTCCAAGCACGCGGGCAGCAGCCCTGAGCTCATCGCGGGTACGGGTGTCAGTCACGGTATCTCTGCTTTCTCAGAAGCCAACGATGTCAAGGATGAGACAGCTACGGTGTCCCCGGGAGAAAACCCGGATTGCAGTGTCCTCATCGTACGCGGAACCGAACGACTGGTACTGGTTGCCGTCGGGGCCGATGAAGTGGATCGTATAGCGCGTCATGTACTTAGAGTGCGGCCGGAGAGCTACAGCTAGGGTACCTACATGTTGCGCAGGGGTAGCGAGTGTCGGGCGAGGTAGTGTGCCCGGACCTCCGCTTGTGCCTCGCGGAACGTGTCGAACGTCCCGATGCGTACCCCGTGCTCATTGGACGCGACGTGGCGAACCCGGCCGCTCCGCTTGTCCGTGCCGCTCTTGACGTACCCGACCACGATGCCATTGTGGGTCGGATGCACGTCGTTGTACATGATTACTGGCCACGGCTTCATAACGTCAGTCCTACCTCTCGTGAGCAGTCTTGACAGCCTCTGCCCTAGCAATGGCCTTAGCATCGGTGCCGAAGTTGCGGAACGCGTCAGAGTGGAGGGTACGCCTGGCGATGATAGCGGCCTGAAGCTTAAGCGCCTCTGCGTAGGTGATGGTCATCGCTCTCAACTCCCTCTGTCTCTCTGACACCCATAACCTTGACTAGGTGAGGTTGCGAACCAGGTGCGTGCTCCGGTGCTTGAGGGTTAGGCCACGTAGTCCATCCCCTCCAAGCTGAACAGCACGTAACCAGATACCCTACGGGATACCACGCGCACGTTCCGCAAATCTGGCCTGAACGCCTGGATCATCAGCCCTAGCTGGCTGTTTACCGCTGGTAGGAACCCCGTGTGTGTAACATGGTAACCAAGAGGCACGCGTTGCCCATGCGAGTTAAAGGCAGCCTCGATATCACCCTCAGGAACCGACACTGCTTGGGTACTCTTGAGAGCCAGTAGCTTCATGATCATCAGATCCCCGTCTGCCTTTGGGACGTAATCCCTGATGACCAACTCAGGCTTTGTTACCGTGGTGATGTGCAGCATCCTGGTCACGTGCGCGTTGTCCTTACCTTTACGGTGGGTGGGTTGCTGGTGTCCCGTGGGTCGAACCGGGGAGGAGGGGGAGTGCGTGCTAGGAACGCGTCCAACTCTTCGATCTCTTCTACGCTCTCCGTCACGTGGGGGCGCAGCACGGTGTGGTGTGGTACCTCCATACCCCATAGGATGGCACCTCTAGCAGCCTAGTGGGTTTCAGTATAGGTGCAACTCAGGTAGCATCGTAGGATGGACTGGACAGCCTACCTACCTAGGGACACGCGTGCGCTCGCGTACCCTGAGGGGCGTAGGAGGTTTACCCTGGAATCGCCCATGCGGTTTGCTTTGGTGTACCTAAGGCATCACATGACTTCTCCGGAGGGGAGGATTTCCCTCTCTGAGGCACACGTTGAGTGGTCTAACATGGCGCGAGAGCTCATGTACCCGATGAGGCTACGGGAGTGGAGGCACGCGCTAGCCGCACCGCGTGAGTGCGCCAAATCTACTTGGTGGTTCCTGTTCATCCCACTTTGGGCGGCTGCACACGGTCACCGTCAGTTCATCGCAGCCTTTGCTGACTCGGCTACTCAGGCAGAGACCCACCTGCTCACTTTCAAGCAAGAGCTAGACAACAATCCGTTGTTGCGTAAGGACTTCCCCGACCTATGCACTGCTGCGCGCAGAGGCAGGGGCACGAGTCAGGCTGACAACCGGGGGCTGTATATCGCGGAATCTGGTTTCGTGTTTGCTGCCAAAGGTGTTGACTCTAAGACACTCGGGTTGAAGATCGGGCAGCGTAGGCCTGACATGCTGGTGCTAGATGACGTTGAGAGCGATGAAAAATCCTACAGCCTGGCTAAGGCCGGCGCTCGGCTAGGGACGCTGTGTGACGCGATCCTTCCGCTTAACGAGCGTGCCGCTGTAGTGCTCACGGGGACGGTTACGATGGCAGGCTCCCTAGTGCATCAGGTGGTACAGACTGCCAACGGTGGAGAGCCCCCTGAGTGGATCACTGACCAGAAGATACGGTGCCATCACTACGCACCCATCCTACCCAACGACGACGGTACAGAGCGTTCTATCTGGCCGGAAAAATGGCCGCTGGAGTACCTAAAGTCAATCCAGGGAACCGTCTCATACGCTAAGAACTTTGCCAACATGCCTCGTGCGCGTGGTGGGCGCTACTGGAGTGACAACAGCTTCACCTATGGAAGGCTTCCGCAGACCAACATCAGGCTGCTTTCGATCGACCCTCACGTGTCGCGTAGCACCAATTCGGACTTTACCGGTATTACCATCGTGGGCTACTCAACCCCCCACGATTCGTTTGAGGTCATATACTCAACGGAGACCAAGGTACGGGGGTCTCAGCTACGCACACTGGTGCTACGCCTCATTGCAGAGCACTCCGTAACGGCAGTGCTCATTGAGACGAACCAGGGTGGGGACCTGTGGACTGACGCGGGTAACACCCTGTCTCATCTTCCATGTAAGACACTGACTGTCCATCAACATGAGTCCAAAGAGGTGCGTGCTGCCCGTGCCCTAGAGGAGTACGAAATGGGTAGAGTAGTACACCGTGCCCGATTTGAGAAGCTTGAGCTACAAATGACAGCCTTCCCTAAGGTTGTGCACGATGATATGGTGGACTCACTTTCTGCCGCATTCATCGAAATTCGTAAACGCGCCAAGGTACAACCTAAGCCTCCCCTAGGTACTGTGACCTCTACGATCGGGTAAGGGACCATGACTGAGTTTTCGAGTGATCAGCTTACTGAGTTGCTGAGTGAGGGCAGGGAGCACCAGGATAGCTATGCGCTGGCTAAGAGCTATGCCTGTAGAGGGGACCTTATCACCACGCGTGATCCTATCCTCCGTAGGGCCGTAACTGGCACAGGGGCTATGTCCACCAGGTTCAACGTTACCGGGCGCATTGTTAAGGCGTATGCCTCACGGTTGCTACTCAGTGAGCCTGAGGTTGATGGCATGGATGCTCTTCCGGAGTGGCTAGCCGCTAACCAATGGGTGAAGCAGGCACGACGCCATATCCTGGACGTGCTTACTTACGGACGCGGGGTAATGCTCAACTGGGTATACACCGATAGCGACGGCGCTGTGCGAGCTAGCATGCTAGCTCTTGACCCAACCTCGGCTAAGGTTATCTGTGACTGCGAGGGTGCCCCTACCTATGGCCTACGATTTTGGGATGAGATGGAGGGCGGGAAGACCCTAACCTACCTCTACGTATACACTGAAACGGAGCTCTCTAGGTTCGTAACCAGCGACGGTGGGAAGACCTGGCTACCCCACACGGAGGAGGGGGAGACAGACTCCGTAATCCCTTACTCCACAGGGTTCCCGATGTTCGAAACTGAGTGTGGTACTGAGGCGCGTCCGGTGCACGAAGATGCCTACGGATGCCAAGACATGGTTGTTACTTCAGTGCTGGTTAACCGCACAAACATCAGGTTCCTAGGGTGGCCACAGGTGTTCGCACTGTACAGCGAGCTATCTGCGTCAGGCACGTCTGACCTTGGTGACACTATGCGGAACGACACCGGAGAGAGCAACTTCGCACAGGAAGAGGTACGCACCCTCAAGCGTGACCCGGGCTCAATCTGGGCGCTGAGGGCTAAGCAACTCGGGACGCTAGACCCTGCCGACCCGATGGCCGCTATTGAGGTGATGCGGGCGTACATAGAGCTAGCGTCCTCCCTGTCGGGGGTACCCTCTCGCTACTTCAGCGCCCCTGGAGGGCAGCAGCCTTCCGCAGAGAGTCAGCAAGCCCTTGACGCTGAGTTCCGACAGCACGTTGCAGAGATCGGGATTGGGCTGAAAGAGACCTTTAGGGCGCAACTAGCCCACGCTCTCACTGCTGTGGGAGTTAGGAGTACCACACCCACCGAGGTCGCGCTAGACTGGCTATCCCCTGAAATCGTAGGGGATAAGACTTCGTGGGACGTGGCAGGGCAGCAAGCAGCCCTAGGGGTTCCTACAGACGTCCTACTGGTTGAACGGGGGTATACCCCTAAGGCTGCCAAGGAGTTCGTGACAAACGGGGGAACTGAGCTGGCGATGCTCCAGCGGGTACAGGTGCTACAGCAGCTAGGGGATGCAGTAACCAAGCTTTCTGCTGCTACGGCTACAGGAGTACTCACTGCTGAGCAAATCGGAGGGGTCATCAATAAGCTGTTCGGAGCCCTGAGCGATGGCTGACCTATCAGCCCTGGCCAAGCGGTTATCTGTGGCGCTGTCTGGCGCTGCTGCCCTAGATGACCCGGAGGTGTGGGCAGCAGCGCTATCCCGTGCGGAGCATGAGCTACGGCACTTCCTACCCAACGTTAACATTGTGGACTTCCTAGGGGGCAGCGTAACCACAGAGGCACAGGCCAACCTGATACTCGGGTATGACGCTAACCACGCGCTACGCGGTATGGCGGGAAAGGTGGCTGACAAGCTAGCGGAGACGGAAGCTACTGGAGGGTCATTAACCACGGCGATCAACGCCATGCTCGGGTTAGCCAAGCGTACGGACAACCTTGAGGGAGACTGGACGCACACCGGTGAGCAATACGATGTAATCGTGGCTGCTCAGGATAGCGGCCTATACCTGGTGTGGGTGGCAGAACGTAACGCCTGCCCACGGTGCCTTGACTTGGCGGGGAGTGTGGTACCTCCGGGGGGTGCGTTCTCTGGTAACGGACTGTCCGGAGGGGGGCCCTCAGCAAAGCAGCCCCCATTGCACCCAAACTGCCGATGCGAGCTTAAAGAGATAGAACCAGGTGACCCCGGGGGCTACGCAGCAGGGCTACGCAGGGAGGCCGCGCGATCTGCTGCCTTAGGGCTGAGTGATTTCGCCTCCAGAAAACAACTGGTAGAGTTGGCAGGTAACGTAGCCTCAGCCGCTCCGTACCTGCCTCGGTCTGTCTTGGCCAGAGCAGCCCGATTTGCCACTACTGGGGATGTTCCCACCCGTCCGCAAGGAGTGTAAGAAATGCCCGAAGAGATTGATCCCAATGTAACCCCCGGTACAGAGCCGGTTACGGAGCCTCCGGCCGACCCTATCCCTTGGACGCCCCCTACTCAGGAGGAGTGGACCAAGCTACAGGCAAGCCTCCAGACAGCGTCTGGGGAGGCGGCTGAGCGCCGTAAGTTCCTGAAGGCAGCAGGGATTGACCACCGCACAGGCAAGCCCCTGGTGGAGCCCACGCCTGCCCCCTCCGTGACGGACCCTCCGGGTGGGGACCCTGAGGCACAGCTAGCCTCCAAGGTAGCCGCTGCTACCAAGCCCGTGGAAGACCGTGCGCTACGCGCTGAGCGTGCAGCCCTGGCCTCCGGCCTCCGAGAGGCAGGGGTGGACCCCTCCCTCCTAGCACTGATCCTGCCTCAGGTGTCTCCGGACGACTACGAAATCAAGGATGACGGGTCGGTGGAGGGGCTACCCACCATCGTGGATAAGCTGAAGGCTGCGTACCCCGCTGCGTTCACCACGAAGAAGCCAGCCACACCACCCACAAAGGCGGGTGCGGTACCCAGGAAGGATGGCAATACACCTCCTGCGAAGTCTCATGGCCTTGAGGTGATGAGGGCTGCTGGCTTGCGGTAGTCCTTGCGCACGGGGAGCCACGCAGATAGACTGACATTGTGTCCGGGTTAGGGCACTAGCCTCCCAGGTAGGGAACTGGAATCACAACTACTTGGAGGTGTCTACCGTGGTTTCCCGTGACTTCAGCACCTGGGTACCGGTTGTACTTGACAACCTACCTCAGGGTACTGAAATCCAGCAGTCGGTGCTAAAGGCCGTTGGTATGCCCCGTCCGATGACATCGGACACCATGGAGATCCCGGCTCTGCTTGGCTCTGACGTTGGTGGTGGCGCTACCCTGGTTGAGGACACTCACGATGGCCTCAAGGTGCTGCTGCCCTCCTACCTGTTCACTGGTAGGCACCAGCTTGACGAGGCCGAGACTGAGGACAGTGCCGCAGACCCTATCGGCCCGATCACTGCTGAGTGGCTCTCTGAGCTCAACGTGAGCATCGATGCTGCTGCGTTTGGTGTGACGGGTGCCCGGTCGACCACTGCAACGGACTACCGGCCGTACAACAGCGTCTACTACCGTGTGAGGAACAGCGACGCGGACACGGGATACACCGCTGACACCAACTACGTCAGTGGCGCGGTTACCTACGCCCACCTGAGCCAGACCCTTAGCAAGCTTGAGGAGAGCCGGTACTGGGCTGAGTCGGGTCTAGTGATCGTGGCGCACCCGTCCTTCCGGCACGCACTACGGTCCATCGTAGATGAGAACGACCGACCGATCTTCATCAGCGCTAACGGGTCGGTGGCACAGGACACTCTGTTTGACCACCCGATCCGGTGGAGCCTCGGTGCGAAGACGTGCACCACCTACAAGCGGACCACGGTAGGTAACCCGCTCCTCATCCCGATCAACCGGCGCTACCTAGCCTACGGTGCACGTGTCGCTCCGCAGACCAGGATGATCCCTGCCGCGCAGAACCCGGATGAGCTTGCTCACGTCTTGCAGCACCGTTCGCGGGATGGTATGACGCTCACCGTTCCTGGTGCGGCGGCAGTGTTCGAGAAGACCTCCTGACCGACCGGTAGGGACTGAGACCCGTGCTACCCCTGGTGGGAGGGTGTCACGGGTCTCTTCCCCTGTAGAGGAGGAAGCATGCCTTTCGTGGCAACGGTTGACGACGTAGAAGACATCGCAGGTGTGGAACTCACTGAGTCGCAGGTCCGCAGAGCGCACTACAACGTAGAGCCTCATGTGGGCAGGCTAATCGTTGATGAGGGTGAAGGGGTCTTCAGTGCCAGCGACCTAGCATGGCTCAAGCGGGTAGTTGCCTATCAGGCTGCTTACCTAGCTGAGCATGAGAGCATTGAGCGCTCTGCCGATGTATCTCAGTACTCTGAACAAGGTACAAGTGCGACACTTAACCCAAACGGCGCTGTGTTCTGTGCTCAGGCAAGGGTTGCGGCGGGTAACCTCTCTTGGGTAAAGTCCCGCTCAGTACAAGCGCAGGTGGCAGAGGGTGCCCCCTACTCCACTGCAACGGTCTCTGATGACCCCTATGCACCCGGTTGGAGTGCTATCTAGCATGGCTATGGCAATGCCTATGGACACCGTATGCGTCTCACGCGGGTCTACGATTAATACCTACGGAGATGAGGTAAGCGACCCTGAGACTGTGTACGCAGGGGTAGGTACCACACTCAGGCAGGGAACCCGCAAGGTACGGCGAGACGATCACTGGCTTACCGTTCAGATGTACACTATGGACCTACCGGGTAAGTACGTGGTAGCTGAGGGTGACATCGTGACCGATTCGCGAGGTACTACCTACGCAGTGACGGATGTCGTCTCTGTCGGCTCTATCGGCCCTACCGGATGGCGGGTCACTCTGCAACGGGTGTCACATTGACTACCACCATGGTAACCTACTCCTAGGGGAAGACCCTGGACTGCACTACTCCCGACGAAAAGGGGAGGGGTCAAGATGAGCAATGAACCTAGAGTCGTTATCAAGCTTGACCCCAACTTTGCAGAGAACCTAGCAGAGGGCCTCCTCCCTAAGCTCAAGCAACTCAGGGATGACATACTTGCTGACTGTCAGCGGCTATGCCCGGTAGACACAGGGAAGCTGAGGGAGAGCATTACCGTTGAGTTGGATGAGGACTCCGGTACCATCGTGGGTAGCAGCGATGTACGCTACGCAGGCTACGTAGAGCTAGGTACGTCTAAGATGGCTGCTCAGCCCTATATGGCCCCTGCGTTCTACCAGAATAGGGGCACGCTATGAGCTACCCCATCACATCTGACTTGGTAATGCAGGGCTGGCTAGCCACTCTCAGCGCCATGGCAGGGGTACCCGTGGCTACCCGGCTACCCTCCCCGGAGGAGTGGGGAGGCAGCCAGCTGTTCGTTACGGAGAGCGTTGTTGCCTCTTCGCAGGACACCGGTACCCCCTTAATGGCTACGGTGTATCAGGTGGATGTGTGGGGCAGGCCTCTGGGCCAGAGCACCCGGCCCCCGTTCGGGGCTACCGCAGCCTTGGCTACCTTGCTAGAAAGGTCCTGCGCCACCCCGATGTCTCCGGGTGTGGTACACGCCACTGTAGGGGATTACACGCCCGCGCGTGTTACAGAGGTATCTCTGTCTGTAGGGTTTGGTAGGGTGCCAGACTCCGAAACCTTGCTAGCTAGGTATTCCGGCAAGGTAGCTCTGCGATGGATAGGGGAATGACTCATGACGGGCCTACCGACGTTCGTAAGCACTCCAGAGATGGTAAAGACTGGGCCGGGCTTCTGCCTGTACGCTCCGCTAGGCAGCGCGGTACCCACTATCACTACCTCCCAGGTATCGAACAGCTCTTTCAGTGGGGTGACGTTTGACGCTGCCTGGCTGATGATGGGGTACACCGATGAGGGTATCTCCATCAAATTCGGCAAGGACACAGAGGCCGTGGAGGTAGCGGAGGAGCTACAGGAAATCCGCACCATTACCACCAAGGTAAACGCTGAGGTTGGTTTCAACCTAGCCAGCCTTAACCGTGACAACCTTGCCCTAGCGCTGTCCGGTGGAACTTGGACCGTTACCGGCGCTGGGACGGGGCAGTGCGCCAAGTTTGACCCCCCTAAGGCAGGGGAGGAAGCGCGGTTCATGTTCGCGTGGATCTCCGCTGAAAAGGATGAAATCTTCATTGCCTACCAGGTATTCCAGGGTTCGGAAATCACCTGGGAGCGGAAGAAAGGTGCTAATAAGGCATCCCTACAGGGTGTGGGCCTCAAGGTTGAGGTACCGGATACCTCGGTATCCACCGTGCCGTGGAACTACTACCAGGCTGGTACGTGGGGCGACGCCATCGACTACTGAGTAGCACAACACATCCCACCATCCCACCCTGAAAGAGGCTCCAATGGGACGTAGTTTCGGAGAGTTTAAGATCCCAGCCAAGCTGACCGAGGTTTCAGCACTGGATACCATCACCTTCTGTGGTGAAGTACTCAGTATCAACCCGGTAGTTGACGGGTTCCTCGCGCTTGAGTTTGCTGGGCTAGTGTCCGACGGAGCGGAAGAGGCCAATAGCACCAGAACGGTTACCCTGGTGCATGATATGCTCAAGGCCGCTTTGTATGGGGACGGCTACGCGCGCATGCGTAAGCTTTCTGCTGAACACAACGTAGGGATTGAGACCCTGCTCAAGGTGGCCATGGCGCTGTTCGAGGCCACTACGGGAAACCCTACGGAGGGAGCCTCAGACTCGTCTGTTGGCTCCGAACAAACTGGGCTGGGTTCCATGCTTGGTGGCTCCTCCGGGCAGCAGGAGCTATCGCAGACGGCACCCTTCAGCCAGGCCCTGGACACTGGCTCCGTAGGATCTCAGCTCCCGTTCTTCTAGATCTGGTGTACGCACACCTAACAGAAGGTATGGATCGTGAGGGCATAGAGGGTCTGGATGCAGAACTCAGTTGCCCGCTAGGTACCACACCACAGAATACCCCGGAAGCCAAGCGCGCTAGGGCTAAGGCTCTCCGAAATGCTAGGGGGTAGCTGATGACCACCGTTGCCGAGGTTCTTGCAGAGCTCAGACTAGACACGCGTCAGGCAGAAAACGAGACTCGGCAACGGCTCAGCCAGCTAGGGGGCACCGCCGGTAGGAACTCTAGCGAGGGTTTCAACTCCCAGGTGAGCAGAGGCACCTCTAGGTTGCCCAGTATGATTGGCCCTGCCTTTGTTGCGGGTATTGCGGCTATCGGGGCTGCTGCTGGGAAAGCCCTAATGGGCGCGCTAGAGCAGATGGATGTAGGGGCCACCATTGCCGCGAAGATCGGTGCCGTAGGTGGGGTTAACGCTGCCCGATCCTACGGCGCCCTTGCTGGAAAGGTGTACAGTGAAAATTTCGGTAGCAGCCTTGGGGACGTAGGGGAAGCGCTTACCAACGTAGTGCAGCTAGGGCTAGACAAGTCCTCTGCCAGTGCTGGAACTACAGCCAAAAAGATCACTGAGGACGTACTTACTGTAGCCAGCCTTACGGGGGAGTCCTCCCTACGGATTGCCCGCGCTGCCCAAACGCTGGTGCGCAACGGGATGGTGAAAACCACCACGGAAGCTTTCGACCTGATCACAAAAGGTCAGCAGTCAGGAGCTAATGCGGCTGAAGACCTGCTAGACACTATCAATGAGTACTCAAGTCAGTGGGTTAAGCTAGGCATCACAGGCCCTCAGGCTATGGGGCTCCTATCTCAAGGTATCAAGGCAGGTGCCAGAGACTCAGACTTCCTGGCAGATGGACTGAAGGAATTCAGCATCCGGGCTGTTGACGGGTCGAAGACAACTGCTGAAGGGTTCAAAGCCCTAGGGCTAGACGCCGCTAAGACTGCTGCTGTCTTTGCTAAGGGCGGACCTGCTGCTGCCCAGGGGCTACAGACCGTGCTAGACCGCCTTAGGGCCATGCCCGACCCACTCAAGAGGTCACAGGCAGCAGTAGCCCTATTTGGAACGAAGGCTGAGGACCTAGGCAGCTCCCTCTTTGCGCTAGACCTGAAAACGGCCTCAGCTGAGATGGGTGACTTTGCAGGGGCTACGAAGGCTGCTGCTGACACCCTGGCATCCTCGCCTAAGGCGGCATGGGAGAGGTTCAAGCGTGTCTCAGAGGCTAACCTAACAGCGCTTGGCGGTAAACTCCTTTTCTTCGGGTTTCAGGCCAAGGACGCGCTGTCAAAGGTTTGGAACTCTACCCCAGTGCAGACCTGGGTTACCAAAATCACTGGGTATGTGGGCACCCTTAAGGCAGCCTTGCTTAAGGCCCTTACCTCTGATTGGACCAAGAATGCGGTAGCCTCCCTGGTCCGCTTCGGTACCTCCTTTCTCCGCATTGCTAACCAGGTAGTGACAAAGTATGGCCCTATGGTGGTCGCTGCGTTCAAGGCTGCTGCCTCCTTTGTCTCCTCCGCAGTGCGTACCATCGGTGATGTGCTTCACACGGTATTTGAGGTAGGCTGGCCTAAGGTTGTCAAGGCTGCTACTGACGCGTGGGAGAAAGGGCTCAAGCCAGCATTTGAGGCTCTCGTAGAGTTCTGGAACAAAAACCAGGATTGGATTAAGCCTCTGCTGCAAGGGCTACTCCTAGCCGTGGGTGCTATCACCGCTTTCGTAGCGGGTACTGTTGTGGTGGTAGGAGCTATCGCGGCTATGGTGGCAGCCTTTGGTATCTTCACAGCGGTGAAGTTCATCGGGATGATAGGTCAGGCTGCTACCGCTATCACGTCGTTTGTAGCCAACGTGTACCGCACCATTGTTACGTTCCTAACGGTTACCCTGCCTAACACGTTCAACGGGGTAGTAACCTGGTTCAGTAACCTACCCTCCCGTATCGGGGGCGCCTTGGCAGCACTACCAGGCCTCATTGCTAGGCTATTCCAGTTGGCGCTAACAGGGCTGGCTACCCTCGTAGGTACTGGGCTGGGTACCATCGTACGGTTTTTCGTAAACCTACCGGGGAGGGTCGTTGGGGCTGCCTCAGCACTCTGGGCGCTCCTGAGCACCACATTCGCACGGGGTGTGGCCACCATCCTAGGATTTGTGGCTACAGTCCCTAGCCGGGTGGCCGCCTACCTGAGCACACTGCCCGGTAGGCTGCTAGCCCTAGGCACCTCAGCGATGGCAGCGCTACGCGATGGCCTATCCAACGGAGTACATTGGGTAGCCAGCCTGGTAGAGAGCATTCCGGGTAGGATTGGTGACATCGGCAAGGATTTCTTTGACCGTGGGATGAACATGGTGCACGCCATCGTGGCTGGCTTGGAGCGGGGGGTCGGATGGGTCGCAGACACCGCGCGTAAGATGGCGCACAATTTTATCGATGCGTTCAAGTCAGCGATGGGTATCCAGTCACCCTCCAAGGTGATGGAGCAGATGGGTAGCTTCCTGGTAGAGGGGCTTTCCTCCGGGCTCTCAAAACTCTCTTCTGTGAAGAGCACGGTTACCAGACTCAAGGGGTACCTAGCAGAGGCTTTCGCAGGGGGCTCCATCACCGCTAGCACAAAGTCTCTCGTCTCCTCCATTGCAGATGGGTATCAGACAGCGCTAACCAAGCTAACCTATGCGTCGGGCGTGCTGTCAGACAAGATGAAAGCTGCACAGGGTAAGCTCACGGAAGCGCAAGGGGCGTGGAGTGATCAGTACTCACGTGCTTTCCAGGGGGTCATGGACGCGGTACAACTGGGGGAGAACGATACTGTAAAGGGTGTAATTGACAAGCTGACCGGAACGGTAACCAGCGCTGAGCAGCTGAAGGCTGATATTGCCAAGCTCACGAAAGCAGGGCTTAGCAAGGACCTACTTGCACAGCTGGCTAACTCAGGGGTGTCCGGCGCCGCTACAGCTCACAACCTAGCGAGTGCAACACCCGCAGAGCTAAAGAAGATCAACGAACTACAGAAGCGCCTCAGCGAGGCTGCCAAGGGTGAGGCTACCCAAGTAGCTAACAGCCTGTATGGCGGAGCGGTTAGCGCGGCTAAAGGCCTGGTGGACGGTATCAAGGCACAGCAGAGTGCTATCGAGAAGCAGATGACAGCCATTGCGGCGGCAGCTGTGAACGCCATCACGAAAACCCTGCTACCTTCCCTGCTCAACTCAGCTAAGAAGGCTGCTGCTGAGGGTGTGGCAAAAGCGCGTGGAGCGCTTGGGAAGGCTACCGCGTCTCGTACGGATGCACAGGGCAGGGTAGCCAGGGACACTCAGGATCTAGCTAAGGCTAGTGCTCGGTATGCAGCAGACCAGGCTAAGCGCGCGGCAGCTCAGCGTGTGGTAGAGGCGGATGCAGATAAGCTACGCGCGGATACCACCGCGCTGAACCACGCACACGGGAAGAAGCTACGCGCACGCCTAGCAGACCAGGTAGCCAAGGACAAGAAAGCTCTAGCGGCTGCACAGACGAACCTAGGCAGGGTAGGGCGTGACCTGTCCGGAGACTCCAAGGACATCAGCAGGCTACGCGAGGCACTGCCTAAGGACCAGAAGAAGGCTGCTGAGGCAGCTAAGGATGAGGCGGCAAAGAAGGCAGCTCTTGACACAGCACTCAAGCGGCAGAGTACAGTTATCAATGTCTATGCGGATCCTGGCACTCCAGAGGGTAGGGCTGATATGCTGAGGCAACTTGGCTGGGTACTAGGAGGCTGAAAATGGGCACTCGCCTAGTATCGGACACAACCCGGACGTGCACCCTTACGGCTGCTTCCTCCGGGTATGCCATCCAATTCGGCTACCGTGACGACGCCACCGGTATTGACTGGTTCCTGAACGATATCGATTACGGAGGGGACATCACCTCCACTCTCATGTCGTTCCCGAACAGACACGGTGGTGTGGTATCCTCCCAGTTTCTTGAGCCTAGGGTAATGACGCTCAAGGTAACTGCGGTTTGTCCATCACTGGTAGCAAGGGACTACGCGAGAGATCTTGTGCGCAAGGTGCTACCTTTCAACAACGCAATGTTTGACCTTCAGTACACAGAGGCACTGGTAGGCTCCTCATTGCTGGTAGACGAGCCCACGCCTAAGTACTTCCCTCTGGTGTTCCGCTCCGGTCGCATCCTAGAGCGGCGTATCAGCGCTACCTCTGTAGAATTTACCATCGGTCTGGTATCCCCTGATCCGCGTGCGCTATCCTACGATTTCTACAGTATAGAGCTAGCACCTCCCTCGCCTCCCACCGGAATTGAGTTCCCTGTAGTTCCTCCGATTGAGTTCCCAGCATCCTCACAGTCAATCTGGGCATACATCAATAACGAGGGTAACATTGACGCAGCAGTGACAGCACTACTCGTTGGACCCCAGGTGAACCCGGGCATCGTAACCTCAGACGGAAGGCGTACGCTCTTCAACTGTGAGCTATACGAAGGAGACACCCTTGACATCAGATTTGACCAGCAGTACGCGTTGTATAACGGGAGCACCCCGGTAGCAGCTACGCTGGATTCCACCTGGATAACCTTTCCGTCCGGGCTAACTATTGTGGCTATGGCTACTACTTCGTTCACAGGGCTCGGATCCATATCGTGGCGCTACGGCTATGAGGTGTAAGGAGAACTCCCATGGTAGTAGGTAACTCAACGGCTGTGCCCTTGTGGCTAGACGGGGTGTCTACCAGTGCTGAGGTAGCCCGTAAGGGCATGGCAGCATCCCTCTCCAACGTGGGAAAGGCTACGCAACCAGGGTATAGGGGTGGTGTGTTTCCTGCCGCTGGGGACCCCTTGAAGGTGGTACCATACTCCGGCCTTACCCTCAGCCTCAACGCAGGGTCGTGCTCAGTACTGTCGTCTAGCTCAGGGGTCCCTTGGCTAGTAACCAATGATACCCCACTGTCTCCCTGCGTTACGCTTGCTACTGCGCACCCTACCTACCCCCGGTATGACCTGGTAGTCATCACCATTGTTGACGTGGGTACCTCGTCATCTACGTACACCATGAACAGCGTAACGGGTACTGCCGCTGCTTCCCCTGTGGTTCCTACCACTCCCAATGACTCACTGCTACTTGGTGTGGTACTTGTAGGGGCCGGTGTTACCTCTATCAGCGCGGGTAACATTACGGACTCTCGGGTATTCACGGTGTCCAGCGGAGGGGTGCTTCCACTCGCTACAGGGGAAACGCCTTCCCACTACCCAGATGGGCAGCTCTTTTTTGACCCTGCCCTAGGGTCACTCACACTGGGGATCAGTGGTGTTGACGCGTTGCTACGATCAGCCCACCAGTGCACGTCGGCTACACGCCCTTCGAAGGTTCGTAACGGTGTCGTTATCTTTGAGACTGACACCAAGACACTGTACCTCAGGGCTAGCGGAGCCTGGCTGTTCCTGATGGATACTGAGTGGAAGACGTATACCCCAACGTGGGCTAGCCTGAGTAACCCTCAGCCGGCTATCGGCAATGGGACCGCTGCACAGGGTGGGTACTTCAGGGTGGGGAGTACCATCAACCTTAGGGTGCGAATCGGCCCCTTCGGTACCACCACCACGTTCGGTACCGGACAATGGACGGTGTCAGGGCCCCCCGGGATCACCTTGCTTAACGCAGTACATACGTGGGGACAGGCAGTAGGTACCGGAACATCTAAGGTCCAGGGTATTTCCTACGCATACAGTGGCACTGTGTTGTCAGCCTACCTACCAACTGCGGCGTCTGGAGCTCTAAACACAGTTACCCCTACCGTCCCTTGGACGTGGGCCTCAACCCACTATCTAGACCTTACCTACAACTGCAACTGGAGCTTCACGTAAGCCATCCCCCGGGGTGTACACACCTACTACCTGAGGTTGGGGCGTTGAATACCGCATCTTGGACCTACGCAACTACTGACCTAGTCACAGGGGAACTGCTCATGGATACAGTTCCCATTGTGGTGCCGTCCATGACACTCAGAATGGACGGAACGGGAGAGCTGAGTGCCACACTACCGGGTGTCCTACTCTCCAGGTACGCGAGTGTGTTGCAGCCTGGTAAGACAGTCTTATGGGCGCTGTACAGAAACACCCCAGTATGGGCGGGCATCATATGGGCGTGGCAGGCAACCTCCGCACGGGGTGACCTGCCTATGGTTGTAAAAACGCTCCCCTCACTGCTGGCTAAGAGGAAGCTCACTGGGGTGTGGGTAGGGGACTATGATCCCACACCCCCGTCTGACCTCGTGTACACCAATGCGGACCCCTTTGATATCCTACGGGACATCATCACACGGGTTACGACCGACAAGGGTCCGCATGGAGAGATCGGTAATCTGTCTGTTGATCCAGAGACGCTAGCAGGTACCTCAGTTACCCGAACCTACAAGTTCTCCGACTTACCCGTAGCGTCTGAAGCCATGGCTAACCTAAGGGATACGTGCAACCTGGAGTACGCTTTTCGACCTGAGCTCATCTCGGGGGTGCTAACCCACAGACTGTACTTTGGGTACCCCTGGCTTACACTGGTACCCGACCTAGTTTCCTTTTTCCCAGGGGTGGTAACTGACTACTCCACTCCGGAGGACTATGAGTCTCGGGTTAACGACGTGGTAGCGGTGGGTGACCTGCCCGACGGCACAGGTCAGATGGCAGCAAGAGCGGTAGGATACGGAGACTACAGCCTAGGGCTTCCCGTGCTAGAGGGGAGTAGCTCTTTCGTTGGCTCAGGCATAACTGACCTAGCCACTCTTACTGCTCACGCTGTAACTGAGGTAACTTCTGCGGGTCGGAGGGTAGCTACCACGGTGGAGCTACTCACCTCACCTTCCAGCCCTCCTACCATGCTGGCGCCAGGAATGAACGCCTACATAAAAGTACTACCCGGTACCTCAGTACTGCATCCTATGGGTGCCACGCTGTCAGGTAGGGTGACTGAGCTAACCATAACCCCAAGCTCAGTGCGGCAGGTAGGCTCAGCGACGCTGGTACTAGGGCTACCAACCGTATCCAACGGGGACAGCATTGACGGGCTTGTAGGGTAAGGAGTACCGATGACACAGAGTCCCACCCTACCGGAAAACCAGTTCCCCCGGCTCATAGCTGATTTGAAGACGCGCATAGCTAGGCTTGAGGTAGCGCTGTCTGACAAGCTTGGCAGCCTGGCGGCTGCCTCCTTTGTGCGCACGAGTGACTACGCGTGCTCAGGGGTAGTGGTGGCCCCCGGGTATGAGGTTGCAGTAGATGGCACCAGTATCACAGTGGATGACTACGGAATCTTTGCGCTACAGTCCTCCACGGAAGGGCTCTACTTCCCCGTAGCGTACACAAGCGTGTTCGGGGGCACCTTCAGCCTGACCGACAACACCACGTATGCAATCGTGGTCAACTACAACGATGGGTACCCTGTACTGGAGGCACGCACTGACACCTCCGGGGTGGACTACCTCACTGTGGTACCGGTGTTCACTGTGACTCGCAATGGCACTGACGTACACGTGCTCGATTGGGATACGCAGGCTAACACGCTGCCCTCCAAGCTACTGCACAGGGTAGTTAGCACACAGCGCTTCCAGGTAGAGTCTGGGCTGCTGCTTGGTGAGTCTGCTACTAGGTATGTAACGTGTACCTCAGGAGTGGTGTGGCACGGTACCAGGCGCGTAACACGGGTGGAACAGAACAGCTCTACTACTCCCACTGAGTTTTGGTACCACAGTGGGGGAGCATGGGCGGTATCCGACGTAACGCAGTACAACAACACGCAATACGACAACGGGACTGACCTAGCCACCCTAACGTCTAACCGATACACTGTGGTATGGGTGTACAGGTGTATTGCGCAAGATCACCTATTCTTCGTGCTTGGTAGTGGGGACTACACGCTGGCTAATGCACAGGCATCTACCGCACCTCAATCGCTACCCCCTGTGGTCTCAGCTAACGGCCTACTCATCGGGCGACTCATCGTACAGAAGTCCGCATCAGCTGCCACGCAGATAGACCAGGTATCGTTTACAGGTGCCCCACTGGTAGGCACCTCCGCCCCCGTAATCGTGGGTAAGGTTACTACCGCTCTTGACTTCGGTAGCATTGCTGCCGGAAGTACCGCCGGTCTCACCATTACGGTACCCGGGGCTACCGTAGGACAAGCCGTAGCCCTAGGGCTACCAGCCGCACCACCCAACGGGATTGTCTACTGTGGATACGTTAGCACTACCAACACGGTTACGGTGCGCGCCGCTAACGTTACCTCAGCAGCGATTGACCCTGCCTCGGCTAGCTTTACTGCCGTTGTATTCACCTGAGTGGTAGCCTTAGCTATGGCTACCCCACCCGGAGGTACAAAATGGACACGCGTAGCAGCAAGCCACATACCACACCTGGTATCCTACACCGCTGGGTTGTGGCTCATATGGCACGCAGAGCTATGCAACACCATCTCTCCGGAGAAAGTAGCCCTATCGCTGGCTCTGCTGTCCGGGCCGGCCTTATGGGGATCCTTATTGCTACGCGTCCAAACAGCAGTGTCGAGCGTGGTATCTGGTACGCCACCATCGTCGTCTCCGGAACATCAACCCTCTCAGCCGCACTCTTCTACGCCTACCTAGGAGGAATGCTGTCATGAGACGCGCTATCACCATCGTAGCCCTGCTACTTTCGTTGCTAGCCTCTATCTTAGTAGCACCTGCCACAGCGGGGGCTGTCTCAGGGTACTCAGGGTGGGCGGCAGGGGCAGACTGGTCGTGGGGTAAACCCTCCCCTGAGAGTCTGCTCTCCTCCGGGGTAACGTTTGCCATGGTGTACGTGAGCCCTACCACGAGTGGGGGTAAGTACACCTCACGTGCTGAGGTCTCCCGCCTAACGCAGGCTGGCATTGGTGTGGGACCCATCTACGAGACTACGGCAGCCCGTACGCTTGGTGGGTGCGAGGCTGGCGCTACCGATGCCTCCCGCGCGCGATCGGCGCTGGTACGCCTAGGGATCCCGAACACCACCACCGTGTATGGGGTTGCTGTTGACTTTGATGTGCAGCCCCGGCAGTATGCCACTGTAGACGCATACGCCGACTGTTTCGCGGCCACCCTAGGTAGCAAGGACCTAACTGGAGTCTACGCGCACGGGAGCTACATCAGCCACGCGTGGAACCGGGGGTACACCAAGCTATGGCAGACTTACGCGTGGTCGCACGGCCGTTGGTCGCCACGTGCCGTGATACGTCAGGTAAGGAATGGGGTGCGGCTAGCAGGGGGCACAGTAGACCTTGACTACTCTGCAACCCCTGGCTACATCGGGCTATACCGGCCAGGCACCACGCCCTACGTGCGTAGGAATGACCCCCTACCCGTCCCCGACGTGAAGCCACTCCCTAGGGCTACCACGTACACCGTGAGGAGGGGTGACACAGTGTCTGGGGTTGCGCGTAGGCATGGAACCACCGTGGCTGAGATCAGCCGGTGTACGGGACTGCGTAACGTTAACGTCATCCGTAGAGGACAGGTGCTCCGTTGGGGGTGCGGGGGTGTAGCCAACGTGCCAAGGGTAGCCGCCTCATCCCACCCGCGTATGGTGACGGTACGGCCGGGGGAGTACCTTGCTGGTCCGATTGCACGTAGGTGTGGTACGGGCTGGCGCACCCTCGCAGCGAGGAACCATGTACGAGGCCCTTCCTACGTGATCAGGATCGGACAGCGCTTGCGCTGTAGCTAGCCCTCTGCTAGCCTGCCGGTACAACCTAATAGGTAACCGGTCTGATCCACGGGTTACTACTGAGCACCCCCTCCCCAATGTTGTGGAGGGGGTCTCTTATTGCGCAGTGCCTCCTCAGCAGGTACACTGATAGCCCTACTACGCCAGGGAGTGAGTCTGTGCCTCGGTACGAATTCCGCACTACCCCTTACACACACCAACGTGACGGGATGATGCGTGCGCTCAAGATCCTGCGTAGGGATAAGGTAGCGGGGGGTGGTGTGGCCCTACTCATGGAACCGCGTACCGGGAAGAGCAAGACAACTATCGATACGTTAGGTGCCCTGCACGTGGTTGACGGGGTACGGAAGGTACTCGTAGTGTGCCCAAGCCGCGTAATGGGGGTGTGGCTGCATGAGCTGCACACGCATTGCCCACTGGTGGTGCACGTCACGATTTGGGACGCAAAGGCCCGTAAGCAAGACATCCCTGAGGTACCAGGGGTAGACCTGCACGTGGTGGTTACCAATTTTGAGGCGTTCTCTACCCCTGGTAAGAGGCTGGAATCCGGGCATCGGTCCACCGCTAACGGTAGGATGAAGACCCGTGCGCGCGTGCTGAAGTGGGCTAGGGCTGGAGGGCTACCATCCGCCGCTGTCATTGATGAGAGCCACAAAATAAAAAATCCTGCCGGTAAGGCGTCCGTGCTGCTGGTGTCCATGGCCCCCGCCTTCAAGTACCGCTTTGCTCTGACTGGTACCCCGGTTACGAAAGCCTCCCGTGTGCATGACCTGTTCATGCAGTGGCAATGGGTCAATCCGGATCGTTTCCAGTACTTTGCACCTACCATCGATGCCTTCAAGCAACAGACGGGCAGGTGGACTGTGCGGGGGGGCATTGTACAGTGGGTGGCCCCTAGGCAGTCTGGCATAGATGAGGTGCAACGTTTGATGGGCGCTGACGCTGTGATCGTTAGGCGGGCAGACTGTTTTGACCTCCCTGCCAAAGAGACCCGTATCATACCGGTCAGGCTTGGAAGCTCACGTGTGCACTACGTTGAAATGGCACGGGACATGATCACCCAAATTCGGGAGGGGGTGATTGCAGAGGCCGCTATCCCCCTGGTGGTTACCTTACGGCTCATGCAGCTCACTGGAGGGTTCGTAGGGACCAAAGAGATAGACGAAGAGAATGAGACTACCTACGTAGAGACTCATCGGGTGGGATCGGAAAAGCTTGACGCGCTGGAGGAGCTCCTCCGTGAGGAGACCCTGGAGGCAGAGTCAAAGGTTGTGATTGCGGCACGTTTCCGACGCGACCTAGATGACATTGCAGCGCTGTGTAAGCGCATAGGGCTATCTTTCTGGGAGCTACGTGGGGGCATTCCACGCTCCCAGACGGATGAGAACGTGTACGCGTTCCGCAAGCACACCTCAGGTCCCGCTGCAATGCTCATTCAGCCCTCTGCAGCAGCCCTAGGCGTTGATCTGTCTACGGCCAACCATATGGTGTGGTACTCGCTGACACACTCATGGGTTGACTACTCCCAGGGGTGTGACCGCATCGCGCTACACCCGAGTATGACCACTTTCACATACCTGCTAGCTGAGGACTCAGTTGACCAGGTGGTATATGACGTGCTACAATCCGACGGTGACGTAGCACACGCAGTGCTGAAGCACCCGGAACGACTCCTAGGGAAATCGGAGAGGGTCTAAGTGTGGGATACCCAGCCGGTAGATGGAGGGCTGCTGCTGAGCTTCCTATCCGGAGTTATCGTGGCCGCTGCTGGCACCCTGGTAGGAGTGTGGCTAGATGACTGAGGACTACCCCGGCTATGAGCGTGAGGTGCTGTTCCCTGACCGCTTGCAGCAGCTATTCAGTGAGCAGCAGCGTATCGAGGCTAAACGCTTCGGCGAGGTAACCCTAACAACAGAAGGACTGCGGTCCATGATCCTTGCCTGCATGATGGAGGTAGGGGAGTGCCTTGACGAAATGCAGTGGAAGCCCTGGAAAGGTGCCACACCCGACTCACCTCCTGAGGTGAACAGGAATGCAATGCTTGAAGAGCTAGCAGACGTGTTCCTCTTCACAATAGCTATCACGCGCAGGATCGATTTCAGCGCTACGGACTTCTATCGGGCTGTGAAAGCTAAGCTCGCGTACAACGAGGGGAGGCTGGACCATGCGTAACACCATCCGTTCATTTCTTAAGTCTACTGCTGAGATGGCCGCTCACCCATGCCGTAGGGGTGTAGTAAGCGTTGGGTTGCTCAACCCGTATTCTGAGTGGATGCACAACGTAAGGGCCGTTAATGGGAGAGTTGATGGTGCCTCATGCACTACGGATCCTGCTCAGGGGTGTACTCAGTGTGCACACGCTGAGGCAAGCTTGGTACACCGGCTACGCACTGAGCCTGAATGGGTACTCTACCTCAGACAGCACCGACCCATCCTGGTAACCTCGCTCTCCCCCTGTGCAGCCTGCGCACGCTCCATCCTGCTAGACTCACCGGTGTGGTTCGCAGGGGTTGTGTACGCGGAAAGATACCGGGATCCGTCTGGTATCTCCCTGCTACGCGCTGGTGGTATGCCTGTATGGAGCCTAGATGAGTTCTGTCTGTAGTGAGCTAGCTCCGGTAACATGCACTGACTGTGCGCTCAGCTCACACGTAGAGGAGCCATACACCCCAGGGGTAGGGTCGGACACCCCGCGCGCTGTAGTGGTCACTAAGTTCATGCCTCGCAAAGCGGCCCGGGATGAGCTGTTGCGCGCCCTCAGGTTGCCCCCTACCGAGGTAACGTTCCTTGCTGCTATCAAGTGCACCGCGTGGGACGCCACGATCACCAAGGCTGCTCAGAAGGCGTGTCTACCCTACCTTGACGCTGAGATACAAGCTCTCAGCCCTGAGGCGATCCTATGCCTAGGCGCTGAGGCCCTTTTCGCGGTTACAGGGAAGGGGAACCCCACCAGGTACCGAGGCACTGTCATTCCGCTCACACTGGCGTCAGGGAAGGCTACCAAGGTAGTACCTACGGTGGCACCTGCTGCGGTATCTCGCAACCCTGGGCTGGCGGCCGGATACACCGCTGACATCGAAACGTTCCTTCGGGTGCTCAACGGAACATCCGAGCGTGGGGAATGGGACGAACCTAAGGTAATCCGGGTGGCTAAGGCTGCCTCGGGGCTGGCAGAACTTGCCAACGTCATGCGCTCAAGCGCGGCAGTCTCGTTCGACGTTGAAACGAACGGGATCGCTGAGTTCCTACCGGACTCAGTGATAGTCTCCATAGCCTTTACGTGCATTCCAGACGCCACCAAGATGGACGGGGGGCAGTGCTGGGCAGTGCCGCTATGCCACCGAGAGTCACCATGGGTAGACCGGTGGAAGGAAGTACTAGCGAGGCTGTTCAAGTACTTTCAGTGCATACCAGTACGAATCGGGCATAACGCCAAGTTTGATAGCAAATGGGGCGCTGTTTTCGGATTCCCTTCCACCTTCACTGAAGACACGCTCATTCAACTGGCAGTACTTGACGAAAACCAGCCTAAGAGCCTCAAGACCGCCTGTCGCGTAAAGCTTGGTGTGGACCCGTGGGGGATCGACACGTCGAACCTGCTAGACGAACCGTTGGGTCCAACACTGAAATACAACGGGCTTGACACCTGGTACACCGCGAGGCTTTGGCTCCACAACAATCAGGAGTTTGAGTCTCAGCCTAGGCTGCATCAGGTGTACCGGGAGATCCCTATCCCGATGGCCAACGCGCTTGTGCCTGCGGAGCTGCTTGGAGTATGGGCTGATCAGGGCAAGCTACAGCAGCTACGGAGGGACACTGAGCACCGTATTGGAGAGCTAGACGAAGAGTTGCTAGCCGACTACGTACCGGACCACACCTACTGGCCCCCGGGAGTCAAGGCTGTTAACTTCCGGCCCTCCAACTTCTCACGCTGGTTGCTCTTTGAGCACCTAGGGCTACCTGTGCTAGCGCGAGGGAAGGCTAAGCCGGACGGCTCACCTGGGGACCCGTCCCTTTCCAGCGACGTAATGAAGACCCTGGCACAGGACTACCCAGTAGCCAGCCTACTGGTAGAGCGTGCAAAGCTCTCCAAACGTGTTGATGGGTTCTACCGGCCCTGGCTTGAGCAGCTGGCACAGGATCCTAACAGTAGGCTGCACACCAGTTTCAAGCCATGGGGCACTGTCACAGGTAGGCTTTCCAGCGGCAAGGAAGACACGGAGCGCGCTCCCCGCGGAGCTGACTCAATCGGAGTCAACCTACAGCAGATCCCTAGAGGCAAAGACGTAAAATGTCTACTTGGTGCCCCTCTAGGGTCTGTGTTCATGGAGTTCGACTACTCCCAGGTTGAGCTACGCATCGCTGCCTACCTTGCGGAGGAACCTACGATGCTTGGCCTGTATGCCCGTGGGGAGGACATCCACCTAGCTACCGCAATGAACGTTACAGGTAAGGCAGCTCAAGATGTCCTGAAGGAAGAGCGCACCGGTGCTAAGGGGATCAACTTCGGATTCCTATACGGGATGGGTGCTAACAAGTTCGTTTCATACATGTGGACCACGTTTGGCCAACACGTAACGGATGAGTATGCACAGGGTGCACGTGATGCCTACTTCCGCCTCTATAGGGGGTTGCGTCCCTGGCACGCCCGTCAACGTGCCTTCGTGCGGAAGTACGGCTTTGTCCGAACTCCCCTAGGCCGTATCCGCCACCTGCCCGACATCAACTCACCCGATGAGGCGGTACGCTCAGGGGCGGAACGGCAGGCTATCAATAGCCCGGTACAGTCCTTCGCTTCCGATCTCAACAGCCTGTCCTTCCGCCTGGTAAGTGAGGGCATCCGGGAACGGGGGTTGAAGGCCCAGCCTGTAGGAGCAGTGCATGACGCTATCCTCGTGGAGAGCTCACGTAAGGACGCGGCACAGGTAGCAGCGTTGGTAAAGCACACGATGGAACACCTTCCGCTGTTCCGCCTGTTTGGTGTGGACCTAACTGTCCCCCTCGTAGCTGACGTGAAGGTTGGGCCTACATGGGGGGATGCCGTTGAGTTGCCAGGGAAGGACATTGAGGCAGAGGTGAGAGAGGCACTGAGTTCATGAGCTACATTGACCCTGAGGGCAAGAAAGTCACTACGGCATCAATGCTACGTGCGTTCAATCAGTGCCCTGCCAGCTACTACTACGGGTACGTGCTCAGACTCAAGCCTCGCCGGATCACGAAGTCTGAGTCAGCGCTCAAACGGGGTACCTGGTTCCACCACCTATTAGAGGCGCCCTACACTCCCGGAGGCCCCGCT
>Ga0228698_1000291_pt1 | contig 42366 bp, 50 predicted proteins | sample McNCre117_Aug_MG_FD_178015 | JGI IMG/M metagenome (GOLD analysis project Ga0228698, IMG submission 178015) | Freshwater microbial communities from McNutts Creek, Athens, Georgia, United States - 1-17_Aug_MG | ecosystem: Environmental > Aquatic > Freshwater > Creek | place: USA: Georgia... | reverse complement strand
CGATGGCCGTCTGGGCCGCGGTGGTGATGGGCTTCACCCTGCTGGGCATGGCCGCCGCGCTGATCGGGCTGGTCTTCGTGATCCCGATGCTGGGCCACGCCAGCTGGTACGCCTACCGTGACGTGCTGGCGGCCGACGCGCCGCTCTGATCGTCGATCTGCTCGCGGCGGCGACCGGACGCAGCCACGGCCCGCCCGCGTATCATCGCGGCCGCTTCGCCCGTCGTCACACCCACGCTTCCCATGTTCGGCTATTCCGAGGAACAGCTCGCCCAGTTCGGCCTGACGGTCGGCGTGGGTGCCTTCATCCTCTACATGTTCTTCATCATCGCGCAGCTGGCGCGCGAGTCCAAGGCCGGGCGCTTCGGGACCTTCGTGCTCTTTCTGGTGCTGTCGGTGGGCATGCTCGGCTTCGTTGCCAAGAACGTCATCGCTTGGGTGATGGGGCTCTGAGGCCCGCGGTACCCCGCTGTACCCGTTACATGCTGGGATTCAGAGCACGATCTTGACCATCGGGTGCGTGCTCAGCGTGCGGTAGAGCTCGTCGAGCTGCTCGCGGCTGGTGGCGGTGACGGTGATCGTCAGGCCCAGGTAGTTGCCACCCTTGCTGGGGCGAACCTCGACCGTCGTGGCGTCGAAGACCGGGTCGAACTGCCGCGCCACCGAAACGATGGCCTCCTGAAAGCCGGGCACGTGTGGGCCCATCACCTTGATCGGGAAGGCGCTGGGGTATTCGATCAGGGACTGTTCGGGCGGGATCTCGTGCATCGTCGTCGGGCAGGGGCTGCGGGTTCGTCGGGGCCGAGATGATGCGTCAAATCGATTGTTCGCGCTTGGCGCGTTCGTAGGCCGCGTGCAGCCGGGCGTAGACCGGACCCGGCTTGCCGCGCAGCGCGCCGTGGCCCACCGGCTGGCCGTCCAGACGCGTGACCGGCAGGAGCTCGCGGCCCGCCGAGGTGATCAGGACCTCGTCGGCGATGGTCAGCTCGGACTCGGCGATCGGCCGCAGGGAGCAGGCGATGCCTTCTTCCTCGCAGAGCTCGCGCAGCAGTTCGATGCGGATGCCCGCCAGCGTGTGCGGCGACGGCGGCACGCCGATCAGTGCGCCGTCGAGTACCGCCCAGACGTTGCTGGTCGAGCCCTCGGTGACGGTCAGGCCATGGCCACTTTCGCGCAGCAGGATCGTTTCGTCGGCGCCCTGGTCGGCGGCGATCTGGCGCGCCAGCACGCCACCCAGCAGGGAGGTGGACTTGATGTCGCCGCGCTCCCAGCGGAAGTCGCGCGCCGTCACGCAGCTCAAACCCTCGCGGCGCTGCTCGGGGCTGGGCGGGTGGTGCGGCTGGCTCATCAGGAAGACGGTGGGCGCCAGGCCACTGGGCATCGGGTGGCTGCGCGGGGCGACTCCGCGCGTGACCTGCACATAGGCCAGCTGATCCCCTTGCCCCGTGTGGGCGAGCACGCGGGCGATCAGCTCACGCAGCAGCGCCAGCCAGCCTTCGCGGCCGTGCGGGTTGGGGATGCGCACCTCGGCGAGCGAGCGCTCCAGCCGGGCCAGGTGCTCGTCGAAGCGGAACAGGCGGGCGGCGTAGACGGGGATGACCTCGTAGACGCCATCGCCGAAGATGAAGCCGCGGTCCAGGACGGACACCTGGGCCTGGTCCAGCGGCAGCCAGCGTCCGTTCAGGTGGCAGGGGGTGTCGGGCAGCGCAGCGGCGGTCATCGGCGGGTCTCCTGATGGCGCGGCGGGCAGCAGCGCTCGCCACACGTGGGAAGCGTACTCCTCGCCGCCGCGCTTGGGGATCCGAGCGATGCCGCTTCTTGCGGCAGCGCAGGGGCTGCCGGTTTCAGGGGCCGCGCTGCGTCACTTGATCATCAGGCGCAGGCCGTCCCACATGCGGCCGAACAGGCCCGCGAGCGGCACCGGCTCGGCCACGGTGAGCGGCAGCTCGGCGACGACCTGGCGGCCGTTGGTGACCTTCAGCGTGCCCAGCTTCTGCCCGACGGCCAGCGGCGCCAGCAGCGGGTCGGTGCGGGTGAGCTGGGTCTGCAGCTTGGCGGCGTCGCCGCGCGGCACGGTGACCACCACCGGCGTCAGCGAGGTCAGTTGCACGCTGGACTGGGTGCCCTTCCAGACATCGGCGCGGGCGATGGGCTGCTTGGCGTCGAAGAGCTTGACGGCGTCCCAGGCGCTGTAGCCCCAGTTCAGCAGCTTCTGCGCTTCGGTGGCGCGGGCTTCCTTAGACGCGGCGCCCAGGATCACGGCGACCAGGCGGCGCGGGCCGGCGGGGAAGTCGCGCTTGGCGGTGGCGATCAGGCAGTAGCCAGCCGCGTCGGTGTAGCCGGTCTTCAGGCCGTCGACCGTCGGGTCGCGCCACAGCAGCAGGTTGCGGTTCTGCTGCGTGATCTTGCCGTAGCTGAATTCCTTGATCGTGTAGTACTTGGCCTCGGCCGGGAAGTCGATCAGCAGCCGTGCGGCAATGACCGACAGCTCGCGTGCGGTGCTGACGTGCCCGGGCGCGGGCAGGCCTTCGGGGTTCTTGAACTGCGTGGTCTTCAGGCCGAAGGCCTGCGCCTGGCGGTTCATCATCGCGACGAAGCCTTCCAGCGACCCGCCCACCGTCTCGGCCAGCTGCACCGTGGCGTCGTTGCCGCTCTGCACGATCATGCCCTTGATGAGGTCCTCGACCTTCACCTGCGTGCCGACCTGGATGTACATGCGCGAGGCGTCGGTCATGCCGGTGCGCCAGGCCCGCTCGGAGACGGTGAGCATCTGATCGAGACCGAGCTTCTTCTCGTGCAGCGCCTGGAACACCAGGTAGGCCGTCATCAGCTTGGTCAGCGAGGCGGGCTCGACGGTGGTGTCCGGGTCGCGCGCGGCGAGTACCTGGTTGGCGTTGACGTCGAGCAGCAGGTAGGCGCGCGCGGCGACTTCCGGGGCGGCGATCTGGGCCGACGCCCACATCGGCAGGGCCAGGCCGAGCGCCAGCGCGGCGCGGCGCAGGCCACGGATCAGGGAAGGGAACAGGCGGTTCATTGCGACGGACAGGAGAGGACGGGGTCGGCCGCCCACGGCGACCAAGAAAAAAGGACCGGCAGCGCGGCTGCGGTCCTGTGTCTCAGTGCCAGGAACGCACGATGAGGTTCCGCAGCGGCGTCAATTGGCCATGAAAGAAATGGCCGACGCCCGGCACCACGGTCACCGGCAGGTGCTGCGGGCGGGCCCAGTCGAGCACCGCCGACAGCGGCACGACGTCGTCGGCCTCGCCGTGGATGACGATCGTGCGCTCGACCGGCACCGGCGCGGGCGTGGCGCGCTGGGTGGAGGGGCCGACCAGCAGGAGGCGATGCGGCTTGGCCTCGTCGGGCAGCGCGGCATTGGCCAGCGTGGTCACGTAGGCGCCGAAGGAGAAGCCGCCCAGCACCAGCGTCTCGCCAGCCTGGCGCTGCGCGGCGACGACGGCCAGCAGGTCCTCGGACTCGCCACGGCCTTCATCGTGGGTGCCGGCGGTGCCGCCGACGCCGCGGAAGTTGAAGCGCAGGACGCGAAAGCCCAGCTGCAGCAGCGCACGGGCGACGGTCTGCACCACCTTGTTGTCCATCGTGCCGCCGAACAGCGGGTGCGGGTGCGCGAGCACCGCCAGGCCCTGCGGCGTGACGCTGGCGGCGGGCAGGTCGAGGGCGCATTCGATCGGCCCGACCGGGCCGGCGATGCTCAGGCGCTGGGTGTGGGCGTTCATGGCGCTCAGCGATCCTGGCCGGTCAGCGGCCGACGTCGGCCGGCAGCATCAGCCGCTCGACCGGGCGGCCGTCCTTCAGGTGCGAGTCGACGATCTCGTCGATGTCGGAGTTGTCGACGAAGGTGTACCACACCGCCTCGGGGTAGACCACGGCCACCGGGCCACCGGCGCAGCGGTCCAGGCAGCCGGCCTTGTTGACGCGCACCTTGCCGGGACCGGCGAGGCCAGCCTGCTTGACGCGCGTCTTGCAGTGCTCGAAGGCCGCCTGGGCGCCCTGCGTGGCGCAGCAGGCCTGGCCGGCGTCGCGCTGATTCAGGCAGAAGAAGATGTGCCGCTCGAAATAGCTCATGGCGGGATTGTAGGAGCCGCCCTGTCGCCAACGGGCCACGTCGGCCGGGCGGCTCAGAGCGGGTGGATGCGCCCGGCGTCGGCGCGGCCGGTGTCGACGCTGCGCGCGGTCAGAAAGATCAGCGCCGCCAGTGGCCAGACCCAGCCGACCCACAGCGCCAGGCCGTGGAAGCGGATGAAGCGGCCCTGCTCCCAGTCGCGCAGGCTTTCGGCGAAGTACGGGTCCGGGCCGACCAGGTTGACCAGCGCGAGCAGGGCCGTCATGGCCACCAGCCCGATCGCCGCCGTCAGCCGGCGTGGCAGCACCGCCAGCACGACGCCCAACCCCAGCGCCAGCACGATGCCCGGTGGCACCGACGCGGTGACCCAGGTGCCGGCGTGCTCGGGGCCGAAGTTCAGCGCCGTCGACAGCGTCGTGGCCACCCAGCCCACCGCCAGCGCACCGCCCAGCAGCACCAGGCGCTGCCAGATCTGGCGCGTCATCACATAGCCGACCAGGCAGGGCGCGAGCAGGCCCAGTGCGATGGTCAGCACCTCCAGGCCGGGGGGCAGCGGCCCGTCGGCACTCGGCAGGTCGGCCCAGCCCTCGAAGGCGGTGCCGGCGAGGTGGCCTTCGATCCAGTCGGCAAAGTGCGTGATGCCCTGGCCCTGCGCGAAGGGCAGCGGGGCCGGGAAGAGCAGCCCCACCGGCCAGGACAGCAGCAGCGCCAGCCCCGCGGCGCCATGCGGCACCAGCCAGTCCTCGCGCCAGCGCTGCCAGTGGCGCAGCGCGCCCAGCTGGCGCAGCAGCAGCGCCAGCGCGATGCCGCAGAGCGTGCCGGCGCTGTTGAGCGCCCAGTCGATGCGTGAGGGCGCACGCATGGGCAGCAGGTACTGCAGCGTTTCCATGCCCAGCGACAGCAGGCACCCCGCCAGGAAGGTGCGCACGGCCGCGGCCAGAGGGCTCTGCCCGCCGCGCAGCCGGGCGATGCTGAGCAGGCAGCCCAGCGGCAGGTAGGCCAGGAAGTTGCCCCAGAGGTCGAAGCGCGAGGAGTGCGGCGCGGGCAGCCACAGCAGCGCCAGCCAGGCCAGCTTGTCCTGCCCGACGGCCGGCAAGCGCCAGCCGGTGAACGGGTGCAGGCTGGCGTAGACGATCAGCCCGGTCCAGACCCAGGCCAGCGGCCAAGCGGAGGAGCGCGGCGCGGCCATGGCGGTTTCGGTGTGGGGGCGTTCGCCGCGTCAGAACGGCTTGACGACCACCAGCACGACGATGGCGGCGAACAGCAGCACAGACACCTCGTTGTAGACGCGGAACCAGACGTGGCTGCGCACGTTCTCACCGCGCTCGAAGGCCTGGCGCAGGCGTCGGTTGTAGAGGTGGAAGGCCAGCACGCCCAGCACCAGGGTCAACTTGGCGTGCAGCCAACCGTTGCCGGGGCCCTCGCGGCCGATGCCCACGCCCAGCCAGAGCCACAGGCCGCTGACCAGGGCGATGGCCATCAGCCCGGTGGCGAAGCGGTCGAGCTTGCCGGCCATCAGCAGCAGCCGCGCGCGCTCGGCCTGGCTGCCCGGCTCGACCATCGCCAGGTTGACGAACAGGCGCGGCAGGTAGAACAGCCCGGCAAACCAGCTGGCGACGAAGACGATGTGCAGGGCCTTGACCCAGAGGTACGACGAGCTCATGCGGTGATCATAGGCCGAGTGTTTCCGGGCGTTTGCCCCCCCATAAGCGACACAGCCCGCCTGGCGGGGCCGGGCGGGCTGTGGGCTCAGGGCCGCGGGGCGATCAGTTGCCGCTTTCGCACTTCTTGATGAAGCTGGTCTTGGCGGCGCCGGCCAGGGCCTTGCCGTTCTTGTCCACGGCCTTGGACTCGCAGCTGGCCGCGCCTTCGCACTTCTTCATGAAGCTGGCCTTGGCGGCGCCGGCCAGGGCCTTGCCGTTCTTGTCGACGGCCTTGGCTTCGCAGGTGGCGTCGGCGGCGTGGGCGGTGGCCAGACCGAACAGGGCGAGGGCGACGGCGGTCATCAGCTTCTTCATCGGGAACTCCAACAGCGAAAGGGATTGAGGATTCGAGCGAGCGGTGCCGCCGGGCGGCGACACCTCGCGCATTGGACTGCGGGCCTCGGGGCTTCGCAAGCGGGCTGCGCCTGGACTCAACGCGCCAACCCCCGCGGCGGTGCACAGCCGGGCCCGACTGTGGCGGACAAGCCGCACCGGCCGGGTCAGAGGATGCGCCGCGGGTGCGCCAGGGCCTCGTGCGCAGAGTGCAGCCGGCGCACCAGCACGCGGATGAAGGCCTCGTCGAAGAGGTGGCGGCAGCTTGGGCTCAGGCGCGCGAGCATCTCGGGCGTGAAGGAGATGGTGGTCGCCTTCTCGGTCACCACCACGTCGGTGCTGTGGCGGCGCAACTCCGGGTTCGGCGCCAGGTAGGCCATCTCGCCCACGGAGGTGCCGGCGCCCAGCTGCGCGACGCGCCGGCCGTCGCGGTACACCTCCACCGCCCCCGAGGCGATGATGTGGAAGGTGCGCCCCTCCTCGCCGCGGTTGTAGAGCTTGTGACCCACCGGGAAACGCTGCCAGCGCGCGCGGTGCACAACCTCCCACAGCGCCACGTCGCCGAAGGCGGTGAAGAACTCCAGCATGCGCAGCAGCGTGAAACGCTCGGAGTCGAGCACGCCCTGCAGCACCCCGCGCGGCACCTGCTGGCTGGAGACGAGCTGCGACAGCGCCTCGCCCAGTGCCTCCCAGGAGGGGTAGCGGTCGTCGGCGCGCTTGGCCAGGCAGCGCTGCACCACGTCGTCGAGCGCCTGGCTCACGCCCTGGCGCGACCCGGCGAGGCTGGGCGGGTGGGCGTGGCAGATCTGGTGCATCAGGCTGGCCTGGTTGGCCGCCTCGAAGGGCGCGCGCCCGGCGATCAGGTGGTAGAGCACCGCGCCGAGCGAGTAGATGTCGGCGCGCGCGTCGAGCTCGCTGCCGTCGAGCTGCTCGGGCGACATGTAGGCCAGCGAGCCCACGCGGTGCACCTGGGTGGCGTCGGAGGTCAGGTTCAGCGCGCTGCCGAAGTCGGTGACCTTGATGTCGGTGACCACGCCGTTGGTTTCCACCGCGAGGATGTTCGCCGGCTTGACGTCTCGGTGCACCAGGCCCTGGCGGTAGCAGTAGCCCAGCGCCATCGCGCACTTGAAGCCGACTTCGACGATCTGCTCCAGCCCCAGCTGGTGGCCGGGCTGGCACCAGGCGCGCAGCGTGGTGCCCGGTACGTACTCCATCACCACGTAGGGCGCGACCGGGTCGGGCACCGCGTCGAAGATCTCCACCACGTTGGGGTGATGCAGCCGTCCGGCCAGCGCCGCCTCGGAGGCGAAGAAGCGCGCGAAGACGTGGCCGTCGACCGTGTCGGCCAGCGCCTGCGGGCGCACCCGCTTGACCGCCACCGAGCGGTCGTGGAACTCGTCGTGGCAGAGGAAGACCTCGGCCGTCGTGCCCTCCCCGAGCCGACGCACGACGCGGTACTTGCCGATGCGCTCGGGCAGGACGGGAACCGTGGGATCGAACATGCCCTGATCGTAGCGGCCTGGCGTGAAAAAGCGCGCCAGGCCGTCAACGCGACGCGATTGCTGCGGCCTGCAGCACGCTGCAGGCCGTGACCCCTGCACGGTCTGGATCATTGGCTGCGCCCCGGCCGCTGCGACCGGCGTCTGCGCCCCTTCCGGCGGTGCCGGGACCCCCCCTTTAGAATCCTTGAATGATCCAAGCCAAGAACGACTTGCTGAGCGCGCTGGGCGACGCGCTGACCGAACTCGCGCCCGAGGCGGCGCTGCAGCCGGTCTTCGAAAGCCCCAAGCAGGCCGCGCACGGCGACCTGGCCTGCACCGCCGCGATGCAGCTGGCGCGCCCGCTGAAGAAGAACCCGCGCGAGCTGGCGCAGGCGCTGATCGAGGCGCTGGGCCGCCGCGAAGCGGTGCAGCGCTGGGTCGATGCGATGGAGATCGCCGGGCCGGGCTTCATCAACATCCGCCTCAAGCCGGCCGCCAAGCAGGCCGTCGTCGCCGAGGTGCTGGGCAGCGTCGAGGGCTTCGGCCGCCAGGCGTCCAACGGCCGCAAGCTGATGGTGGAGTTCGTCTCTGCCAACCCCACCGGCCCGCTGCACGTGGGCCACGCCCGCCAGGGCGCGCTGGGCGACAGCCTGTGCCACCTCTTCGAGACGCAGGGCTACGAGGTCCTGCGCGAGTTCTATTACAACGACGCGGGCGTGCAGATCGCCACGCTGGCCACGTCCACCCACTGCCGCATCCGGGGGCTCAAGCCCGGGGACGCCGACTGGCCGGAGAACGCGTACAACGGCGATTACATCGCCGACATCGCGGCCGACTTCCTGGCCAAGAAGACCGTCAAGTCCGACGACCGCGAGTTCACCGCCAGCGGCGACCCCGCCGACCTGGACGGCATCCGCCAGTTTGCCGTCGCCTACCTGCGCCACGAGCAGGACCTGGACCTGCAGGCCTTCGGGGTGAAGTTCGACAGCTACTACCTCGAGTCCAGCCTGTACACCTCCGGGCGGGTCGACCAGACGGTGCAAAAGCTCATCGACGCGGGCAAGACCTACGAGCACGAAGGCGCGCTGTGGCTGCGCTCCACCGACTACGGGGACGACAAGGACCGCGTGATGCGCAAGTCCGACGGCTCGTTCACCTACTTCGTGCCCGACGTGGCCTACCACATCACCAAGTGGGAGCGCGGCTACTCGAAGGTCATCAACTGCCAGGGCACCGACCACCACGGCACCATCGCCCGGGTGCGCGCCGGCCTGCAGGGCTCGGATGTGGGCATCCCCACCGGCTACCCGGACTACGTGCTCAACACCATGGTGCGGGTGCTGCGCGACGGCGCCGAGGTCAAGATCAGCAAGCGCGCGGGCAGCTACGTCACGCTGCGCGACCTGATCGAGTGGACCAGCCGCGACGCGGTGCGCTTCTTCCTCATCAGCCGCAAGGCCGACACCGAGTTCACCTTCGACGTCGACCTGGCGCTCAAGCAGAACGACGAGAACCCGGTGTTCTACGTCCAGTACGCCCACGCGCGCATCTGCTCGGTGCTCGACACCTACGCCAGCGACCGCGGCGGCGACCTGGCCACCTTGGGCCAAGCCGACCTGGGTCGGCTGGTGGCCCCCACCGAGCTGGCGCTGATGCTCAAGCTCGCCGACTACCCGGAAATGCTGAGCAACGCCGCGCGCGACCTGGCCCCGCACGATGTGGCCTTCTACCTGCGCGACCTGGCCTCGGCCTTCCACAGCTACTACGCGGCGGAGCGCTTCCTGGTCGACGACGCGGCGCTGATGCGCGCGCGCATGGCCCTGCTGGCGGCCACCGCCCAGGTGCTGCGCAACGCGCTGACGCTGCTCGGCGTGGGCGCACCGCGCAAGATGTGAGCGCGCTGCAGCGGCGCTGACCCCTCCGGTTTCAACGAGTCCGATCCCCTCAGCAGGAGCGAGCGCGCATGGCGGCGACGAGCAACAAGACCCAGCGGGGCGCCCAGCGCGGCGGCTTCGCGTTGGGTGTGGTGGTGGGGCTGCTGGTCGGCCTCGCGCTGGCCCTGGGCGTGGCCCTGTACGTCACGAAGGTGCCGGTGCCCTTCGTCGACAAGGTGCCCCAGCGCACCGCCGAACAGGACGCGGCCGAGGCGGAAAAGAACCGCCACTGGGACCCCAATGCGCCGCTGGCCAGCAAGGTTGGCCCTCCCAAGCCGGCCTCCGGGGCCGAGGCGGCCTCGTCGGCTGGCGCAGCCGCCTCGGCCCTCTCCACTGCGGCTCCCTTCTCAACGGCTGCGCCCGCACCGGTGGCGCCAGCCGCCTCTGCGGCTCGCATCGCTGCGCCTGCGGCCAGCGGTTCGGCCTCGGCCTCGGCCATGTCGGCCAAGCCGGGGGCTGAACCGTTTGTCTACTTCGTGCAGGTGGCGGCCTTCACCCGCGCCGACGAAGCCGAACAGTTGCGCGCCCGGCTCGCCCTCAACGGCCTCATGGCCCGCGTCACCGAGCGAGATCAGAGCGGACGCACGATGCACCGGGTTCGCCTGGGGCCGTACGATTTGCGCGAAGATGCGGAGCGGGTGAAAACGCAGGCGCTGGACGTCGGCTACACGGAATCGACGCTGGTGCGCGTGAACCGCTGAGTCTGCACGGTCGCACTCAGCCAAGTAAAGGAATCACATGGATCGTCGGGAATTCATCGGGCAGGCCGGCGCGGCTGCCTTGCTGGTCGGCCTGGGCACTGCGGCACACGCCCAGGCCTCCTTCCAGGAAGGCAAGCACTACGTGCGTCTGCCGCAGCCGGTGCCGGTGTCGGCGCCCACCGGCAAGATCGAGGTGCTGGAGTTCTTCTCCTACGGCTGCCCGCACTGCAACGCCTTCGAGCCGACGCTCGACGCCTGGACCAAGAAGCTGCCGGCCGACGTGGCCTTCCGCCGCGTGCCGGTGAACTTCCTGTTCAATGCCGAACTGTTCCAGCGCACCTACTTCTCGCTGGAGGCGCTCGGCCAGGTCGATGCGATGCAGCGCAAGGTCTTCGCTGCGGTGCATGTCCAGCATGAGCGCTGGACCTCGCCTGAAGCGGTGGCGGACTTCGTGGCCAAGCACGGCGTGGATCGCGCCAAGTTCCTGGAGCTCTACAGCTCCTTCGGCGTGCAGACCAAGTTGGTCCAGGCCCGGCAGCTGGTCGAGCGCTACAAGATCGACGGTGTGCCGGCCCTGGGCGTGCATGGGCGCTTCTACACCTCGCCGTCCCTGGCGGGGGGTGACAATGTGCCCGAGACTGAGGGCCAGTCCCGCGCGCTGGTGCTGGTCGACCAGCTCGTGGCGCGTGTGCGCAAGGGCTGACGCCCCGGCTTGCGCCACGCGGCCCCGCCCGGAACGATCCGGACCCGGGCGGGACCGTCCCGGGTGACATTTCGGCGCGACATCCTGCCGCAAATGATGTCACGGGGGTACAATAGAAGCAAAATCTATGCCCCGATGAGTTCGCCCTCGCTCCCCCTCTTTTCCCGAATCGCCGTGGCCTTCGGCTTGGTGGCTTCGTTGGCGTTCGCATTCGTGTTCCCGGTGCGGGCTGAGCGCGCCGACCGTGGCCTGCCGATGCAGTTCGATGCCGGCCAGATCCGCATCGACGGCAAGCGCAAGGTGCAGCTGCTCACCGGCGGCGTCGAGCTCAACCAGGGCACGATGCAGATCCGCGCGGCCCAGGTCGAGTTGCGCGAAACGCCGCACGGCCAGGTCGCGGTGGCTGAAGGTGCGGCCAAGTCGCCGCTGGTGCAGTTCCGCCAGAAGCGCGATGGCGTCGACGAGTGGATCGAGGGCCAGGCCGAGCGCGTCGAGTACGACGCCGGCACCCAGATCGTGCGGCTGTTCCAACGCGCCCAGGTGCGCCTGCTGCGCGCCGGGGCGCTGGCCGATCAGGTCGTCGGTGAGCAGATCACCTACGACCACGTCCGCGACGTCTTCGAGGTGCAAGGCCAGGCGGGCGCCACCCCTGGCGGGGGTCGCGTGCGTGGCACCGTGGCGCCGCGCAGCACGGAGGCCTCGCGTTGAACACCGTGTTGCCCACCCCCTCCGTCGCGACGCCGCCGGAGCTGCCTGCGGCGATGCACCTCGAGGCCGAAGGCCTGCAAAAGCGCTACGGCGCCCGGCTGGTGGTCAAGGACGTGCACCTGGCGGTGCGCAGCGGCGAGGTGATCGGTCTGCTTGGCCCGAACGGCGCGGGCAAGACCACCAGCTTTTACATGATCGTCGGTCTGGTGCGCGCCGACGCCGGCCAGATCCGCATCGACGGCCGGCCGGTGCAGAACCTGCCGATCCACCAGCGCTCGCGCATGGGGCTGTCCTACCTGCCGCAGGAGGCCTCGATCTTTCGCCGCCTGACGGTGGAGGAGAACATCCGCGCGGTGCTGGAGCTGCAGGTCGACGAGCGGGGCAAGCCCTTTTCGCCCGCGCGCATCGAGCAGCTGCTGAATTCGCTGCTGGCCGACCTGTCGATCGAGAAGCTGCGCGGCAGCCCGGCGCCGGCGCTGTCCGGCGGGGAGCGCCGGCGAGTCGAGATCGCTCGCGCGCTGGCGACGCAGCCGCGCTTCATCCTGCTCGACGAGCCCTTCGCCGGCGTCGATCCGATCGCGGTGATCGAGATCCAGCGGATCATCGGTTTTCTCAAGGCGCGCGGCATCGGCGTGCTGATCACCGACCACAACGTGCGCGAGACGCTGGGCATCTGCGACCGCGCCTACATCATCAGCGAGGGCCGCGTTCTGGCCGAGGGCACGCCGGCCGACATCGTCGAGAACCCGGACGTGCGCAAGGTCTACCTCGGCGAACACTTCCGCATGTGATCCTCCCCCCGATCGAGCGTGTGAACCTGAGAACCGTCCCGTGAAACCCTCCCTGCAGGTCCGCCTGTCCCAGCATCTGGCGCTGACGCCGCAACTGCAGCAGTCGATCCGGCTGCTGCAGCTGTCCACTTTGGAGTTGCATCAGGAAGTCGAGCAGATGCTCGAACAGAACCCCTTCCTGGAGGCCGACGAGGACGGCGGGGCGGCGGCCGACGCGATCCCTTCGGCGCCGTCCGCCGACAACGCGCCCTCGACCGCTTCCAGCGATTCGGCGGGGGAATCCGCGAGCAGCGAGCCCGCCAGCGCGGCCGAGGGCGACGCCCCGGCGATGGAGCCGCTGGACTTCGACGGCGGCGGGCGCGACGACTGGGAGAACGGCACCGAGCGCGAGGACTTCGACGGCCGCGCCGAGGCGCCCGCCACCCGCAACGGGGCGCTGGACGACGACGAGAGCGACTGGACCGAGCGCAACACCGTCGCCCCCAGCCTGGCCGACCACCTGCGCGAGCAGCTGCTGGGCATGCGCCTGGCGCCCGAGGACATGCTGCTGGTCGAGTCGCTGATCGACTCGCTCAACGAGGACGGCTATCTGGCCGACGCGCTGGAGGACATCGCCGAGCGGCTGGCCGTCATCCTGGAAGAGGGCAACCCCGAGGACACGCTGGCCGATCCGCAGGAGGCCGCGCTGGCCGCCCAGACGCTGCGCGAGGACCTGCTCGACCGCCTGCGCTGTGCGCTGGCCTGGTTGCAGAACCTCGAGCCCGCCGGCGTGGGCGCGCGCGACCTCTGCGAGTGCCTGCAGCTGCAGCTGCGCGACCTGCCCGACTCCGAGGCGCGCGAGGCGGCGATGACGATCTGCCGCAGCCACCTCGAATCCCTCGCCAAGCGCGACCTCAAGCGCCTGATGGCCGCCACCGGCGCCAGCGAGGAGACGGTGCGCGAGGCGCAGGCGCTGATCGTGGCGCTGGAGCCCAAGCCGGGGCGGCGCTTCACCCGCGCCGAGGCCAACATCGTCGTGCCCGACGTCATCGTGCAGAAGTCCGGCCGCGGCTGGAAGGTCGTGCTCAACCCGGACGTGATGCCCAAGCTGCGCATCAACGACATGTACGCCCAGGTGCTGCGCCAGCACCGCAGCCAGCGCGGCGGGCCGGACGACGGCGGCGCGGGCGCGACCCTGTCGGCCCGGCTCCAGGAGGCGCGCTGGTTCGTCAAGAACATCCTGCAGCGCTTCGACACCATCCAGCGCGTCTCGCAGGCCATCGTCGAGCGGCAGAAGGGCTTCTTCACCCACGGCGAGATCGCGATGAAGCCGCTGGTGCTGCGCGAGATCGCCGACGAGCTGGGTCTGCACGAATCGACCATCTCGCGCGTGACCACCGCGAAGTACATGAACACGCCCTTCGGCACCTTCGAGCTGAAGTACTTCTTCGGCTCCTCGCTGAACACCGAGGCGGGCGGCAACGCCAGCTCCACGGCGGTGCGTGCCCTGATCAAGCAGTTCGTGTCGGCCGAGGATGCGAAGAAGCCGCTGTCGGACAGCCAGCTCAGCGCGATGCTCGAAGAGCAGGGCATCCAGGTCGCCCGCCGCACGGTGGCGAAGTACCGTGAAGCGCTGAAGATCGCCCCGGCCAACCTGCGCAAGGCGATCTGACCGGTCGCGCCCGGCTGCGGTCGGGCGCTGCCACGGCATCCGGAAACGGATTGCTGCAATTTTGCGCGTTTGCCGCAATGGTGCCGGCACGGCATCTGCATAGACCATGGCGTTCGGGAGAACAACTCGCCATGGAAGAGACGACCCAACAGCGACTGCGCGTCGCCCAACGCATCCACGACCTGCTGCTTCTCGAGTTCGGTGAAGCGGTGGATGTTTCACTGCTGCTCGGCCCGCCCGAGTACGCCCGGGCGGTGCTGAGTCTGTGTCGTTCCAGTGGCAGCACCGAACTGGTGCGTCTGGCGGAAGATTTTGTGCGTGCCACGAACTCCGTGGCCCATTTGCAGCGTCAAGCCAGGGCGGATCGGTCCCTGCCGGACTGGGGATGGCCCTCCGTGCCGCCGCGGGTCTGACCCCTTCAGGCCACGTTCACTCGCCGTCCACCGGCGGCAATTCACCCAGCAGGCCGATGAGCTCGTCGAGGGTCGCGTAGAAGCGCTCGATGAAGTCGCGCCCGATGTGCGCCTCGATCGCCTCGTAGACCGCCTCGATCTGGGGCGCCAGCGTGGCCGCCAGGGCGCGGGCGCGCTCGGTGGGACTTACCTTGACGCGGCGCTGGTCGTGGGCCAGGCGCTCGCGCGTCACCAGCCCCAGATCGTCCATGCGCGCCAGCACACCCGCCAGGCTGGGGCTGGACAGGCGACAGACCTCGCCGATCTGGCGCGGCTCCAGCGGGCCGCGCTCCAGCAGCGCCCGCACGATGCGCCACTGCTGCTCGGTGATGCCGTGCGCGTTGAGGATCGGCCGGAAGTGCCCGATCACGCTCTCGCGTGCGTGCAGCAGTAGCAGCGGCAGGTTGCGGTGCGTGAAGCCCGCGCGCCGCAGCTCGGCCGGGCCGGCCGGATCGGCGGCGGCTGAGGGCGACGCCGCGCGATCCACACCGGTTGATAAGGGTTGGCCAGCGGTTGACATGCTCACATCTTAGTGAATAATGGAATCACTAAGAGGTTAGTGAATTGCCGATGAGCCCCACCTTCCTTCCCCCAACGCTCGGCGCCGAGCGGGTCCGCGTCGACGTCGCGCCCTGGCGGCTGTCCGGCGTGGTCGTGGCCGCGCAGCTGAACCACCGCCCGCAGCTCGCCGCGCTGGCCGATGCCGCCCAACGCCCGCCGTACAAGGCGCTGCCGAGTGCTCCGGTGCTGGCCGTGAAGCCGCGCAACACCCTCGCGCTGGACGGTGACGACGTGCCCGCCGGCGCCGAGGGCCTGGACGTGGGCGCGACGCTGGGCATCGTCATCGGCCGGGTGGCCTGCCGGGTGTCCGCCGCCGAGGCCCTGTCCCACGTGGCCGGCTACCTCGTGGCCAACGACCTGAGCGCGCCGATCCCCGGCGACACGCCGCACTACCGCCCCGGCGCCCGCTTCAAGCTGCGCGACCGCTCCTGCCCGCTGGGCCGGGAGGTCGTGCCCGTCGCAGCGGTGGCCGATCCCGACGCGCTGGCGGTGCAGGTCTGGATCGACGGCGTGCTGGCGCAGGCCACCGACACCGCCGAGCGCGTGCGGGGCGTGGCGCAGCTGATCGCCGACGTCAGCGACTTCATGACGCTGAACCCCGGCGACCTGCTGCTGCTGGGCGTGGCGCAGGGCGCGCCCCGGGCGTTGCCGGGTCAGACGGTCACCGTCGAGATCGACGGCGTGGGCCGGCTCACGAACCGCCTGGTCCACGATGACCTGTCCACCGGGAGCGCCGCATGAAGACCGCCCGCGTCGCCTACGCCGGCGCCATCCACACCGCCTTTGAACACGACCTCGGTTCCGCCAAGGGCCTGCGCCTGGCCGATGGCCGCGTCGTCGCCGAAGACCAGGTGGTCTGGCTGCCGCCCTTCGAGGTGGGCACGGTGATCGCCCTGGGGCTGAACTACGCCGACCACCTCAAGGAGCTCAGCAAGGAGCTGACGGTCACCGCCAAGGACGAGCCGCTGGTCTTCCTGAAGACCCCCGGCGCGGTGATCGGCCACCGCGGCCAGACCCGCCGCCCGCAGGGTGTGGCCTTCATGCACTACGAGTGCGAGCTGGCGGTGGTGATCGGCCGCACGGCGCACCGGGTGGCCCGCGCCGACGCGATGGCCCACGTGGCCGGCTACACCGTCTGCAACGACTACGCGATCCGCGACTACCTCGAGAACTGGTACCGCCCCAACCTGCGCGTCAAGAACCGCGACGGCGCAACGGTGCTGGGCCCCTGGTTCGTGCCCGCCGAGGACGTGGCCGACCCGCACGCACTCGGCCTGCGCACGCGGGTGAACGGCCAGGTCACGCAGCAGGGCACGACCGCGAACATGGTCAACGACATCCCGGCGCTGATCGAGTACCTCAGCGCCTTCATGACCCTGCAGGCCGGTGACGTGATCCTCACCGGCACGCCCGAGGGCGTGGTCAACGTCAACGAGGGCGACGAGGTCGTCACCGAGATCGACGGCATCGGCCGCCTCGTGAACCACATCGTCGGCGACGCGCCGTTCTCTGTCATTCCCGCGTAGGCGGGAATCCAGTCCTTTGACAACCTTTCTGCCCTCCCTGGATTCCCGCCTGCGCGGGAATGACGGGGGAATCACCGGACCCACACCATGCGCATCGACCACCTGATCGACGGCCAGGCCGTCGCCAGTTCCGACTACTTCGAGACCGTCAACCCCGCCACGCAGGAGGTGCTGGCCGAGGTCGCCCGCGGCGGCGAGGCCGAGGTGAACGCCGCCGTGGCCGCCGCCAAGGCCGCCTTCCCGGCCTGGGCCGCCCGCCCCGCCACCGAGCGCGCCGCGCTGATGCGCAAGCTCGGCGAGCTGATCACGAAGCACGTGCCCGAGCTGTCGCAGACCGAGACGAAGGACACCGGCCAGTCCATCAGCCAGACCGGCAAGCAGCTGGTGCCGCGCGCGGCGGACAACTTCCACTACTTCGCCGAGATGTGCACCCGCGTCGACGGGCACACCTACCCCACGCCGACGCACCTGAACTACACGCTCTTCCACCCGGTGGGCGTGTGCGCGCTGATCTCGCCGTGGAACGTGCCCTTCATGACGGCCACCTGGAAGACGGCGCCCTGTCTCGCCTTCGGCAACACCGCGGTGCTGAAGATGAGCGAGCTCAGCCCGATGACCGCCGCGCGCCTGGGCGAGCTGGCGCTGGAGGCGGGCATCCCCGCCGGCGTGCTCAACGTGGTGCACGGCTACGGCGCCGAAACCGGCGAGCCGCTGGTCAGCCACCCGGACGTGCGCGCCATCAGCTTCACCGGCTCGACGGCCACCGGCAACCGCATCGTCAAGAGCGCCGGCCTGAAGAAGTTCAGCATGGAGCTGGGCGGCAAGAGCCCCTTCGTGATCTTTGCCGACGCCGACCTGGACCGCGCGCTGGACGCCGCGGTCTTCATGATCTTCTCCAACAACGGCGAGCGCTGCACCGCGGGCAGCCGCATCCTGGTGCAGAAGTCGATCTACGCCGACTTCGCCGCCAAGTTTGCCGAGCGGGCCAAGCGCATCACCGTGGGCGACCCGCTGGCCGAGAAGACGATCGTCGGCCCGATGATCAGCCAGGGGCACCTCGCCAAGGTGCGCAGCTACATCGAGCTGGGCCCGAAGGAAGGCGCCACGCTGCTCTGCGGCGGCCTGGACCGCCCGAGCTACGCCGCCGAGCTGCCCGCCGGCATGGAGCGCGGCAACTTCGTCTGGCCGACGGTGTTTGCCGACGTGGACAACCGCATGAAGATCGCGCAGGACGAGATCTTCGGCCCGGTGGCCTGCCTGATCCCCTTCGAGGATGAGGCGGACGCGGTGCGCATCGCCAACGACATCGCCTACGGCCTCTCCAGCTACGTCTGGACCGAGAACATCGGCCGTGCCCACCGCGTGGCCGCGTCGATCGAAGCCGGCATGTGCTTCGTCAACAGCCAGAACGTGCGCGACCTGCGCCAGCCCTTCGGCGGCACCAAGGCGTCCGGCACCGGCCGTGAAGGCGGCACCTGGAGCTACGAGGTCTTCCTGGAGCCCAAGAACGTGGCGGTGAGCATGGGCAGCCACCACATTCCCCACTGGGGTGTCTGAGCCGGAGCCGCCGCGATGCAACGCCGCCGTGTTCTCCAGGGCCTGGGTGCCACGTTGCTGCCCCTCGGACCGCTGGGCGCTGCCGCCCAGGCCGAGTGGCCGAGCAAGCCGATCCGCCTGATCGTGCCCTTTCCGCCGGGCGGCACCACCGACGTCGTCACCCGCCTGGTGGCCACCGAGCTGGGTAAGTCGCTCGGCCAGCCGGTGGTGGTCGAGAACAAGCCCGGCGCGGGCACGGTGATCGGCGTGGATGCGGCGGCCAAGGCGCCGGCCGATGGCCACACCTTCGTCACCGTGGCCAACAGCTTCTGCGTCAACCAGATGCTGGTCAAGCAGCTGCCCTACGACGCGCGCGACCTGCGTCCGGTGGGCCTGATGGGCATGAGCGAGCACGTGCTGGCCACCCACCCGGGCACCGGGCTGAAGACGGTGGCGGACCTGCTGGCCGCCGCTCGCCGTGCGCCGGGCAAGCTGAGCTACGCCTCCTTCGGCAACGGCACCTCGGCGCACCTGTCCGGCGCGCTGCTGGAGACGCTGCTGGGCGTGGACCTGATCCATGTGCCCTACAAGGGCCAGGCCCCGGCGCTCAACGACCTGCTGGGCGGCAACGTGACGCTGATGTTCGGCAACTGGCCGGAGTTCCGCCAGCACGTCAAGTCCGGCCGCCTGGTGGGGCTCGGCATGGCCACCGCGAAGCGCTCGGTCTACGCACCGGAGCTGCCGACGCTGACCGAGCAGGGCCTGGCGCTGGAGTCCAACTCCTGGAACGGCCTGCTCACCCGCGCGGGCGTGGCCGACGCCATCGTCCAGCGCATGAACAGCGAGATCCACAAGGCCCTGCAAGCGCCGCCGGTGCAGCACGCCTTCCACGACGGCGGCATCGCGTCCCTGGCCGGCTCGACCGCGCAGTTCGCGGCCTTCCTCCGCAGCGAGACGGACAAGTACGCGACGGTGATCCGCAAGGCCGGCATCACGGCCGACAGCTGACACCGCCGACCCCCACACAAGCAGGAGACTCACCATGGGAAAACTCGCCCTCGTCGGCAAGATCACGCACGTCCCGTCCATGTACCTCAGCGAGCTGCCCGGCGAACGCCAGGGCTCGCGCCAGGACGCCATCGACGGCCACATCGAGATCGGCCGCCGCTGCCGTGAGCTGGGCGTGGACACGATCGTCGTGTTCGACACCCACTGGCTGGTCAACGCGAACTACCACATCAACTGCGCACCGCACTTCAAGGGCACCTACACCAGCAACGAGCTGCCGCACTTCATCGCGAACATGCCCTTCGAGTGCCCCGGCAACCCGAAGCTGGGCAAGCTGCTCGGCCAGGTCTGCAGCGAGTACGGCGTCGAGACGCTGGCGCACGACGCCACCACGCTGGACCCGGAGTACGGCACGCTGGTGCCGATGCGCTACATGAACGCCGACCAGCACTTCAAGGCCATCTCGGTGTCGGCGCTGTGCACGGTGCACTACCTCAACGACAGCGCGCGGCTGGGCTGGGCGATGCGCAAGGCCGTGGAGGAGCACTACGACGGCACGGTGGCCTTCCTGGCCAGCGGCAGCCTGAGCCACCGCTTCGCCCAGAACGGCCTGGCGCCGGAGTACGCGTTTCGGATCTGGAGCCCCTTCCTGGAGCAGCTCGACCGCCGCGTGCTCGAGATGTGGGAGGCCGGCCAGTGGAAGGACTTCTGCGAGATGCTGCCCGAGTACGCCGTCAAGGGCCACGGCGAAGGGATGATGCACGACACCGCGATGATGCTCGGCGCCCTCGGCTGGTCCGAGTACGACGGGAAGGCGGAGGTCATCACCCCGTACTTCGGCGCCTCGGGCACCGGCCAGCTCAACGCCGTCTTCCCGGTCACGCCGGTGAGCGGCTCGGCCATTCCGCCGGCTCAGGCCTCGGCGGCCGAGCAGTACCGCGCCTTTCCCCGTCTGTAACGCCACGGCCGTGACGCACCGCACGTTCCGATGATCGGCCCGACCCGTTGGCGCTAAGCTGATCGGTTTCGTCGCTGTCACACCGGAAGCCGTTCCATGCCTCACCTCGTCATCCTCTACACCGCCAACCTGGACGCCCCGGCCGAGCAGGGCGGCCTCGACATGAACCAGCTCTGCCGCCGCCTGGCCGACGTGATGCTGGCGCAGCGTGATGAGTTTGGCGCACCGGTCTTCCCGGTGGGCGGGGTGCGGGTGCTGGCCTACCCGGCGCCGCGCTACGCGCTGGCCGACGGCGGTGCCGCCGGCCGCGCCGCCGGGGTGCCGGCCGAGTACGCCTTCGTCTACCTGAACCTGCGCATGGCGCGCGGGCGTTCCAACAGCGTGCAGCAGACCGTCGGCCGCGCGCTGGAGCAGACCTGCAAGTCCTTCTTCGCCGACCAGTTCAGCTTCCGCCCCATCGGCGTGACGCTGCAGGTCGACGAGGGCCCGGAAATCTTCGACGCCAAGAACAGCTCGCTGCACCCGCTGTTCCGGAAAACCTGAACCCCGCCTCGGCGCTGTCGAGGCCCTGACCGACCCCCACCCATGCTCGACCCCGCCCTGATCCAGCAGCTCGCCCGCCAGCTCTACGAGGCGCGCAAGACCCGCACGCCGCTGCGCCACTTCTCGAAGCAGCACCCCGGCATGACCATCGAGGACGGCTACGCCATCCAGCGCGAGTGGGTCAAGCTGGAGCAGGCCGACGGACGCGTCATCAAGGGCCGCAAGATCGGCCTGACCTCGCGGGCGATGCAGCTGTCCAGCCAGATCACCGAGCCGGACTACGCCCCGCTGATGGACGACATGTTCTTCGAGACGGGGTCGGACCTGCCCTTCGACCGCTTCATCGCCCCGCGCGTGGAGGTCGAGCTGGCCTTCATCCTCGGCCAGCCACTCAAGGGCCCGGGCCTGACGATGTTCGACGTGCTCGCCGCCACCGAGTACGTGACGCCGGCGGTGGAGATCATCGACGCGCGCATCGAGCAGTTCGACCGCGACACCAAGGTGATGCGCAAGGTCTTCGACACCATCAGCGACTTCGCCGCCAACGCCGGCATCGTGCTGGGCGGGCGGCCCGTGCGGCCCGATGCGGTGGACCTGCGCTGGGTCGGCGCGATGCTGTTCAAGAACGGCGTCATCGAGGAAACCGGCCTGGCCGCCGCGGTGCTCAACCACCCCGCCACCGGCGTGGCCTGGCTGGGCAACAAGATCGCGCCCTACGGCGAGCAGCTCAATGCGGGCGACGTGGTGCTGGCCGGCTCCTTCACCCGGCCCACGCCGGCGCTGCGCGGCGACACCTTCCACGTCGACTACGGCCCGCTGGGCGCGATCGCCTTCCGCTTCGCCTGATCCACAGACCCGTCATGCAAATCCCCCGCAACACCTTCCGCGACGCGCTGCGCGCCGGCCAGGCCCAGATCGGGTTCTGGCTGGGATTCACCGACCCCAACGTGGCCGAGGCGCTGGCCCTGTGCGGCTACGACTGGCTGCTGATCGACGGCGAGCACGCCCCCAACGACGTGCGCCAGGTGCTGCAGCAGCTGCGCGCCGTGGCGCCCTACCCGGTGCACCCGATCGTGCGGCCGGTGCAGGCCGACGTGGCGCTGGTCAAGCAGCTCACCGACATCGGCGCGCAGACCCTGCTGGTGCCGGTGATCGACACCGCCGAACAGGCCGCCCAGATGGTGCAGGCCATGCGCTACCCGCCCGAGGGCATCCGCGGCGTGGGGGCGGCGCTGGCGCGGGCCTCGCGCTGGAATCAGGTCGAGGGCTACCTGAAGGCCGCCAACGACGAGATGTGCCTGCTGGTGCAGGCCGAGACGCGCACTGCGATGGCCAACCTGGCCGAGATCGCGGCGGTGGACGGCGTGGACGGCGTCTTCTTCGGCCCGGCGGACCTGTCGGCCTCGATGGGGCTGATCGGCCAGCCCGGCCACCCCGAGGTGCAGCGCGCCATCCTGGACGGCATCGCCACGGTGCGTGCCGCGGGCAAGGCCGCTGGGGTGCTGGCGGCGGACCCGCTGCTGGCCAAGCGCTACCTGGAGGCCGGCGCGCTCTTCGTCGCCGTGGGTGTGGACACCAGCCTGCTGGTGCAGAACGCCCGCGAGCGGCTGGCGCTGTTCAAGAAGAGCTGAATCGCAAAGAACCGACCAAGAGAGCCGACCGAGGAGACCCCCGATGACCGCTGCCCACCTGCGCCCCGAACGCTTCAGCCCCGAGGAGTGGGAGGCCCGCGTGCAACTCGCGGCCTGCTACCGCATCTTTGCCCACTTGGGCTGGACGGAGCTGATCTACAACCACATCTCGCTGCGCGTGCCCGGCCCGGAGGGCGACGCCGGCTGCTACCTGATCAACCCCTTCGGCCTGCACTACCGCGAGGTGCGCGCCTCCAACCTGGTCAAGGTGGACCGCGAGGGCCGCATCGTCGGCGGCAGCGACTGGCCGATCAACCCGGCCGGCGTCACCTTCCACGGCCAGATCCACGCCGAGGTGCCGGACGCGCACTGCGTGATGCACGTGCACACCACGCCGACGCTGGCGGTGTGCTGCCTCGAAGAAGGCCTGTCGTACACCAACTTCTACTCGGCCCAGCTCTGGGGCCAGGTCGCGTACCACGACTTCGAGGGCATCACGGTGCGCGCCGACGAGGGCTCGCGCATCCTCGACAGCGCCGGCGACAAGCGCGTGCTGCTGCTGCGCAACCACGGCCCAGTGGTGATCGGCCAGACCCTGCCGCACGCGCTGTCGCTGATGTGGCTGGTGCAGCGCGCCTGCGAGGTGCAGCTGGCCGCGCAGTCGATGGGCGGCCAGCTGCGCCCGATCCCGGTGCCGGTCATGGAGCGCTGCGTGGCCGACTCGCTGAACTTCAACCCCAAGTTCGGCGCCGGGGCGGACAGCTTCGCCGCGCTGCAGCGCATCGTCGACGGGATCGACCCGAGCTACCGGAGCTGACATGGCCGTGAGCGCCACCCCCCAGAAGGTCTGCATCGTCGGCGCCGGCGCCATCGGCGGCCTGATCGCCGGCTGGATCGTCCAGCGCCTGCCGGCCGCCGAGGCCGAGGTCAGCGTGCTGGCGCGCGGCGAGACGCTCGCGGCCCTGCGCACGCGCGGCCTGCGCATCGACGAGGCCAGCGCGCCCGAGGCGGCGCCCATCGTCGTGCACCCCCGCGCCGAGTCGGACCCCGCCGCGCTCGGCGTGCAGGACGTGGTCATCGTCGCCGTCAAGGCCCCCGCGCTGGCGGCCGTGGCCCCGGCGGTGGCGCAGCTGATCGGGCCGCGCACGCAGGTGGTCGTGGCGATGAACGGCGTGCCCTGGTGGTTCTTCGATGGCCAGAGCGGCCCCTGCCAGGGCCTGCGCCTGGCCAGCGTGGACGCGGGCGACGCGGTGCGCGCGGCCCTGCCCAGCCGCCACGTCATCGGCTGCGTGGTGCACCTGGGCTGCAGCACGCTCGGGGCGGCCCACCTGCGCCACGGCATGGGCAACGGCCTGATCCTGGGCGATCCCTTCGGCGCTGCCCGCGCCGCGGGCGACGCCAGCGCACCGACGTTGACGGGGCCGGACGACCCGCAGTCGCCCGAGCGCCTGGCCGCCCTGGCCGACCTGCTGCAGCGCGCCGGCTTTGCCGCCAGCGTGTCGCCGCAGATCCAGCGCGAGGTCTGGTTCAAGCTCTGGGGCAACATGAGCATGAACCCGATCTCCGTGCTCACCCGCGCCACGCTGGACCGCATCCTCGACGAGCCGCTCACCCGCGCCTGGGCGAGCAGCCTGATGCGCGAGGCCCAGGCCCTGGGCAACGCCTTCGGCTGCCCGATCGACCAGGACCCGGAGGAGCGCCACCTGATGACCCGCAAGATCGGCGCCTTCAAGACCTCGATGCTGCAGGACTACGAGGCCGGCCGCCCGATGGAGATCGACGCGCTGGTGGGTGCGGTCAGCGAGATCGGCCGCCACCTCGGCCTGCCCACGCCGAACATCGACGCGCTGCTCGGGCTGGTGCGGCTGGCGGCGCAGACGCGCGCCCTTTGACCTGGCGCGGCGTCAGAACACGAAGGGCACGAAGCGCTTGCTGGCGCGCATGTAGTCGTCGTAGGCCGTTCCGAAGTGGGCGCGGCATTCGGCTTCATCGCGCAAGGCGGTGAGCAGCAGCAAGGCGGTGGTCGTCGCGGCCAGGGCGATGCCAGGGGGCGATGACGGCGCTTTCAGGTAAGCGCCCCAGGCCAGATAGAGCAGGGCGGCATACATCGGGTGGCGGATGTGGCGGAAGATCCCGCTGGTCACCAGGGCGGAGGTGCGCTCGAAGCCGAACAGCTCCGCCTCGCCGCGCTGGGCTTCGTCCGGGCGGCCCAGCCGCTTGAGTTGACGCACGGCCTGGAGCGCCAGCACCGGGGAGATGAACAGCAGCGCCCAGGACGCGAGCTGGTGGGGCGAGAAGGGGTCGCGCTCCCAGACCGGGACATTCAGCAGGACCAGGCCGAGGATGCCCTCCCAGGCAAAGAAGCGATAGAACCCGTGCGAGCGCGGGTTGCGCAAAGCGTGCCGCGACACCCACAGGAAGTAGGCGGTACCGGCCAGAAAGACGAGGAGGGAGAGCATGCCTGGACGCTGCGCTTGGACAAGTTGGCGAGGGCCGCCGCCGCCAGTCTAGGGCAGGGGTGCGGGGAGGACAATCGTGGCATGAATGCGCCCGCTTCCGATCGTTCCGCCCTCAGCCCCGTGGCGGCCACCGAGCCCGAAAAGTTCATCGCCCGCCTGCGCCAGAGCCTGGCCGACGGCAGCTTCCAGCGGCTGCTGCTGGGCCGGCCGCACGACGCCGAGCCCTCGCTGGAGAAGCTGCTGGCGCGGCGCCTGCTGCTGCGCGGCGAGGAGCACCTGTCGATGGTCTGGCGCCACCGCACCAAGGACATCACCAAGAACCTGCCGCTGGAGGCGGCGGTGGCGGAGGTGGAGCGCCTGGTGGCGGCGCAGTTCCACCACGCCCACCTGGTCACGCGCGGGCACGACATCCAGCTGATGATGGGCAAGAAGGGCCAGTGGGGGCTGCGCGTGGGCAAGGTCGCCGCGGCGGCGGATCCGGGCGCCGCCGAGCCAGGCGACCCGACTGGGGCGGCCTCGGCCCACGACCGCGCCAAGCGTCACGCGCTGTCGCTGGACACGCCCTTCCTGGCCGAGCTGGGCGTGACCGATGCGCAGCAGCGCCTGGTGCCGGCGATGGCGCGCAAGTGGCGGCAGATCAACAAGTTCGCCGAGGTGCTGGACCACGCCATCGCCCAGTCGCCGCTGGCGCAGCGCGACGCCACGGAGCCGGTGCGCGTGCTGGACTTCGGCGCCGGCAAGGGCTACCTGACCTTCGCGGTGCACCACAGGCTGCGCGCCGCGGGGCGGGTGCCGGAGGTCATCGGCGTGGAGCTGCGCCCCGACCTGACCACGCTGTGCAACGACGCCGCCGCGCGGCTCGGCATGGCGCCCGGCCAGAGCGCCGACGGGGGCTCGCTGCACTTCGCCACCGGGGATGTGCGCAGCTTCGCGGCCCGGCCGATCGACATCATGATCGCGCTGCACGCCTGCGACACCGCCACCGATGTGGCGATGCACCGCGGCGTCCTGTCCGGCGCCGCCATCATCCTGTGCTCGCCCTGCTGCCACAAGGAGCTGCGTGGGCAGATGAAGGCGCCGCCGCTGCTGCAGCCGATGCTGCGCCACGGCATCCACATGACCGAGCAGGCCGAGATGCTGACCGACACGCTGCGCGCGCTGCTGCTGCAGGCCAGCGGCTACGACGCCCAGGTCTTCGAGTTCATCTCGCCCGAGCACACCAGCAAGAACAAGATGGTGCTGGCGGTGCGCCGCGCCCAGCCGCTGCCCGAGTCGCAGCGGCAGGCCTTGCTCGCGCAGGTGCAGGCGCTCAAGGCGCACTACGGCGTGGAGCGCCAGGCGCTGGAGTCGCTGCTGGCGGGAGCGCCCGCCGAGCCGGCGGGCATTCTGGCGGCGATTGCCCGGGACGGGGCGGCCTGATCCTGCCCCGCCTGCACCGCTGTCAATGCGGCCCGGAGGGTCAGCAGACCCCGCGCAGCGCCTGCGCCATCCGCCCCATCACGCTGACGGCGTTGCTGGCGTGGGGCACGCAGTCGCTGCTCCAGATGCGGCGCACGCCGCAGGCACGCAGAGCGTCCATCGCGTCGCCGACGAAGAGGGCGTGCGTGACGGCGACGTCCACCGTGTCGGCGCCGGCGGCGAAGCACAGGCGGGCGGCCTCGATCAGCGTGCGGCCGGTGCTGGCCATGTCGTCGATCAGCACCACCGCGCGGGCGTCGAGGTCCAGCCCCTCGGGCAGGGTGACGTGCACGTCGTGGTCGCCGTGGCGCTGCTTGACGCACCAGGCGTGCGGCAAGCCGTGCGCGGCGGCGGCCTCGGCCACCCACTGGGCGGATTCCTCGTCGGGGCCGAGCAGCAGCGGCGGCAGCTGGTCGTGGGCGTGCTGCGCGGCGATGAAGTCGCCCAGCAGCCGCGCGGCGGAGAACGACACGCCGCGGCAGCCCGGGGGCACCACCTCGTCGAGCGAGGCGATGCGGTGCAGGTGCGGATCGACTGTGACCAGCGCGTCGAAGTGCTGGCCCAGCAGCCGCGCGATGTGGCGCTGGCTGACGGCCTCGCCGGGCGTGAACTCGATGTCCTGGCGCATGTAGGCCAGGTAGGGGCAGGCCAGCAGCAGCCGCTCGGCGCCCTGCAGCCGGGCGGTGGGCGCGGCGATCAGCAGCTCGATGAGCTTTTCGTTGGGCCGGTGCAGGCTGCGCAGCAGCACCACGCTGCCCGACAGCGGCGTGGGCAGCGTGAGCTTGAGCTCGCCGTCCGGGAAGCGGTGCCGGGCGATCGGCAGGCAGGGCACGCCCAGCGCGTCGGCCAGGGCCTGGCCGGTGTCGCGTTCGTCGTCGAAGGCCAGAACCGCGGTGATGGCCGGCGCGGCGGTCAGGGCGGCGTCGGACGCAGGTCGGTCGGTCGGGGCGGTGGCGTGTGCGGTCATCGGTGGGGCGGGTCAGGCGGCGCGGTGGGCGACCGAAACTGAAAATTCGCTGCAGTATCGCTGGCAGCGAGGGGGCTGGGGCGCTGTGCCGTGGCCGGCCGTGCGCGCGGCGGGGAAAGTCGCACGCCAGCGCAGGCCCCAGGCTGCGCGCCACCGACCTGGGTCGGGGATCGGTGGCCGGCGAGCGTCATGGCGCAGCCGGCGGGGCACCGCCCTCGGCGTCGATCCGGTAGCCGCCGTCGCGCGTGGCGGCGTTGCGGGCGAAGCCGAGGTCGGCGGCGAAGCAGGCGTGGACGCGGTACAGCGGCTGGCCGGCACGCACCGCGTCGCCCAGCTTGGCCAGCAGGTCGACGCCAGCGCCGGCCACCTGCGGCGCGCCGGCCAGGCGGGCGATGCGAGCGAGGTGCAGGTTGTCGATCGCGCCGACCACGCCGTCGCTGGCGGCCAGCACCTCGTGGGTCAGGTCGCCGAGCGCGGGGGGCTGCGCGCGGCGGCCCTGCGCGTCGATGATCGCCTCCATCTGCGTCAGCGCGCGGCCGGATTCGAGGATGTCGCGGGCGATGCGCCAGCCGTCGCCGCCGCGCACGTCGGGGTCGAACTCGATCACCCGGCCGGCCAGGCGCAGCGCCTTGTCGCGCAGGTCGCTGGGCGCGGCGGGGTCGTTGCGCAGCACCTGCATCACGTCGCGTGCCTCCAGCACCGGGCCGATGCCGCGGCCGATCGGTTGGCTGCCGTCGGTGAACATCACGTCGAGCTGCAGGTGCAGCGCATCGGCGACGGATTCGAAGAGCTTGCGCAGGCGCTGCGCCGCGGGCATCGAGCGCACCTTGGCGGTGGGGCCGATGGGGATGTCCAGCACCAGGTGGGTCGAGCCGGCGGCGATCTTCTTGCTCAGGATCGAGGCGACCATCTGGCCGGGCGAGTCGATCGCCAGCGGGCGCTCCACCGAGATCAGGATGTCGTCGGCCGGCGAGAGGTCGGCCGTGCCGCCCCAGGCCAGGCAGCCGTTGGTGTCGCGCACGATCTGGCGCAGGCGCTCGAAGGGCAGCTCCACCTGCGCGAGCACCTCCATCGTGTCGGCGGTGCCGGCCGGTGAGGTGATGGCGCGCGAGCTGGTCTTGGGGCAGAGCATGCCGTGCGCGGTGACGATGGGCACCACCAGCATCGAGGTGCGGTTGCCCGGGATGCCGCCGATGCAGTGCTTGTCCACCACCGGGCCGCCGCGCACCGCCTGGTGCCAGTCGAGGCGGCGGCCTGCGTCGATCATCGCCTCGGTGAGGTGCAGCACCTCGTCGCGGTCGAGGTCGTGGCCGTTGGTGGCCACGACGAAGGCGGCCAGCTCGATCTTGGAGTACCGCGCCGCGGCAATGTCGCGCATGATCGCGCGCAGGTCCTCGCGGTCGAGGCGCTCGCCGGCGATCTTGCGGTGCAGCGCCGGGATCGACTCGGCCGGCTCTGCCGGCGCGATGAAGGCCGGGTGGCCCTCTTCGACGGCCAGGCGCGCGAAGGCGTCCTCCGACAGCCCCAGCTCGCCCGCGGCGACGATGCGCGCGTCGTCCACCACGTTGAGCACCGCGGCGATGGTCTGGCCGTTGGCCCGGACCTGCACCTTGGCCAGGGCCTGGAAGCCGATCGCGCGCACCACCGCGCAGTCGCGGTGCAGGTAGGCAACGTTCTCGCGCCAGGTGTCGATGGCGACGCGGCGGATCTGCAGCGCTTGCTGTTCCATCGCTGCGATTGTGCGCGGTGCAGCGGGGTTGTGGCCCTACCGCGCGTGGGTCGGGACTTGTTCTGCGTCAGCCCCGCCGCAGCCAGGTGACCGTGGCCAGGCCGGCCAGCGTCAGCAGCAGCGAGCCGCTGACGTGCACCGCGATCAGCCCCAGCGCCCAGGCCAGGCGGCCGGCCTGCAGGTGGTGCGTGACCTCGGCCGAGAAGGTGGAGAAGGTCGTCAGCCCGCCGAGGAAGCCGGTGATGACGAACAGCCGCCACTCCGGCGGCAGCTGTGGCAGCTCGGTGAAGACGGCCAGCGCCACGCCGATCAGGTAGCCGCCGATCAGGTTGGCCGCCAGCGTGCCCGGCGGCAGCGCGGGGAACAGGCCGTTCAGGCCGAGGCTGAGCAGCCAGCGCAGGATCGCGCCGAGCGCGGCGCCCAGGCCGATCGCAAGCAGGGAGATGGCCATGTGCGGCTGCCTGGTCTGTGGGCCGGATCAGGCCTTCTTGATGTACTCGGACTTCAGCTGCATCGAGCCGAAGCCGTCGATCTTGCAGTCGATGTCGTGGTCGCCCTCGATCAGGCGGATGTTTTTCACCTTGGTGCCGACCTTCACCACCGCCGAGCTGCCCTTGATCTTCAGGTCCTTGATGACGGTGACGCTGTCGCCGTCGGCCAGCACGTTGCCGTGGGCGTCCTTCCAGACGCGCGCCACCTCGGCCGCCTCGGCGCCGGCTGCGGCGTCAGCGCTCCACTCGTGGCCGCACTCCGGGCAGATGAGCTGGCCGCCGTCCTCGTAGACGAAGGTGGACTGGCACTGGGGGCAGGGGGGCAGGGCGCTCATCGGGATCGCTTCGGTGGGGTCTTCGGGCCGGCAGTATAGATTTCCGGCAAATGTTTCTATAAAATTGGAATCATGGAAGAAAAGATCGCCGTCCTCTCGCTCGCCGCCCTGGCCCAGGCGATGCGCCTGCGTGTGTTCCGTGCGCTGGTGGGCGCCGCGCCGCAGGGCATGACGCCCGGGGCGCTGTCGGCGCTGCTCGACGTGCCGGCGTCCACGCTGTCCTTCCACCTCAAGGAGTTGACGAACGCGGGGCTGGTCACGCAGGAGCGCGACGGCCGCAACCTGATCTACCGCCCGTCGATCCAGCAGATGAACGACCTGCTCGCCTACCTCACCGCCCACTGCTGCCAGGGCGAGCCCTGCGGGGTCGGCGTACCTGCCGCCGAGGCCGGCAGCGGCGGGTGCAGCCGCTGCTGAGCGCCCGTCTGTCTGTCTGTCCGCCCGCCTGCACCTTCGTCCGTCACCCTTTTCCCTGACCCGTCCCAGGAGCCCCCGATGAAACGCTTCCACGTCCACCTGCACGTCGAGGACCTGCCGCGCAGCATCGCGTTCTACACGCGGCTGTTCGCCGCCGAGCCGACCCGCATCGAGAGCGACTACGCCAAGTGGATGCTGGCGGACCCGGCCCTCAACTTCGCGATCTCCACGCGCGGCGAGGCCGGCCGGATCGACCACCTGGGCTTCCAGACCGACGACGCCGCCGAGCTGGCCGCGCTGAAGGCCCGCGCCGAGGCCGCCGACCTGGCGCTGCTCGACGAAGGCGCCACCACCTGCTGCTACGCCCGCAGCGAGAAGCACTGGATCACCGACCCGCAGGGCATCGCCTGGGAGCACTTCCACACGCTGGGCAGCATCCCCGTGTTCCGCGAGGGCGAGTCGGCGGGGGCTCAAGCCGCCTGCTGCACGCCCACGGTCAACGCTGCCCCAGCCGCCGTGAAGGCCGCGCTGCCGACGACGCGCGGCAAGCCGCTGGGCATCGCGGTGGCCGCGGCCCCTGCCGGATCCGCATCCGCATCCGCGGGCGGCTGCTGCAGCCCCGCTGCCGCGCCGGGCGCACCGTCGTCGTCTTCTTCCTCTTCCTGCTGCTGACGCATGACCACCCACGTCCTGATCCTCTGCACCCACAACTCGGCGCGCAGCGTGCTGAGCGAGGGCATGCTCAACCACCTGGCCGCCCAGCTCGGCCGGGATGTGCGCGCGCACAGCGCCGGCAGCGCGCCCAGCGGCCGGCTGAACCCCTTCGCGCTGGAGGCGCTGCAGGCCGCCGGCATCGACACGTCGGCCTACCGCAGCAAGAGCTGGGACGAGTTCACGACGCCCGAGGCGCCGCCGCTGGCGATCGTGATCACGGTCTGCGACAGCGCCGCGGCGGAGACCTGCCCGGTGTTCTTCGGCGGAGCGCACGGTGCGCAGCCGGTGAAGGTGCACTGGGGCTACCCGGACCCGTCCAACGCCGAGGGCGGCGACGCGGGCAAGCGCCGCGCCTTCGAGCTGACGCGCCAGGCCATCGGCTACCGGATGCTGCAGCTGCTGGCGCTGCCGCTGGAGACGATGGACCGCGCCGCGCTGCAGGCCGCGCTGGTCGAGATCGGCCGCAGCTGAGGGCGGGGCGTCATGAGCTTCTTTGAACGGTATCTGAGCGTCTGGGTGGCGCTGTGCATCGTCGCCGGCATCGCGCTGGGGCAATTGCTGCCGGGCCCGGTGCAGGCCATCGGCCACATGGAGGTCGCCCAGGTCAACCTGCCGGTGGGGCTGCTGATCTGGGTGATGATCATCCCGATGCTGCTGAAGATCGACTTTGGCGCGCTGCACCAGGTGCGTCAGCACTGGCGCGGCATCGGCGTGACGCTGTTCGTGAACTGGGCGGTCAAGCCCTTCTCGATGGCGCTGCTGGCCTGGGTCTTCGTGCGCCAGGTCTTCGCGCCCTGGCTGCCCGCCGCGCAGCTGGACAGCTACGTGGCCGGCCTGATCCTGCTGGCCGCCGCGCCCTGCACCGCGATGGTCTTCGTCTGGAGCCGGCTGACGAACGGCCACCCGCTGTTCACGCTCAGCCAGGTGGCGCTGAACGACACGATCATGGTCTTCGCCTTCGCGCCCATCGTCGGCCTGCTGCTGGGGCTGTCGTCGATCACGGTGCCCTGGGCGACGCTGCTGACCTCGGTCGTGCTCTACATCGTCATCCCGGTGGGGATCGCGCAGCTCTGGCGCCGTGCGCTGCTGGCCCGCGGCGCGGCGGCCTTCGACGCCGCGCTGGCGAAGATCGGCCCCTGGTCGATCGCTGCGCTGCTGGCCACGCTGGTGCTGCTCTTCGCTTTCCAGGGCGAGGCCATCCTGAAGCAGCCGCTGGTGATCGCGATGCTGGCGCTGCCGATCCTGATCCAGGTGGTCGTCAACTCGGCGCTGGCCTACTGGCTCAACCGCCGGCTGGGCGAGCAGCACTGCGTGGCGGGCCCGTCCTGCCTGATCGGCGCGAGCAACTTCTTCGAGCTGGCGGTGGCCGCGGCGATCAGCCTGTTCGGCTTCGAGTCCGGCGCCGCGCTGGCGACGGTGGTGGGCGTGCTGATCGAGGTGCCGGTGATGCTGGTGGTGGTGCGCATCGTCAACGGCAGCAAGGGCTGGTACGAGGCCGGCGCGGAGCCCAGGGCCTCCGCGCGCTGATCGCAGCGCGGCCGTGGCGGCCCGCTCGGCGCCTCTCGCCTGGGGTGTGACGCCGCGCGTACGATGGCGCCGCTCCGGTGCATGGCATCGGCGCCCGCCGGCGATGTGAGCTGGCGCCTCCACAGCACGACGAGACCCTGCAATGACTTCCCCGACGCAGCGCCCCGCTCATGCTCATGACCCCCACGGCGGCCATGAGCATGACCACGGCCACGACCACAATCACGGACAGGCCCCGGTGAAGGCTCGCAGCCACCACGGACATGTCCATGGACATGGGCACGGCCACGGCCACGGCCACGGGCATGCCCACGGCCCGGTGAACCACGACCGCGCCTTTGCGATCGGCATCGTGCTGAACCTGGGCTTCGTGGCCATCGAGGGCGGCTACGGCTGGCACATCGACTCGCTGGCGCTGCTGGCCGACGCGGGGCACAACCTCAGCGACGTGGCCGGCCTGGTGCTGGCCTGGGGCGGTGCGCTGGCCGGGCGGCTGCGCCCGGATGCGCGCCACACCTACGGCTGGCAGCGCGCCAGCATCCTGGCGGCCTTCGTCAACGCGCTGCTGCTGCTGGTGGCGATGGGCGCGCTCGGGCTGGAGGCGGTGCAGCGGCTGTCGCAGCCGCAGCCGGTGCCGGGGCTGACGGTCGTGGGGGTCGGTGCGCTGGCGATCGTGGTCAACACCGCCACCGCGCTGCTCTTCCTGCGCGGGCGCGAGAGCGACCTGAACATCCGCGGCGCCTTCCTGCACATGGCGGCGGACGCGCTGGTGTCGGTGGGCGTGGTGGTGGCCGGGCTGCTGACCTGGCGCTTCGGCTGGAACTGGCTCGACCCGGTGGTCAGCCTGCTGATCGCGGCGGTGATCGTCGTCGGCACCTGGGGGCTGTTCCGGCAGTCGCTGCACCTGCTCTTCGACGGCGTGCCCGAGGGCATCGACCTCGGCGAGGTGCAGGCCCTGCTGGCGGCGCAGCCCGGCGTCGAGCGCGTGCACGACCTGCACGTCTGGGCGATGGGCACGGCGCAGACCGCGCTGACCGCGCACCTGCTGATGCCCGAGCGCCCGGCCGACGACGCCTTTCTCGCCGAGGTGAGCCGGCAGCTGCGCGAGCGCTTCGAGATCGCGCACGTCACGCTGCAGGCGATCCGCACGCCCTTCACGCCGTCCTGCCACGCGCCGGCGGGGGGTGGCACCGCGGGCGAGGGGGCGGCGCACTGAGCGCGGCGCCGTCCCGCGCGGGACAGGGGCGGCGGCGGTCGGATCGCGACAATCGTGGTCCCCCCGTCACCTTCCCTGCCCGCCATGAGCAGCCTTTACCTCGTCCGCCACGGCCAGGCGTCTTTCGGCGCGGCCGACTACGACCAGCTCAGTGAACTCGGCGCGCGCCAGTGCCGTCGCCTGGGCGAGTCCTTCGCCGAGCGGGGCATCGCCTTCGACGCAGTGCTGATGGGCAGCCTGCGCCGCCACGCGCAATCGCACGCCGCGCTGGCCGAGGGCCTGGGCGGCACCCCCGCGCCGCAGGTCTGGCCGGGGCTGAACGAGTACGACAGCGAGGCGCTGCTGCGCGCCGCGGTGACCCCCGCCGAGTTCGACCGCCTGGCCGCCGACAAGAGCCGCGAGGGCTACCGCGAGCACTTCCGCGTGCTGCGTGCGGCGCTCAACCGCTGGGCGGCGGGCGAGATCGTGCCGCAGGGCATGCCGAGCTGGCGCGACTTCGTCGGTGGCATCGTCGCCGCGCTGGACCACGTGCGCACGCAGCACCCCGGCCAGCGCGTGCTGATCGTCTCCAGCGGCGGGCCGATCGCCACCGCGGTGGGGCAGGTGCTGGGCGCGCCCTTCGAGTCGGCGGTGGAGATGAACCTGCGCATCCGCAACAGCGCGGTGACCGAGTTCGCCTTCACGCCCAAGCGCCACACGCTGCTGAGCTTCAACGGCATCGGCCACCTTGACGCGCCGGCGTACCGGGACTGGGTCACGTACTCCTGAATTCACCAGGTCCAAGGTATGCCTGGCCCTGCAACTCATCGACGACAGTCGCTCGATCATCGATGCACTGCTGACCGATAACCCCGGCGCCACGCTCAATGAGCAGCCGGCAATGGTCAAAATCGACTGCGATCACCGCTTGACGCTCAAGCGCGAATCGGTCTTGGAGCGCATGGGCCGAGATTGCAATATGCATTCAAACACTGCCCCACCACCGAATCGAACGGAGACGCACCATAGGCGCCTACTGAAAGTATCAGGCGGAAAAGGAAAAGAAGCTCTAAGCCATCATGGATGCCTTTGCGCAGAACAACGGCCACCTGGGCGTGACCGATTCGCGCGACATCAATACGCTGAAGCTGTTCCTGAATGGCATCAGCCCACTGGAATACCTGGGGCAGATCCACTCGATGTCGAACTACAACAAGGACGACAACGGTTTCCACAGCTTCCCGAAGATGCTGCAGCGCGTCTGGTACAGGTCGGTGCTGCGCTCCTTCTTCGACGACGCCTTCACCGCCGACCCCTTCGAGGTCATGATTTCGATTGGCTTCGCTTTTGAGTAAGTGATCACTAGCATGCTGTTCGTTCCCTTCGTGTCGGGGGCGGCGTACAACGGCGACATGGGGGCGATGACCTTCGGCTTCTCGGCCCAGTCCGACGAGGTGCGCCACATGACGCTGGGCCTGGAGGTGATGAAGTTCGTGCTCGAACTCAACCCGGGCGTGGATCCGACCGTGGAGGGTTTCCAGCCGCTGCCGGCGGTGCTGGACTATTACAGCGTGAACATGGGCCGGGACAACTTCGATTTCGAAGGTTCCGAGGACCAGAAGAATTTCGCCGCCTCGCGCGGACAGGCCACGTCGAACACCTGATTTTCCGACGCCTCGAATTCACAAGGATCCCACGGATCCCATGGATCCCAAGGGGAAACCCATGGCTGAAGTCGCCGCCATCAAAGACTACCGCTTCTAGCCCGCCGACCATGCCCTTCGGGGAAATGGCACCGCGGCCGGTGAACCCGGCTCCTTCACGCCGGGCCTGACCGGTATCCAGGCGGCCGACGCCTCGCAGCAGCTGCGCAGCCCGCTGTTCAAGAGGATCTGAAGGCCTTCGCCGACGGGTTGCGGGCAAAATCATGCACCACCTCCAGGAAGGCCGCGAGCACCGGCGACGCGTCGCCGCGCCGGTACAGGCAGCTCAGCTCGACGCTGCGCAGGTGGCGGCTGACCAGCGGGCGGAAGGCCACGCCGGGCAGCCGCAGGCTGGTGGCCGACTGGGTGGTGACCGCCAGTCCGAAGCCGCTGGCCACCAGCGCCACGGCGGTGAGCACGTCCTCGACCTCCTGCTCGATGCGCAGCGAAACGCCTTCGACGCGGAAGGCCTCGACGATCTCCTGCGCCAGCCCGCGCATCGGGATGTTGGGGTACAGGATCATCGGCAGGCCGTCGAGTTCGGCCAGCGGGATGCTGGGGCGCACCGCCAGCGGGTGGCCTTCGGGCATCGCCACCACCAGCGCCTCGCGCAGCAGCGGCTCGATCACCAAGCCCTCCTCCTCGGGCACGAGGCGGTTGAAGCCCACCGACAGGCGCCGCTCGCGCAGGGCCTGCAGCTGCTCGGCCTTGGTGAGGTTGTGCAGGCGGATCTTGACCTCCGGGCGCTGGGCGTGAAAGCGCGCCAGCAGGCGGGGGATCACGTCGAGCACGCCGGAGCCGAACAGGCCCACGTCGAGCTGGCCGATCAGGCCCTGGCCGGCGCGCCGGGTGCGCTCCTTGGCGCGCTGCGCCAGCGCGAGCAGGTTGGGCACCTCGTCGAGCAGGGTCTGGCCCGCCGCGGTCAGCTCAACGCCCTTGGGCGTGCGGATGAACAGCGCCGCGCCGAGCTCGTCCTCCAGCGCCTTGATCTGGCGCGACAGCGGCGGCTGGGCGATGTGCAGCCGCTCGGCGGCGCGGCCGAAGTTGCGTTCCTCGGCCACGGCGAGGAAGTGGCGCATGTCGCGGAGGTCCATCCGTCGGCTCCTGGCGGCGAGGTTGCCGCCCGTCAACTCAATACCGAGATGGTATCGAGTTTGCCGAAGGTGGTATTGGACAGTATCGAGTCACGCTTTCATGATTCGGGCCACCCAGACGGCGACCGCACCCGACGAGTTCGCGGCGCCGCACGAGAGGAGACAAGTTGTGGTTCGGTTTGATGTGCTGATCGAAGACACCGGCGAGACCTACCGCTGCGCCGAGACGCGCTCGCTGCTGGAGGGCATGGAAGCCCTCGGCCGCAAGGGCATCCCAGTGGGCTGCCGCAATGGCGGCTGTGGCGTCTGCAAGGTCCAGGTCACCAGCGGCAGCTACGCCTCGCGCGTGATGAGCCGCGAACACGTGAGCGAAGAGGACGAGCGCGAGGGCCGGGTGCTGGCCTGCCGCGTGCGCCCCACCAGCGACGTGCACCTGGCGGTGATCGGAAAGATGAAGAAGAGCGTCGTCCGCAGGGTTGAGACGGCCGACGCCCCCACCTCTCACTCAACCTGACCCCACGATTCACGAGAAGGAGACTGAAACATGGCAATGACTGGTGTGCTGCGTCCAGGCCACGCGGTGGTGCGCGTGCTGGACCTGGACGAGTCGGTGAAGTTCTACACCAACGTGATGGGCTTGAAGGAAACCGGCCGCGACGCATCCGGCCGCGTCTACTTCAAGACCCACGCCGAGCGCGACCACAACAGCTTCGTGATCCGCAAGGCGGACCGGGCGGGCATGGACTGCTTCGCCTTCAAGGTGCTGAACAAGGCCACGCTGGCGACGCTGGAAGGCCGCCTGCGCGAGTACGGCGTGGCCACCGAGCGGGTGGCGGCCGGCGAGATGCTGGAGACCGGCGAGCGCGTGCGCTTCCAGGTGCCCACCGGCCACATGATCGAGCTCTACGCCGAGAAGACCGACATCGGCAACGGCATGGGCTACACCAACCCCGAGGTGTTCGTGCAGAACGCCGTGGGCATCAACCCGATCCGCATGGACCACTGCCTGATCTACGGCGGTGACATCGACGGCAACCTGAAGCTGTTCCAGGACGTGCTGGACTTCTCGCTGGTCGAGCGCGTCAAGCTCGAAGACGGGACCACCGACCTGGCCACCTGGCTGACCTGCTCGCACAAGGCGCACGACATCGCGATGGTGCGCCACGCCGAGGACGCCAAGCTGCACCACGTGAGCTTCCTGCTCGAAACGTGGGAGCAGGTGCTGCGTGCGGCGGACATCATGTCGATGAACCGCGTGTCGATCGACATCGGGCCGACCCGCCACGGCGTCACCCAGGGCACGACGATCTACTTCTTCGACCCGTCGGGCAACCGGATGGAGACCTTCTGCGGCGGCTACCAGTGGTACCCCGACATGCAGCCCACCACCTGGACCTGGGACGAGGTCGGCGCCGCGGTTTTTTACCACGACCGCAAGCTCAACCCGGCCTTCCTGACCGTGGTGACTTGACCCACCCACCGAGCGGCTCACGCCGCTCCCCCCTCCAGGGGGGCGACGCGAGTGGACCGGCGAAGCCGGATCCACCGCGTCCACTCACGGGGGCCGGTGGCCCCCAGTGGTTTTCTCCTCTTCGTCAAGGCTGTCATGACAACTCAGAGCATTGCGACCCGGTGCATCACTGCTGCGGCAGCGGCTGCGGCCACGCAGGCCGCCGTGGCGAAGGCGGAGGCTCTGGGCATACGCATCAACGTCGCCGTCACCGATGCCGCGGGCACGCTGATGGCGTTCTTGCGCATGCCCGGGGCCTTCCTGCATTCGATCGACATCGCCATCGACAAGGCCTACACCGCGGCGAGCTTCGGGTTTCCGACCTCGCAGTGGGGCGGGGTGATCGGTGACGACGAGCTGCTGCGCATCGGCCTGAACCAGCGCGCCCGGCTCGTGCTCTTCGGCGGCGGGCTGCCCGTCGTCGAGGGGGGCGAGCGCATCGGCGGCATCGGGGTGTCCGGTGGCTCGGCCGAGCAGGACGAGGTCTGTGCCGCCGCGGGGCTGGCGGCGCTGGGCCTGGGCTGAGCCTCCGACCGGAACCCGAAAAACGATCATCATCGTCGCGCGCTTTTTTGACGACTCCATCCAAGCCACATCTGCCATGAAACAGTTCCTGAACTTCATCAACGGCGAGTTCGTCGCCACCGGCAAGACCTTCGAGGACCGCAACCCGGCCACCAACGAGGTGATCGGCCTGGTGCACGAGGCCGGCCAGGCCGAGGTCGACGCCGCGGTGGCCGCGGGCCGCGCGGCGCTGAAGGGCGAGTGGGGCAAGATGAGCGTGGTCAAGCGCGCCGAGCTGCTGCACGCGGTGGCCGACGAGATCAACCGCCGCTTCGACGACTTCCTGGCCGCCGAGCTGGCCGACACCGGCAAGCCGCATTCGCTGGCCTCGCACATCGACATCCCGCGCGGCGCGGCCAACTTCAAGATCTTCGCGGACATCATCAAGAACGTCCCGACGGAGAGCTTCCAGATGACCACGCCGGATGGGGGCACCGCCATCAGCTACGGCGTGCGCACCCCGCTGGGCGTGCTGGGCGTGATCTGCCCCTGGAACCTGCCGCTGCTGCTGATGACCTGGAAGGTCGGCCCCGCGCTGGCCTGCGGCAACACCGTGATCGTCAAGCCGTCGGAAGAGACCCCCGCCACCGCCACGCTGCTGGGCGAGGTGATGAACGCGGTGGGCATCCCCAAGGGCGTGTATCAGGTGCTGCACGGCTTCGGCCCGGGCTCGGCCGGTGAGTTCATCACCAAGCATCCGGGCGTGTCGGGCATCACCTTCACGGGTGAAACGCGCACCGGCGAGGCCATCATGGCCGCCGCGGCCAAGGGCGTGCGCCCGGTGAGCTTCGAGCTGGGCGGCAAGAACGCCGGCATCGTGTTTGCGGATGCGGACTTCGACAAGGCGGTGGCCGGCATCACCCGCAGCGCCTTCGAGAACTGCGGCCAGGTGTGCCTCGGCACCGAGCGCGTCTACGTGCAGCGCCCGATCTTCGAGAAGTTCGTCGCTGCGCTCAAGGAAAAGGCCGAGGGCCTGAAGATCGGCGGCCCGGACACCCCGGGCGTCGGCCTGGGCCCGCTGATCTCCGCCGAGCACCGCGCCAAGGTGCTGGGCTACTACGCCAAGGCCAAGGAGGCGGGCGCCACCGTCGTCACCGGCGGCGGTGCCCCGGCGATGGACGGCGAGTACGCCCACGGCCACTTCGTGCAGCCCACCATCTGGACCGGCCTGCCCGAGAGCGCCGCGGTGATCCGCGAGGAGATCTTCGGCCCCTGCTGCCACATCGCCCCCTTCGACACCGAAGAGGAAGCCATCGCCCTGGCCAACGCCACCGACTACGGCCTGGCCACCACGGTCTGGACCAGCGACATCGGCACGGCGACCCGCGTGGCCAACGCCATCGAGGTGGGCCTGTGCTGGGTCAACAGCTGGTTCCTGCGCGACCTGCGCACCGCCTTCGGCGGCGCCAAGGCCTCGGGCATCGGCCGCGAGGGCGGCGTCCATTCGCTCGAGTTCTACACCGAGCTGCGCAACGTGATGATCAAAATCTGAGGACGGCCTTGATGACCCCCGAAAAGATCCAAGCCTACGGCGACGAGCTGTACCAGTCGCTGCTCAGCCGTGAAGCGGTCGAGCCGCTCACCAACCGCGAGTCGGACCTCACCGTCGAGGACGCCTACCAGATCCAGCTGCGCATGATCCAGCGTCGCCTGGACGCCGGCGAGGTGGTGGTCGGCAAGAAGATCGGCGTCACCAGCAAGGTGGTGATGGACATGCTGGGCGTGAACCAGCCCGACTTTGGCCACCTGCTCTCCGGCATGGTGTTCAACGAGGGCGAGCCGGTGGACACGTCCAAGCTCATCGCGCCCAAGGCCGAGGCCGAGGTGGCCTTCATCCTGGCGCGCGACCTCACCGGCCCGGGCGTGACCGCGGCCGACGTGCTGCGCGCCACCGACTGCGTGATGCCCTGCTTCGAGATCGTCGACAGCCGCATCCGCGACTGGAAGATCAAGATCCAGGACACCGTGGCGGACAACGCCAGCTGCGGCGTGCTGACGCTGGGCGGCACCCGCCGCAGCCCGCGCGACCTGGACCTGGCGCTGGCCGGCATGGTGCTGGAGAAGAACGGCGAAATCATCTCCACCTCCTGCGGCGCCTCGGTGCAGGGCTCGCCGGTGAACGCGGTGGCCTGGCTGGCCAACACGCTGGGCAAGCTGGGCATCACGCTCAAGGCCGGCGACATCATCCTCTCCGGCTCGCAGTCGCCGCTGGTGCCGGTCAAGGCCGGCGACAGCCTGCACGCCTCGGTGGGCGGCCTGGGCAGCACGTCTGTCCGCTTCATCTGATCCGGCGGGAGAACACGACCATGGCACTTGACCGCAAAGACATCGAGGCGCTGGCCGCCCACCTGGAATCGGCCGAGCTGGAGGCGCGCGACGTCACCAAGATCACCGACGACTACCCGCAGATGGACTGGGCCGACGCCTACGACATCCAGGACGAGATCCGCCGCCGCAAGGAAGCCCGCGGCCACAAGACCGTGGGCCTGAAGGCCGGCCTCACCAGCTTCGCGAAGATGAAGCAGATGGGCGTGGACGTGCCCTGCTTCGGCTTCGTCTCCGACTACATGGCCCGCCCGGACGGCGGCGAGATCCAGACGTCCGAGCTGATCCACCCGAAGGTGGAGGCCGAGATCTGCATCGTCACCAAGGCCCCGCTCAAGGGCCCGGGCTGCCACGTCGGTGCGGTGATGGCGGCGATCGACTTCGTCCTCCCGGCGGTGGAGATCATCGACAGCCGCTACCGCGACTTCAAGTTCGACCTGAAGAGCGTGATCGCCGACAACACCTCGGCCTCGCGCTTCGTCATCGGCGGGCGCTCGCGCCGCGTCGAGGAGCTGGACCTGCGCACGCTGGGCGTGGTGCTGGAGAAGAACGGCCAGATCGTCGCGATGGCCGCCGGCGCCGCGGTGCTGGGCCACCCCGCCGCCGCGGTGGCGATGATGGCCAACCACCTGGGTGCGCGCGGTCAGGAGATCCCGGCCGGCACTTTCATCATGACCGGCGGCGTCACCGAGGCGATCGCGGTGGCCGCTGGCGACAACGTCAACGTGCGCTTCCAGGACCTGGGCAGCGTCTCGATGAAGTTCGTCTGAGCCCTCCCGGTGCCGCCGGCCCCACCCCGGGGCCGCGGCGAGAAAGCCTCTGATGCAAGCCCCCACCCCCGCCCAACCGGGTGCCGTGACCGTTCTGGTGACGCGCCGGGTGAAGCCTGGCCATGAGGCCGCCTTCGAGGCCGCGATGACGCAGATGATCATCGCCGCCGCCGCCTTCCCCGGCCACCTCGGCGGGCACCTGGTCCGCCCCGGCGAGGACGCGAGCGACGAGGAAAACCTCTACCACGTCATCTTCGCCTACGACTCGGCCGAGCACCTCGCCGCCTGGCAGGCCTCGCCGGTGCGGGCCCTGGGCCTGGCCGCCGTGGCGCCGCACACCGAGGGCGAGCAGCAGGTGCGCCAGCTCACCGGCATGGCGCACTGGTTCGTCGAGCCCAAGGGCCCCAAGCTGACCCCGCCGCCGCGCTGGAAGGTGGCCGTCGTCACCTGGCTGGGCATCTTCCCGACGGTGCTCTTGCTCTTCCTCACCGTCGTGCCGCTGATGGCCGACTGGCCGCTGGTGCCGCGCACGATGCTCGTCACCGCGCTGGTGGTGCTGATCATGACCTGGGGCGTCGCGCCCCGGCTGACGCAGTGGCTCAAGCCCTGGCTGCACCCGGCGCCCCGCTGAACCGCATGACACAACCTCGATCGGAAGGAAACCCGATGACCCAGAAAATCAAATGCGCCCTGATCGGTCCCGGCAACATCGGCACCGACCTGCTGGCCAAGCTCAAGCGCAGCCCGGTGTTGGAGCCGGTGTGGATGGTGGGCATCGACCCCGAATCCGACGGCCTCAAGCGCG
>Ga0228698_1000290_pt1 | contig 42395 bp, 39 predicted proteins | sample McNCre117_Aug_MG_FD_178015 | JGI IMG/M metagenome (GOLD analysis project Ga0228698, IMG submission 178015) | Freshwater microbial communities from McNutts Creek, Athens, Georgia, United States - 1-17_Aug_MG | ecosystem: Environmental > Aquatic > Freshwater > Creek | place: USA: Georgia... | reverse complement strand
ACTCCAAGACCTTTGCCCCCGTCAAGGCGGCCGCCTGACCCCGCTCAGGGCCACCCACCGGAAAGACCCAACATGGCAGACAAAAAAATTGGCGACGTCATTCTGGATGTCCAGAACATCAGCCTGCGATTTGGCGGCGTGAAGGCGCTGACCGACATTTCCTTCAACGTCAAAGAGCACGAAATCCGCGCCATCATCGGCCCCAACGGGGCCGGCAAAAGCTCGATGCTCAACTGCATCAACGGCGTGTACAGCCCGCAGGAAGGCTCCATCACCTTCCGCGGCCAGACGTTCAAACACATGAACAGCCGCCAGGTGGCCGAAATGGGCATTGCCCGCACCTTCCAGAATCTGGCGCTGTTCAAGGGCATGAGCGTGATCGACAACCTCATGACCGGGCGCAACCTGCGCATCAAAAGCAACATCCTGCTGCAGGCGCTGCGCATCGGCCCTGCCGAGCGCGAAGAGGTGGCTCACCGCGAGAAGGTGGAGCACATCATCGACTTCCTGGAAATCCAGGCCTTCCGCAAAACGCCTGTGGGCCAACTGCCCTACGGCCTGCAAAAGCGGGTGGACTTGGGGCGCGCCCTGGCCATGGAGCCGCAGGTGCTGTTGCTGGACGAGCCCATGGCCGGCATGAACGTGGAAGAGAAGCAGGACATGTGCCGCTTCATCCTCGACATCAATGACGAATTCGGAACCACCGTGGTGCTGATTGAGCACGACATGGGCGTGGTGATGGACATCTCCGACCGCGTGGTGGTGCTGGACTACGGCAAAAAAATTGGCGATGGCACCCCCAACGAGGTGCGCAACAACGAAGACGTGATCCGCGCCTATCTGGGCACCAGCCACTGAACATGACCCCCACGCTTGCCACTCCGTTTGCTGCGCTGCCCCCCAAGGGGGCTTCAGTGGCCTTGGGACGGCCCGGCGGCCACTGATTGAGGACTTCACCATGGCATTTTTTCTCGAAACCCTGTTTGGCGGCCTCATGGCCGGCATGCTGTATTCACTGGTGGCGCTGGGCTTTGTGCTGATTTTCAAAGCCTCGGGCGTATTCAACTTTGCCCAGGGGGCCATGGTGCTGTTCGCAGCGCTGGCCATGGCCCGCTTTTCGGAGTGGATTCCCAAGTGGCTAGGCACCGACAGCCTGCTGCTGGCCAACCTGCTGGCCTTTGCCGTGGCCGGTGCCATCATGTTTGCAGTGGCCTGGCTCATCGAACGGCTGGTGCTGCGCCACTTGGTCAACCAGGAAGGCGCCACGCTACTGATGGCCACATTGGGCATCACTTATTTTCTGGACGGTGCAGGCCAAACCATTTTTGGCAGCGACATCTACCAGATCAACATCGGCATGCCCAAAGACCCGATCTTCATTCTGGAGTCGGTGTTTGAAGGCGGCATCCTCATCAACAAGGAAGACCTGATTGCCGCTGGCATTGCAGCAGCGCTGGTGGTTGCACTTTCCCTGTTTTTCCAAAAAACCGGAACGGGCCGTGCGCTGCGTGCCGTGGCCGATGACCACCAGGCAGCACAGTCCATCGGCATCCCGCTCAACCACATCTGGGTGATTGTGTGGTGTGTGGCCGGTGTGGTCGCCTTGGTGGCCGGAATGATCTGGGGTTCCAAGCTGGGGGTTCAGTTCTCGCTGACCACGGTGGCGTTGCGCGCCCTGCCCGTCATCATTTTGGGTGGTCTCACCTCGGTGCCGGGCGCCATCATCGGCGGGCTGATCATTGGTGTGGGTGAGAAATTGTCCGAGGTGTACATCGGCCCCATGGTGGGCGGTGGCATCGAAATCTGGTTTGCCTATGTGCTGGCGCTGGTGTTCCTGCTGTTCCGTCCGCAGGGTTTGTTTGGTGAAAAGATCATCGATCGCGTTTGATTTTGATAGCTAAAAACAAATACCAATCAAGCGAAAAAGCCACAATCATTTAAAGAAACGGACCCTGCATCATGTTTTACCGTGAGAACGGCCAGTTCAAAACCAGCTACCAGGCCGACCAGCAAATCTTCCCCATCGCGCAAGACCGATGGGCCATCCTGGCCTTGATTGCGTTTGCAGCGGTGGGCGTCCCTGCGCTGTTTGACGAATACATGTTCCGAGCCATCTTCATCCCCTTCCTGATCCTGGCCCTGGCCGCGGTGGGGGTGAACATCCTGGTGGGCTACTGCGGACAGATTTCCCTGGGATCCGGGGCCTTCATGGCCGTGGGTGCCTACATGGCCTACAACACCTATGTGCGCATCGAAGGCATGCCAGTGGTTCTCGCCATCTTGTCCGGGGGCTTCTTTGCCACCCTGGTCGGCATGTTCTTTGGCATTCCCAGCCTTCGGGTGAAAGGCTTGTACCTGGCCGTGGCCACGCTGGCCGCACAGTTCTTTTGCGACTGGGCTTTCCTGCGCATCGGCTGGTTCACCAACAACAACGCCTCGGGTTCGGTGTCGGTATCGGGACTGCAGGTTTTCGGGTTGCCCATCGAAACCCCGGTGCAGAAATACCTGTTCTGCCTGGGCTTTCTGGTGGTGTTTGCACTGTTGGCCAAAAACCTGGTGCGCGGTGCCATTGGCCGGGAATGGATGTCCATCCGCGACATGGACGTGGCCGCTGCCGTCATTGGCATTCGCCCCATGTACGCCAAGCTCAGTGCGTTTGCGGTCAGCTCTTTCATTGTGGGCGTGGCCGGGGCACTGTGGGGCTTTGTTCACCTGGGTTCCTGGGAGCCCGCCGCGTTCTCGGTGGACCGTTCGTTCTCGCTGTTGTTCATGGTGATCATTGGCGGCATGGGCTCCATCATGGGCAGCCTGTTTGGCGCAGCCTTCATCGTGGTGTTGCCGATTTTCCTGAACCAGTTCCTGCCGTTTCTGGGCACCTTGTTTGGCGTTGAAATTTCCACCGCCACGGTGTCCCATGCCGAATTCATGGCCTTTGGTGCCTTGATTGTTTGGTTCCTGATCGTGGAGCCCCATGGTCTGGCCAAGCTCTGGACCGTGGCCAAACAAAAACTGCGTCTGTGGCCTTTCCCCCATTGATGGTTCGATTCCGGGCGGCTTGGCGCTTCCGCACGAAAAATTTAACCAGCGCCTATCTGCATTTCGTTCAGTGCTTCAATTTCAATAGGAGACAACCATGAAGCTTCGTCAACTTGCCCTCGCAGTCGGCATGCTCGCCACCGGATTGACTGGCGCTTTGGTCAGCGGCCAGGCGGCTGCACAGGCCAAAGAGCAGTTCTTCCCGGTTCTGGTGTACCGCACTGGTGCATACGCTCCCAACGGCGTGCCATTCGCCAACGGCTATGTGGACTACCTCAAATTGGTGAACGCACGCGGTGGCATCAATGGCGTCAAGCTCAGCTTTGAAGAATGCGAAACCGGTTACGCGACCGACCGTGGTGTGGAATGCTACGAGCGCCTCAAAGGCAAAGGTGCTTCGGTGTTCCAGCCTCTGTCCACCGGCATCACCTTTGCTTTGACGGAAAAAGCCCCCGGCGACAAGATTCCGCTGGTCACTGCGGGCTATGGCCGCTCCGAAAGCCAGGACGGCGGCGTGTTCAAGTGGAACTTCCCGTTGGCTGGCACTTACTGGGTGGCGGGCGACATCATTGTGCAAGACATTGCCAAAAAGCTGGGCGGCGCCGACAAGCTCAAGGGCAAACACATTGCCTTGGTGTATCACGACAGCCCATTCGGCAAAGAGGCCATCCCCATCCTGCAAGAACGCTCCAACATGCACGGCTTCAAGCTGACCCTGCTGCCAGTGACTGCACCGGGCGTGGAGCAAAAAGCGACTTGGCTACAAATTCGCCAGAACCGCCCTGACTACGTGGTCAACTGGGGTTGGGGCGTCATGAACTCCACCTTGCTGAAGGAAGCCCAAGCCACCGGCTACCCCCGTGACAAGATTTATGGTGTGTGGTGGGCCGGTGCTGAACCCGATGTCAAAGACGTGGGTGAAGGCGCCAAAGGCTACAACGCCATCGCCATGCAACACGGCGCAGAAAAAGGCGCAGACTTTGTGAAAGAAATTCTGACCAAGGTGCACGGCAAAGGCCAAGGTACAGGCCCGAAGGAAGAAGTGGGCGATGTGCTGTACGTCCGTGGTGCGATGAGCGCCATGATGGCCGTCGAAGGTGTCCGTGCTGCGCAAGAGCGCTATGGCAAAGGCAAAGTGGTAACCGGCGAGCAAGTGCGTTGGGGTCTGGAAAACCTGGACCTGACCCAAGCCAAGCTGGACGCACTGGGCTTCAAGGGCGTCATGCGCCCCATTTCCACCAGCTGCCAGGACCACATGGGTTCTGCCTGGGGCCGCATCCACACCTGGGACGGCAAGAAGTGGAATTTCAGCAGCGACTGGTATCAAGCTGATGAACAAATCATCAAGCCCATGGTCAAGTCTGCCGCCGACAAATACGCAGCCGAGAAAAAGCTGACCCGTCGCGACGCCAAAGACTGCCAGTCCTGATGACGGTCTGAACACACTGAGCACCACTGGCAGTCCACTCCCAATGGTGCTCAGCACACCCGCACCAAAAGGTTCATTCATGAGTACCCCAAAAACCGTTCTCAATGTCAACGGCATCGAAGTCATCTACAACCACGTCATCCTGGTGCTCAAGGGCGTCTCGCTGACGGTGACGGAAGGGCAGATCGCCGCCATTCTGGGTGGTAACGGTGCGGGTAAAACCACCACCCTGCGGGCCATTTCCAACCTGTTGAAGGCCGAACGCGGCGAGGTGACCAAAGGCACCATCGAACTACGTGGCGAGCAGATCGAGAACCTGTCTCCAGCCGAACTGGTCAAGCGCGGCGTGGTACAGGTAATGGAAGGTCGGCATTGCTTTGCCCACCTCACTATCGAAGAAAACCTGATGACCGGCAGCTACACCCGCCAGGACAAAGGCGAAATTGCGGCTAACCTGGAAAAGGTCTACAACTACTTTCCCCGCCTGAAAACCCGCCGCACCAGCCAGGCGGCCTATACCTCGGGTGGCGAGCAACAAATGTGCGCCATCGGTCGTGCCCTGATGGCCAACCCCAATGTGGTGCTGCTGGACGAGCCCTCCATGGGCCTGGCCCCGCAAATCGTGGAAGAGGTGTTCGAGATCGTCAAAGACCTCAACACCAAAGAAAAGGTCACCTTCCTGATTGCCGAGCAAAACACCAACATGGCCCTGAAGTACGCCAACTACGGCTACATCATGGAGTCGGGCCGCATCATGATGGACGGCACCGCCGAAGACCTGCGCAACAACGAGGACGTGAAAGAGTTCTACCTCGGCGTGGGCGGCGGCGAACGCAAGTCCTTCAAAGACGTGAAAAGCTACAAGCGCCGCAAACGCTGGCTGGCCTGAGTAGCCCATCCGCTGCTTTCACGCATTTCACCCCCATCCGCCATCCACCCACATCGACCCGCTCGACCCTTCGTCCGAGGTGATTCGCCATGTCTGCCTACTTTGACGCACTGGAAACACGCTCCCCAGCCGAGCGCGAAGCCGCCCTCATGGCCGCCCTGCCCGGTGTGGTGGCCCATGCCAAAGCCCACGCGCCTGCCTTCACGCAATCGCTGGCCGACGTGAACGCCTCCAGCATCACCTCCCGCGCGGCACTGGCCACGCTACCCGTCATCCGCAAATACGAATTGCTGGAACGACAAAAAGCAGGCCGTGCAGCCAATCCGTTTGGCGGCTTCAGCGCCGTGGGGTTTGGCCCCGCCATGCGCAGGGTGTTTGCCAGCCCTGGCACCCTGTACGAGCCCGAAGGCACACGCGCCGATTACTGGCGCATTGCACGCGCCCTGTATGCGGCAGGGTTCCGGCAGGGCGACCTGGTGCACAACGGCTTCAGCTACCACTTCACTCCAGCCGGTTCCATGATGGAAACCGGCGCGCACGCCATTGGTTGCAGCGTGTTTCCGGGCGGCATTGGTCAGACCGAGCAGCAGGTGGCCGCGATGTCAGAGCTGAGACCTGCCGGTTATGCCGGTACACCCAGCTTTTTGAAAATCATCCTGGAAAAAGCAGCCGACATGGGCATGGCCGTGCCCAGCGTCACCAAAGCCCTGGTTTCAGGCGAAGCCTTTCCGCCCAGCCTGCGCAACTGGTTCACCGAGCGGGGCGTGCAGGCCTACCAGTGCTACGCCACGGCAGACATCGGCCTCATTGCCTACGAAACCGAAGCCCGCGAAGGCCTGGTGCTGGACGAAGGCGTCATTGTGGAAATCGTGCGCCCCGGTACCGGTGACCCCGTTTCTGAAGGGGAAGTTGGCGAACTCGTCATCACCACCCTCAACCCCGACTACCCGCTCATTCGCTTTGGCACCGGCGACCTGTCCGCCATTCTGCCGGGCACCTGCCCCACCGGCCGCACCGGCACACGCATCAAAGGCTGGATGGGCCGTGCCGACCAAACCACCAAAGTACGCGGCATGTTCGTGCACCCCGGGCAGGTGAACGATGTGCTCAAGCGCTTCCCGCAGCTGGGCAAGGGGCGGTTGGTGGTGTCTGGAGAAATGGCCGACGACCGCATGACCCTGAATGTGGAATGCACGGTCCTGCCCACTGAAACACAAGCAGCGGTTGAGCAAACCCTGCGCGAAGTGACCAAATTGCGTGCCACCGTGGTTGGCGTCCAGCCAGGCAGTTTGCCCAATGACGGCAAAGTGATTGAGGACGCTCGAAAGTACGAATAAATCGAATGGCACCGCCATGACCTGCGGGTATTTCCTGAGCATTTGTCAGGGGAAACCCGTTGCAGCCCACGCTCAGAGGCAATAGCATGAATGTTTTATGAATAAGGAGCATTTCATGCAGCGTCGGACATCGTTGGTCCTGGCAGCCCTGACCGCACTTTCTTGCACGACCGCATGGGCCCAGGATTTTCCGGGTGGCAAGCCAATCAACATCATCGTTCCGTTTGCGGCCGGAGGGCCCACTGACCGGGTGGCACGTGATTTGGCCGAAGCCATGCGCAAACCTTTGGGAGGCGTGAGCATCACGGTCGAGAACTCTCCTGGCGCGGGGGGCACCATCGGTGCCAACAAGGTGGCCAAAGCCAAGAATGACGGCCACACCCTGCTGCTGTGGCACATTGGCATGGCCGCCACCGCCGGGCTGTACCGCAAGCTGCCCTACAAGCCACTGGAAGATTTCGAATACCTGGGCATCGTCAACGACGTCCCGATGACGCTGCTGGGCAAGCCCCAGCTGCCCGCCAACACCTATCGCGATTTTGAAAACTACATCCGCGCCAACTCAGGCAAGCTGAACATTGGCCATGCGGGCTTGGGGTCCGCTTCGCACATTTGCGGCCTGATGTGGCAGCACGCGGTCAAGCTCAACGAAAGCATGACCACCATTCCGTTTGGTGGGACAGCTCCGGCCATGACCAACCTGATTGGTGGCCAGATCGACGTGATGTGCGACCAAACCACCAACACCACCGGGCAGATTGAAGCCGGTCGGGTCAAGGCGTTTGCCGTCACCACGGCCAAGCCCCTGAGCAATCACAAGTTGCTGAAAGACTATCCCACCCTGAACGAGATGGGATTGAAAGGCTTTGATCTGACCATTTGGCATGGCCTGTACGCCCCCAAAGGCACCCCAGAAGCCGTGTTGAAAAAGGTCAATGATGCGCTGAAAGTAGCCTTGAAAGACCCCGATTTCGTCAAGAAGCAGGAAGGCCTGGGAGCCATCGTCGCCACCGACAAGCGCATTGAGCGCGAAGGCCACAAACACTTCGTGGCGGCTGAAATTGCCAAACTCAAACCCGTAATTGAAGCCGCCGGTAAATTCGCCGACTGATCCAGCCCATTCACACTCGGCCACCTCGCAAAAAAGGCCGCCAGCGGAGGTTTCCGCTGGCGGCCTTTTGCTTGGAAGCGACGGCGCTTGCTCGTTCAACTCCGCATGGGCGGCACCACATCCAGCCGCAATTCCGCCGCTCTCGCGTGGGCCTGAAGTCCCTCGCCATAAGCCAATTCGGCGGCGATGGGCCCCAGAGTCTGGGCGCCCTGCGGGCTCACTTCAATCAAGCTGCTGCGCTTCTGGAAGTCGTACACGCCCAGTGGGCTGGAAAAGCGCGCCGTGCCACTGGTGGGCAGCACGTGGTTGGGGCCGGCGCAGTAGTCACCCAAACTCTCGCTGGTGTAGGCCCCCAGGAAAATGGCCCCGGCGTGGCGCAGCAGTGGCTCCCAGCGGTGCGGGTCGCGGCTGCTGACTTCCAAATGTTCCGGCGCAATGCGGTTGCTCAGCTCGCAGGCCTCTTCCATGCTGCGGGTGAGGATCAGGGCACCGCGGTCGCTCAGGCTCTTGGCAATGATGGCCGCGCGCGGCATGGTGGGCAGCAGGCGGTCGATTTCTGCTTGCACGGCGGCAATGTAGGCTGCATCGGGGCACAGCAGGATGCTTTGCGCCAGCTCGTCGTGCTCGGCCTGGCTGAACAGGTCCATGGCCACCCACTCGGGTGGGGTGGTGCCATCAGCCAGCACCAGAATTTCGGACGGACCGGCGATCATGTCGATGCCCACGGTGCCAAACACGCGCTTCTTGGCACTGGCCACATAGGCGTTGCCAGGGCCGGTGATTTTGTCCACCTTGGGCACGGTGGCAGTGCCGTACGCCAGCGCGGCCACTGCCTGCGCACCGCCGATGGTGAAAGCCCGGCTCACGCCCGCCACGTGCGCGGCGGCCAGCACCAGGGGGTTCTTTTCGCCGCGCGGGTCAGTGGACGCGCCATCCCTGCGGGCTGGCGTGGGCACCACCATGATGATTTCGGGCACCCCGGCCACATGGGCGGGAATGGCGTTCATCAACACGCTGCTGGGGTAGGCGGCCTTGCCGCCGGGCACGTAGATGCCCACACGGTCCAGGGGCGTGACCTTCTGGCCCAGCAGGGTGCCGTCTTCGTCGCGGTAGCTCCAGCTCTCGCCGCTGGCCTTCTTCTGGGCCTCGTGGTAGCTGCGCACACGCCGGGCGGCTTGTTCCAAGGCCTGGCGCTGTGCGGTGGGTAGGCCGTCGAACGCGGCTTTGAGTTCGGCCGCGGTCAGTTCGAGGGCGGCCACGTTGTCGGCCTGCACGCCATCGAAGCGGGCGGTGTAGTCCAGCACGGCGGCGTCGCCACGGGTCTGCACATCGGCCAGGATGTCGGCCACGCGTTGCTCAATGGCAGCATCGGTGTCAGCCGACCAGTGCAGGCGGGCTTTGAATTGAGCCTCAAAATCCGCTTCAGCGCTCGATAGATATAGGGGTTTAGCTACCAATTCCATGATTTCATTCCGAAGATGGCAACTGCCTCTGGGCTTGAGCGCTTGCCACTCAGGCGCGCGAGGCCACTGCTTGTTCAAAGGCGTCGATGATGGGGCGCAGTGCAGCCTGCTTGACTTTGAGCGCCGCTTGATTGACCACCAGCCGGGAGCTGATGTCCATGATGTGCTCCACCTCCACCAGGTGGTTGGCTTTGAGGGTGTTGCCGGTAGAAACCAAATCCACAATGGCATCGGCCAGGCCGGTGAGCGGGGCCAGTTCCATGCTGCCGTAGAGCTTGATGAGGTCCACATGCACGCCCTTGCTGGCAAAAAACTCGCGGGCGATGGCGGTGTACTTCGTGGCCACAGCAAGACGAGCACCCTTGCGCACCGCATTGGCGTAATCGAAATCGGCCCGGACGGCCACGCTCATGCGGCAGCGGGCAATTTGCAGATCGATGGGCTGATACAACCCATGGGTGCCCCAGTCGGCCTCGTGCTCGATCAGGGTGTCTTTGCCACACACGCCCAAATCGGCTCCGCCGTACTCCACATAGGTGGGCACATCGGAAGCGCGCACCAGCACCACCTGCACATCGGGCCGGTTGGTGGGCAGGATGAGCTTGCGGGATTTTTCCGGGTCTTCCAGCACCGTGATGCCGGCGGCGGCCAGCAACGGCAGCGTTTCTTCGAAGATGCGTCCTTTGGACAGGGCCAGGGTGATCACGGCGGACCTTTCAGGAAGACATAGTGTGGGACACGAACGGTCAGCTCAACCGCTCGATGCGGGCGCCCAAGGCGGCCAATTTGGATTCCATGCGATCGTAGCCACGGTCCAGGTGGTAAATCCGTTCCACCACCGTCTCCCCGTCGGCCACCAACCCGGCAATGACCAAGCTCGCCGACGCTCTCAAGTCGGTGGCCATGACGGTGGCACCCGACAGGCGGCCATCTGGCCCCAATCCGTCGATGACGGCCAGCCGACCATCCACATGGATGTGCGCGCCCAGGCGTTGCAGCTCCTGCACATGCATGAAGCGGTTTTCGAAAATGGTTTCGGTGACCGAGCTGCCACCATGGGCCACGATGTTCAGCGCCATAAACTGGGCTTGCATGTCGGTCGGGAAACCCGGGTATTCGGTGGTACGGAAGCTCTGCGCCTTGAGCCGGGAAGCGCCGGGAGAGGCCACACGGATGGCCGATGCCACGCCGTCAGGCAAACCGGCCCTCTGAACCGCTTCCACCCTCACACCGGCATCGCGCAATTTGTCGATGACGGCATCCAGGTGGTCCGCGCAGGCATGGTGCAGCACCGCCTCGCCACCGGCAGCGGCCACCGCACACAAAAAGGTGCCGGCTTCTATGCGATCGGCCACCACCGTGTGGGTGCAGCCGTGCAGGCGCTCCACGCCCTGGATGCGGATGCGGTGGGTGCCATGCCCTTCAACGCGAGCCCCCATGGCAATCAGCATCTCAGCCAGATCGGAAATTTCGGGTTCCTGGGCCGCGTTTTCCAGCACCGTTTCCCCCTCGGCCAGCGCGGCGGCCATCAGGAAGTTTTCGGTGCCGGTCACCGTCACCATGTCGGTGGTGATGTGGGCGCCCTTCAGGCGGGTTTGCCCTTCTGGCAAACGGGCCTCGATGTCGCCGTGCACCACGTCAATCTGCGCACCCATGGCCACCAGGCCTTTGATGTGCTGATCCACCGGGCGCGAACCAATGGCACAGCCGCCCGGCAACGACACCCGCGCCCGCCCGAACCGGGCCAGCAACGGCCCCAGCGCCAGAACGGAGGCGCGCATGGTTTTCACCAGCTCGTAAGGAGCCTCGGGGTTCAGGCTGGCCGGAGCCAGCAGAGCCACCCGGTCGTCGTCCAGCCGATCGGCCTGGCAGCCCATGTTGCGCACCAGTTTTTGCATGGTGAGCACATCGTGCAGGTGCGGCACGTTGACCAGGTGGACCGGCTCATCCGTCAGCAGCGCAGCGCACAGCTCGGGCAACGCCGCATTTTTGGCACCGGAAATGGTGACCGCGCCCCGCAGCGGCTGCCCCCCTTGAATGCGCAGTTTGTCCATGCCGTTCAGCCTTGTGCTTGGCTGCCCTGCGCCGCCCACTCGGTGGGGGTGTAGGTTTTCATGGACAGGGCATGCACTTCGTCGGTGGCCATGCGCTGACCCAAGGTGGCATACACCCGCTGGTGGCGAGCAATGGAACGTTTGCCTTCAAACTCGCTGGACACCACAACGGCCGCCCAATGGCGACCGTCACCGGTCACTTCGAGGTGCTGGCAAGGTAAGCCAGCGGCGATGAGTTGCTGAAGTTGGTCGGCAGTCATTCTTTTAAAACAATAGCAATCAAACCTTAACCGTCAATCGATGAAGACTTAAATATTTGAAATCAATGGCGAATTTTGTATCCGGTGCGCAGCAAGTTCACGGCCACGGCCGCCACCACCAGGAACGCGGTCCCCACCACAGCCAGGCTGAGCCAGGGCGACACGTCGCTCACACCAAAAAATCCAAACCGAAACCCGTCGATCATGTAGAAAAACGGGTTGAGATGGCTCACCTTCTGCCAGAACGCGGGCAGCGAGTGGATGGAATAGAACACACCAGACAAAAACGTCATGGGCATGATGATGAAGTTTTGGAAGGCGGCCAATTGGTCGAATTTTTCGGCCCACAACCCGGCGATCAGACCCAGGGCTCCCAACATGGCTGCGCCCAACACCGCAAACACCAGCACCCACAGCGGAGCCACCATGCCCGGCTGGCCAAACCACCAGGTGACGGCCAGCACACCCACACCCACCGCCAGACCGCGCGCCACCGAAGACGCCACATAGGCCACCAACCAGGCCCAATGCGACATGGGGGTGAGCAACAAAAACACCATGTTGCCCATGATCTTGCTCTGAATGAGCGAGGACGAGCTGTTGGCAAAGGCATTTTGCAGCACGCTCATCATCACCAGGCCAGGCACCAGAAAAGCGGTGTAACCCACGGTGTCGTACACCTTCACGTGATCCTCCAGCACATGGCCAAAGATCATCATGTACAGCACCGCCGTGAGCACCGGCGCGGCGATGGTCTGGAAGCTCACCTTCCAGAAGCGCAGCACTTCTTTGTAGAACAGGGTTTGCCAGCCGGTCATGAAGCACTGACCCCCGACATCACGTCCAGGAACACGTCTTCCAGATCGGCTTTGCGGATTTCCATGTCTTCCACCACGCCGCCCGCCTGGCGGAAGGTGGACAGAATCTGCTCCACCTCCAGTGCACTGTGGGCGGGCAGTTGCACCACCCGGCCGGTCACCCGGGCTTTGGCGGCCAGCTCAGGCGGCAAGGCCGTGTCGGTTTTGAAGCGCAACACATTGCTGGAGGCCCGAGCCAGCAGGGTGGAGGTTTTTTCCAGCGCCACCACCTGGCCCTTTTTGATCATGGCGATGTGGCCACACAGCGCTTCGGCCTCTTCCAGGTAATGCGTGGTGAGCAGCACCGTGCAACCCTCCTCCCGATTGAGGCGGGCGATGAATTGCCACAGCGTTTGGCGCAGCTCCACATCCACGCCGGCCGTGGGTTCATCCAGCACAATGACGCGGGGTTTGTGCACCAGGGCCTGTGCCACCATCACGCGGCGTTTCATACCGCCAGACAATTGGCGCATGTTGGCCTGCGCCTTGTCGGTCAGGCCCAGGCTGTGCAGCAATTCGTCGATCCAGCCGTCGTTGCCACGGATGCCAAAGTAGCCGGACTGGATGCGCAAGGCTTCTCGCACGCTGAAAAACGGGTCGAACACCAGCTCTTGCGGCACCACGCCCAGCGCACGACGGGCGCTGGCAAAGTCGGTGACCACATCATGCCCATGCACCTGGACTTGGCCGGACGTGGCCCGCGCCAAGCCCCCCAGAATGCTGATGAGCGTGGTTTTGCCAGCGCCGTTCGGGCCCAGCAAACCAAACATTTCGCCGGGTTGCACGGCAAAGCTCACCCCATCCAGGGCCTGAAAAGTGCCTTTGGCGGTGCGATAGGTTTTGGAAACGTCCTGAAACAGGATGGCTGGAGCCACCGAGGACGCGGATGCTGGGTTCACTGAGTGCAGATGGAAGTTGCGGGCAACCGGGTATTTTAGGTGCCCAGCAATTCCGTCACACCGTACAAGGCTGCCAACTCCAGCAACCGGGGAGACGCGCCAACCAGCTGCAGACTCTGCTGGCGGGCCTGCAACCCACGGCGCAGCTCCAGCAACGCCGCAAGCGCCGAGGAGTCGAACCGGGTCAGGGCAGAGGCATTGACGCCCAGCACCTGGTCGGCCCGCAGCTTGCGCGCCGCTTCCAGTGCCACCCGAACCCAAGCCACAGCCTGACCATGCAGCAAGGTGGCGGGCAGGTCAGGCAACACGGCCACGGTGAGCCCCATTGGCACGGCAGATGCAGCAGACATCGTCACATTCACACCCTCAGCCTGCCTTGGCTGGCTTGGCGTTGGCCTTGTTGCGGGCGACCAAAGAGTCGATCAGGCCGTCAATGCCTTTGGCCTGCGCCTCCTGCGCGAACTGGGTGCGGTAGGTTTCCACCAGCCACACACCCAGCACATTCAGATCGTAAATTTTCCAGCCGCCATCGGTTTTTTCCATGCGGTAGTCCAGCTGGATGGGGTCACCCTTGCCACGCACTTCGCTGCGCACCACCACCTCGGTGTCCGTGGGCGCCGCACGCAAAGGACGGAAAAACAGCGATTGATCCTTGACCTGAGCCAATGCCCCCGAATAGGTGCGCACCAGCAGGGTTTTGAATTCGTCTTGCAGGCGTTTTTGCTGCTCTGGCGTGGCCTGACGCCAGAAGCGCCCGACCGCCATCGCCGTCATGCGGTTGAAGTTGACGTTGGGCATGATCTTGCCGTCCACCAGCGCCATGACTTTGGCCATGTCGCCTTTTTGAATGTCGGCATCGGCCTTGACGGCTTCCAGCACCTCGGTGGCCACTCGCTTGATGAGTGCATCGGGCGCATCATCTGCGGCCTGGGCCACCAATGGAGCCAGGGTGACAGACGCCAAAAGGCCTGCACCCAACGCCACAGCGGAGGAACGGAGCATTGACTGGAGTACCCATTGACGGCGGTTCATGTGAAAGGTCCTTTCAGGCATTGGCATGGCTTGAGACTGCGCTGGCATGGAGAGGTTCATTCATCGTCATCCGGGTGGCGCACCGCATCCACCTGGCTTTGACGACGCTGCAAAAACACATCACGACTGAAGCTGTATTTGTCCAAAGCGGCTTCGTCCAACATGGAAGTGGCTCGCAGCAGGCCCGCCCGAGTTTCCACCAAACGCAATGCATACAGGCTGTTGCGAGTGGGCATGTGATCGAGGTTCCAGATCAGGTCGCCGCTTTGCTCGATGGTGCGTCCCAGAGTGTCACGGACTGTGGAGGGGCCCAGCACCGGCAACACCAGGTAAGGCCCTGGCCCTACCCCCCAACGCCCCAACGTCTGCCCGAAATCGGCTGGCGTGCGGTACAGGTTCATTTCCGTGGCGATGTCCAACAGCCCGCCAAAACCGAATACGGTATTCACACTCACCCGCAGCACATTGGTGGCGGTATCTTCTGCACGCAATTGCAATGCGGTATTCAGGGTGGACCAGATATCCGACAGGTTGCCAAAGAAGTTGCCGATGTGCGTGCGAACCGGGCTGGGCGTGATGTCGCGATAGGTGGTAGCGACGGGTTTGATGACCGCCTCGTCCAAGCCGGTGTTGAATGCATAGACCTTGCGGTTGAATGACTCGAACGGGTCACGCGGATCGCGGACATCGGCGGCTGGACTGGTGGCACAGCCGGTGAGCACGGCCAGCAACAGCAGCACCAGGCTTCGCCGCAACAGCCGGACCGCGCTGGGGGTGGCACCGGGAAAGAAATTGAACAACGACGTCATGACAAAAAGGGGCTAGAGAGGCTGTGGCGTGCTTACTTTGCAGCAGCGGGCTTTTCAGGGCCGTCGGCCGCCTTGCTGTAAAGGAACTGGCTGATGAGGTTTTCCAGCACCACCGCCGACTGGGTTTGCGTGATCACACTGCCAGCAGCCAGGTTTTGGGTATCGCCACCCGGTTCAATGCCAATGTATTGCTCCCCCAGCAAACCACTGGTGAGAATTTTGAGTGAACTGTCTTTGGGAAAGGCATAGCGCCCTTCCATGTCCAACAGCACATTGGCCTGAAAGGTTTTGTCATCAAACGTGATGGAGGCCACACGCCCAACCACCACGCCGGCGCTTTTGACAGCCGCACGGGGCTTGAGGCCACCGATGTTGTCAAACCGGGCCACCACGCGGTAGGTGGCGTCGAAATTGAGTTGCAACAGGTTGGCCGACTTGAGCGCCAGGAACAGCAACGCCGCAGCCCCCAGCACCACAAACAGGCCTACCCACAAGTCATTTTTAGATTTTTTCATGGTTTACCGCTTGTATTCATTGAACCAGCAGCTATCAAAATAATTAAATACTGAACATCCAGGCGGTCAGCACAAAGTCCAATGCCAACACCAGCAACGACGCCATCACCACCGTGCGGGTGGTGGCTCGAGACACGCCCTCGGGCGTGGGATGGGCCACGTAGCCCTGGTACAGCGCCACAAACGTGACGGCCACACCAAATACCGCACTCTTGATCACGCCGTTGCCCACATCGGCCCATACGTCCACGCCGCCTTGCATCTGACTCCAGAAGGAACCGGCGTCCACACCAATCATCGCCACACCCACCAACCAGCCACCGATGATGCCGACGGCACTGAACACCGCCGCCAGCAGAGGCATGGCGATCATTCCCCCCCAAAAACGCGGCCCCAAGACGCGGGTTTCGGGGTCCACAGCCATCATCTCCATCGCGGCCAGTTGTTCACCGGCTTTCATCAGCCCGATTTCGGCCGTCAGGGCCGTGCCGGCACGCCCAGCAAACAGCAAGGCCGTGACCACCGGCCCCAGCTCTCGCACCAGGCTGAGCGCCACCAGCAAACCCAAGGCCTCTGAGGAGCCGTACCGCTGCAAGGTGTAGTACCCCTGCAAACCCAGCACAAACCCCACAAACAGACCCGACACCGCAATGATGGCCAGCGACAGGTTACCCAGGAAAAAAATCTGATCCCGCACCAATCCAAACCGTGCCAACACGGCCGGAGCCAATTGCAACTGCCGAACAAACAAGCGGCTGGCGCCACCCAAGTCGGCCAGCTTGCTGCGCACGCCAAAGCCCAATGTGGAAAGGCTCATGCCTGGCCCCTCGCCCCAAAATCCTCGGCCACCGTGGGTCCGGGGTAATGGAAATGCACCGGCCCTTCGGGTTCTGCGCGCACGAACTGCTGTACCAGAGGGTCGGTGGACTGGCGCACTTCTTCCGGCGTACCCTGCGCGGTAATGCGCCCATTGGCCAGAATGATGACTTGGTCGGCAATGCGGAAGGTTTCTTCCAGATCGTGCGAAACAATGATGCTGCTGACCCCCAGTGCATCGTTCAACCGGCGGATGAGCTGCGCTGCCGTGCCCAGAGAAATGGGGTCCAGCCCAGCAAACGGTTCGTCATACAGAATGAGATCCGGGTCGAGTGCAATGGCGCGGGCCAAGGCCACCCGGCGGGCCATGCCACCGGAAATCTGACTGGGCATGAGATCGCGCGCACCACGCAAACCCACCGCATTGAGCTTCATGAGCACGATGTCTCGCACCATGGTTTCGGGCAACGCCGTGTGTTCACGCAGCGGAAACGCCACGTTGTCAAACACCGTCAAATCCGTGAACAGGGCACCAAACTGGAACAGCATGCCCATACGCCTGCGCGCCCCATGCAGGGCAGCGCGGTCCATCTGGCCCACATTGGCCCCGTCGAACAGCACCCGGCCGCCTTGCGCTGCGTATTGACCACCAATCAGACGCAACACAGTGGTTTTTCCACCACCCGACGCACCCATCAACGCGGTGACCTGGCCACGTTGCACGGTGAACGACACGTCATCGAGGATGCGCCGCCCGCCGTCGCCTTCACCATCGCCATAAGTGAAGGTGACGCGATCAAACTGAACGAGAGGTTTAGAGGTGGATGTGGGCAAAAGAAAGAACCTGAAAAGCAAAACGCCGACACAACGGTCGGCGTGTGCGATACCCAAAATGATAAAGGGTTAACCCCAGCCTTGCCGAAACCCAATCGGTAAGGTTGTGTAAACCAGCATTAAAAAGGGATCAACGCGGCAGGTCGGAGAAGCCCATGAGGTACTCGTCCACCGCACGGGCGGCCTGGCGGCCTTCGCGGATGGCCCACACCACCAGGCTCTGGCCACGGCGCATGTCACCAGCCGCAAACACCTTGCTCACATTGGTGGCGTAGCCGCCGGTGAACTCGGTATGGGCCTTGGCATTGCCACGGGCGTCTTTGTCGATGCCAAAGGCGTCGAGCACGGTGGTCACCGGGTTCACAAAACCCATGGCCAGCAACACCAAGTCGGCTTTGTATTCCTTTTCGCTGCCGGCCACTTCCACCATCTTGCCGTCTTTGAACTCGACGTTCACGGTTTTCAGGCTGGTGACCTTGCCGTCCTTGCCCTGGAACTCCTTGGTGGAGATGGCGAACTCGCGGGCCAGAATGCCTTTTTCGGCACTCTCGTCATGACTGGAGCTGGTGCGCAGTTTCAGCGGCCAGTAGGGCCACACCAGGGGCTTGTTTTCCTGCTCGGGGGGCTGGGGCATCACCTCGAACTGGGTGACGCTGGCCGCGCCGTGGCGGGTGCTGGTGCCCACGCAGTCGGAGCCAGTGTCGCCACCGCCAATGACGATGACGTGTTTGCCCTCGGCACGCAGCTGACCCTTGAGCTTGTCGCCCGCATTGACCTTGTTTTGCTGGGGCAAAAACTCCATGGCGAAGTGGATGCCGTCCAGCTCGCGGCCGGGCGCAGGCAGGTCGCGGCTCTGCTCGGAGCCGCCAGTCAGCAGCACGGCGTCAAAGTCTTTCTTCAGCTGCTCGGCGCTGATGGTGACTTTGGCATCGTTGGTGACCTTGGAGTCCGCAGGCATGGCACCGATGAGGGTGCTGGTTTTGAACACCACACCCTCGGCTTCCATCTGCGCCACACGGCGATCGATGTGCGATTTCTCGAACTTGAAGTCGGGAATGCCATAGCGCAGCAGGCCGCCGATGCGGCTGTTCTTTTCGAACACCGTCACGCTGTGGCCCGCACGCGCCAGCTGCTGGGCGGCTGCCATGCCAGCGGGGCCGGAACCGACCACCGCCACTTTTTTGCCGGTTTTCACAGCCGCAGGCAAGGGTTTGACCCAGCCGTTTTCCCAAGCCTTGTCGATGATGGCGTGCTCCAGCGACTTGATGCCCACCGCATCGCCGTTCACGTTGATGACGCAGGCGGCCTCGCAAGGCGCGGGGCAGATGCGACCGGTGAACTCGGGGAAGTTGTTGGTGCTGGAGAGCACGGCAAAGGCGTTCTGCCAGTCGCCGCTGTAGACCAGGTCGTTGAAGTCCGGAATGATGTTGTTGACCGGGCAGCCGTTGTTGCAGAACGGCGTACCGCAGTCCATGCAGCGCGCGCCCTGCACTTTGGCCTGCGCGTCGTCCAGACCCACCACAAACTCTTTGTAATGCTTCAGGCGCTCGCTGACGGGCTTGTAGCCCTCTTCGATGCGCTCAAATTCCATGAAGCCGGTGACTTTTCCCATGATGTTGGTTCCTTAAGCTTGACGTTCGGGCGTGGGCTTCACTTGGCAACAGCTGCTTTTTTGGAAGCTGCCTTGGCAGGTGCTTCTTGCGGTGCAGCCGCTTTTTTGCCATTGATTTCAGCCAAAGCGCGCTTGTACTCGTTGGGGAAGACCTTGACGAACTTGGCGCGGGCGTTGGCCCAGTCGTCCAGCAGTTCGCGGGCACGGCGGCTGCCGGTCCAGCGCAGCTGGTCTTCCAGCATCTTCTTCAGCAGGGCTTCGTCGGTGCTGTCACGGTGCCAGATGTCGCGCGGCAGGGTGGCTTCCTGCTCGGCGGCGGGCAGCACTTTTTCCAGACTGACCATGGCGGTGTTGCAACGTTTGGCGAACTGGCCGTCTTCGTCGTACACATAGGCCACGCCGCCGCTCATGCCGGCTGCGAAGTTGCGGCCGGTTTTGCCCAGCACGGCCACGGTGCCGCCGGTCATGTATTCGCAACCGTGGTCGCCCGTGCCTTCCACCACAGCGGTGGCGCCCGACAGGCGCACGCCAAAGCGTTCGCCGGCCACACCGGCAAAGAAGGCCTCACCGCTGGTGGCACCGATCATCACGGTGTTGCCCACGATGATGTTCTGAGTGGCCACACCACGGAAGTCCAGGCTGGGGCGCACCACCACGCGGCCGCCCGACAGGCCCTTGCCGGTGTAGTCGTTGGCTTCACCAATCAAGTACAGCGTGATGCCATTGCACAGGAACGCGCCGAACGACTGGCCGCCCGTGCCTTCCAGCTGGATGTGGATGGTGTCGTCGGGCAGGCCCTCGGGGTGCACCTTGGTGACCGCACCCGACAACATGGCGCCCACCGAGCGGTTGACGTTGCGCGCCGCTTCCATGAAGCGCACCTTCTCGCCTTTGTCGATGGCGGGGCGGCTCTTGGCAATCAGCACGTTGTCCAGGTTCTTTTCCAAACCGTGGTTCTGGGTCTCGGTGTGGAAACGCTGGCTGGCCGATTCCACAGCGGGCACGGCAAACAGGCGGCTGAAGTCCAGGCCCTGGGCTTTCCAGTGCGCCAGGCCCTGTTTCATGTCGAGCAGATCGGCACGGCCGATCAGCTCGTCGAAGCTGCGGATGCCCAGCTGGGCCATGATCTGGCGCGCTTCTTCGGCGATGAAGAAGAAGTAGTTCACCACATGCTCGGGCTTGCCGGAGAACTTCTTGCGCAGCTCGGGGTCTTGCGTGGCCACACCCACCGGGCAGGTGTTCAGGTGGCACTTGCGCATCATGATGCAGCCCTCCACCACCAGCGGTGCAGTGGCGAAACCGAATTCGTCGGCACCCAGCAGAGCGCCCACCACCACGTCGCGGCCGGTTTTCACCTGGCCGTCGGTTTGCAGGCGAATGCGGCTGCGCAGGCCGTTCAACACCAGGGTCTGCTGGGTTTCGGCCAGGCCGATTTCCCAGGGCGAACCGGCGTGCTTGATGGACGACCAGGGCGATGCACCGGTGCCACCGTCGTGCCCGGCGATCACGATGTGATCAGCCTTGCACTTGGCCACGCCTGCGGCAATGGTGCCCACGCCGATTTCGGACACCAGCTTGACGGAGATGTCAGAGTGCGGCGCCACGTTTTTCAGGTCATGGATGAGCTGAGCCAAGTCTTCGATGGAGTAGATGTCGTGGTGGGGCGGGGGAGAAATCAGGCCCACGCCAGGCACGCTGTGACGCAGCTTGCCGATGTATTCCGACACCTTGCCGCCAGGCAGCTGGCCGCCTTCGCCGGGCTTGGCGCCCTGGGCCATCTTGATCTGGATCTGGTCGGCGCTGGACAGGTATTCCGCCGTCACACCAAAGCGGCCAGAAGCCACCTGCTTGATCTTGGAGCGCAGGCTGTCGCCCGCTTCCAGCGGCAGGTCCACTTCCACCACGTCTTTGCCGATGACGGAAGCCAGGGTTTCGCCCTTTTTGATGGCGATGCCCTTGAGTTCGTTGCGGTAACGCGCGGCGTCCTCACCACCTTCGCCGGTGTTGCTCTTGCCGCCAATGCGGTTCATGGCAATGGCCAGCGTGGCGTGCGCTTCCGTTGAAATGGAACCCAGCGACATGGCGCCGGTGGCAAAACGCTTGACGATGTCCTTGGCAGGTTCCACTTCGTCCAGCGGAATGGCTTTGGTGGGATCGACCTTGAACTCGAACAGGCCGCGCAGGGTCATGTGACGACGGCTCTGGTCGTTGATGATCTGGGCGTATTCCTTGTAGGTGTTGAAGTTGTTGGCACGGGTGGAGTGCTGCAACTTGGCGATGGCATCGGGCGTCCACATGTGCTCTTCGCCACGGGTGCGCCAGGCGTATTCGCCACCGGCGTCCAGCATGGTGGCCAGCACCGGGTCGTTGCCAAAGGCGGCTTTGTGCATGCGGATGGCTTCTTCGGCCATTTCGAACACGCCAATGCCCTCCACCTTGCTGGGGGTGCGGGTGAAGTACTTCTGGATGGTGGCGCTGTTGATGCCGATGGCTTCAAACAGCTGGGCACCGCAGTAGCTCATGTAGGTGCTCACGCCCATTTTGGACATGATCTTGGACAGGCCTTTGCCCACCGCCTTGATGTAGTGATAGATGGCCTTGTCGGCGCTCAGGTCGCCCGGCAGGTCCTTGTGCAGGCTGACCAGTGTTTCCATGGCCAGGTAGGGGTAAACCGCCTCGGCACCGTAGCCGGCCAGCACGCCGAAGTGGTGCACTTCGCGGGCGGTACCGGTTTCCACCACCAGACCCACGGCCGTGCGCAGACCGGCACGCACCAGGTGCTGGTGAATGGCCGACAGCGCCAGCAGCGCAGGAATGGCCACCTGCGAGGCGCTCACGCCCCGGTCGCTGATGATGAGGATGTTCTTGCCGCCTTTGATGGCGTCCACCGCTTCAGCGCACAGCGAGGCCAGCTTGGCTTCCACGCCCTCTTTGCCCCAGGCAACGGGGTAGCAGATGTCCAGCGTGGCGCTGCGGAACTTGCCCTGGGTCAGCTGCTCGATGTTGCGCAGCTTGGCCATGTCGGCCATGGTCAGCACCGGCTGGCTGACTTCCAGCCGCATGGGCGGGTTGACCTGGTTGATGTCCAGCAGGTTGGGCTTGGGGCCGATGAAGCTGACCAGCGACATCACGATGGCTTCGCGAATCGGGTCGATGGGCGGGTTGGTCACCTGCGCGAACAACTGCTTGAAGTAGTTGTACAGCGGCTTGTTCTTGCCCGACAAAACCGCCAGCGGGCTGTCGTTGCCCATGGAGCCAATGGCTTCTTCACCGGCCTGGGCCATGGGAGCCAGCAGGAACTTGATGTCTTCCTGCGTCATGCCGAAGGCCTGCTGCAGGTCCAGCAACGCGGGGGACACAGCGTCCATGGCGGCATGGGTGGATTCGATGCCAGGAGGCTGCATGCCCGCATCGGCCTCGCCCGCCACGGGCTGCGCCACGTCGTCCAGGCGGATGCGCAGGTTGTCGATCCACTGCTTGTAGGGCTTGCTGTGCGCGAGGTTGGCTTTCAGCTCCTCGTCGTTGATCATGCGGCCCTGCTCCAGGTCGATCAGAAACATCTTGCCGGGCTGCAGACGCCATTTGCTGACGATTTTGCTGTCGGGCACGGGCAGCACGCCGGCTTCGGAGCCCATGATGACCATGTCGTCATCGGTGATGCAGTAGCGCGAGGGGCGCAGGCCATTGCGGTCCAGCGTGGCACCGATCTGGCGGCCATCGGTGAACACGATGGACGCGGGGCCGTCCCACGGCTCCATCATGGCGGCGTGGTACTCGTAGAACGCTTTGCGGCGCTCGTCCATCATGGTGTGCTGTTCCCAGGGCTCGGGAATCATCATCATGACAGCCTGGGCCATGGGGTAACCCGCCATGGTCAGCAGTTCCAGGCAGTTGTCGAAGGTGGCGGTGTCGGACTGATCGGGGAAGCTCAGGGGGTAGAGCTTTTTCAGGTCGTCGCCCAGCACGGGGGAGGACATGACGCCTTCGCGGGCGCGCATCCAGTTGTAGTTGCCCTTGACGGTGTTGATTTCACCGTTGTGCGCCACATAACGGTAGGGGTGAGCCAGCGGCCACTCGGGGAAGGTGTTGGTGGAGAAGCGCTGGTGCACCAGGCCCAGGGCCGAGGTGCAGCGTTCGTCGGTCAGGTCGTGGAAGTAGGTTCCCACCTGGTCGGCCAGCAGCAGGCCTTTGTAAATGATGGTGCGGCTGCTCATGCTGGGCACGTAGTACTCCTTGGAGTGCTTCAGGCCCAGCTTGGAAATGGCTTTGCTGGCCATTTTGCGGATGACATACAGCTTGCGCTCCAGGGCGTCCTGCACGATGACGTCGTTGCCACGGCCAATGAACACCTGGCGGATGATGGGCTCTTTGGCCCGCACGCGGGGCGACATGGGCATGTCGGCATTCACTGGCACATCGCGCCAGCCCAGCAGCACCTGGCCTTCGGCCTTGATGGCGCGTTCCATTTCCTGCTCGCAGGCCAGGCGGCTGGCGTGCTCTTTGGGCAGGAAGATCATGCCCACGCCGTACTCGCCAGCGGGCGGCAACGCCACGCCTTGCTTGGTCATGTCTTCGCGGAACAGCTGGTCGGGCAACTGAATGAGGATGCCCGCGCCGTCACCCATCAGCGCATCGGCTCCCACTGCACCCCGGTGGTCGAGGTTTTCAAGAATTTTGAGGGCCTGACCCACGATGGCATGGCTCTTCTGGCCCTTGATGTGCGCCACAAAGCCCACGCCGCAAGCGTCGTGTTCGTTGGCGGGGTCGTACAGGCCTTGTTGTTGCAAGTGCTGAATGTCGCTGGGGTTGGTCACACCAAACTCCTCAAAAGGGTTCACGGGAAAATGCAAGGATATTGCATTGCAGCAAACATGCCAATCAAAATAAATGGTGTCTGACCCTAATTATTTGATGAATTGTTTTGCTTGTATTTTAATTGGGGACACATTTAAGTTAGAAGCAAACAAATGAATCCAATAAAGCGGAAAGGCCTCAATTCATTTGAAATAAGGGCTCATCACATGCCTCCTTCGGGTTGCGGCTTGCGTGGGCGGCCTGGCTGGGCTGCCGCCAGCCGACGCTCGGAACCCGTCTGCAGGGCCGCCACAAACGCCACATCACCCAACACCCAGCCAGACAACGCCGCCTGACGCAGTGCATGGGTTGCCGTTTGGGTGCACCCTTGCTCCAACAAGGTGCGGTAGGCCGCTTCACGGGCAAACGGGGTGTTGCCCAAGGCCCAGTAGGCGGTGGGCACGGTCAGCACACGGTGGGTGGTCAAGCCCAAATAATGGGCGGCACTGACCCACGGGTGGGGTTGTCCGGGTTCGCCACCTTGCCCGCTGCGCACGGGGTGGGTGTCCAGCCACACCATGGCCGGTAGCAACCACCGGTCGGACTGCAGCACCGCGGATCGATAGCGCCCTTCCCACAACGTGCCCCTGCGGCCATGGCGGCGGTTGAAGGCCTGGGTGTGGCTACGCCCCAGTGCCTGCATGGCGGCGCTAAAGCCGGGTGCATCGGTAGGCGTGACCAGCAAGTGCACATGGTCGGGCATCAAGGCCCAGGCATGGACCGCCACACGGTGGTCTTGCGCCGCTTGGGCCAAGTGGGTCAGAAAAGCATCCCGGTCCGCATCGTCCACAAACACCGCCTGCCCACCCACACCACGCAGCAACACATGGTGGGGTTGACCGGGAATGCACAGGCGAGGCAGACGGGCCATGGCAGCGCTGGAGCATTCAGCCCCAGAGGCTGGGTTGCCCCACCACCGCGCGGGCCAGATCATCCAGCCAGGCCGTGGTGATGTGGCTGACCGGCACGGTGTGCTGCTGCACCGCCAGTTCCACTACGCCATTCATGCGCAGCCCAAAATGGGCCAGGTCATGGTCCGCCGTGAACACCAGGCTGCCGCGTGCCGCGAAGTCGTGCTCGAACACGATGGACAGCAGCTTGTTGGTGTCGGGGTGGCGCTGCTCCAGCCGCTCGTGCTTGATTTGCCCGGCACGCAATCGCGCCTCCACCCGCTCCAGGTCGGGTGGAAAATTCACGCTCACACGGCCACGCTCCGGCGTAGGCGCTGCGGGCACCATCCGCCAGCCCAAGGCAATGTGATCGGTCACTTCTTTTTGGCGCAAGATTTTTTTGCGGGCATCGAACCGGAACTCGGTCAGCTTCATGGCGGGCCACGATGTTTTGCCATCCAGCGTCAGGCCCCGGGCCGGCGGCTGAATGACGTTGAGCTGCGCTGCCAATTCAGACAGGTAGCGCACCAGCTGCTGGCAGGCGTCTTCGGTGGCGGCCACATGGGCATCCAGGTGTTGCACCGCCGCGCCCTGACGGGCCTGCACCGCTTGCGCTTCTTGCTTGAGCTGATCCAGAAACCCCATGACTGCCGCTCTCGTCTGTTGGTTGATCGGGTTGATGGTGTGGCGCTTGAAAAAACGTCAGTCGAACAGCGACTGCCCGCTCCACTGTTGGTGGGCCGACAGCGCGTACCGATCGGTCATGCCCGCAATGTAGTCGGCCACCGAGCGGTGCAAATCATCTTCCGATCGGCGGCTCAGATTGGCTGGCGGCTCTGCCAGATACAGGCTGAACAGCTCCCGCACCACACGGGTGGCGCGGTCCATGCTGCCGGTGACGGTGGGGTGGCGGTACAGCTCCTTGAACAGAAACCGCTTCAGCTCGGTGGACTGGCTGCGCATCTCGGCCGAAAACCGCACCAGCACCCCGGCCTGCCGGGCTTGTGCAGCGGTACCCACACCCGCTTCGGCCACGGCGGCTTGGGTGGCGGCAATCACGTCGTACACCTGGGCACTGAGCATGCGGCGGATGGAGTCGAACAGCAGGCGACGCCCCTTCAGGACCGGGAATTCGGCCAGCGCTTCCTGCATGAAACGGGCAAACAGCGGCACCTGGGCCACCTGTTCCAGGGTGATGAAGCCGGAACGCACGCCATCGTCCACGTCATGGGCGTTGTAGGCGATTTCGTCGGCCAGGTTGCACAGTTGGGCTTCCAGTGACGGAGCTTGACCGGTCAAAAACCGTTGCGCCACGCCACCGGGCTCCAGGGCCTCCAACGCCAGCGCGTGGGTGCGGCTGCAATGCTTCAGGATGCCTTCGCGGGTTTCAAAGCACAGGTTCAGCCCGTCAAACGCAGGGTAGCGTTCCTCCAGGTGGTCCACCACCCGCAGGCTTTGCAGGTTGTGCTCGAAGCCGCCGTGGTGCTGCATGCAGTCGTGCAGGGCATCCTGCCCGGCATGGCCAAACGGGGTGTGCCCCAGGTCGTGCGCCAGGGCAATGGCTTCCACCAGGTCTTCGTGCAAACCCAGCGTGCGGGCAATGCTGCGGCCCAGTTGCGCCACTTCCAGGCTGTGGGTGAGGCGGGTGCGGAACAGGTCGCCTTCGTGGTTCAGGAACACCTGGGTTTTGTAGACCAGCCGCCGAAACGCCGTGCTGTGCACGATGCGGTCCCGGTCGCGCTGAAACGGGTTGCGGGTGGGTGCGCCCGGTTCCGGGTGGCGACGGCCACGGGATTGCGAGGGGCTGGAGGCGAGGGCAGCAAGCTGCTGGAAGCCCGGCGATTGGGATAGCAGGTTGGAGCAGTCAGTCACGGGTCATGTCCAAAAAAGCGGAAGCACTCCAGATGGGCACACCCTGAAACGACTCCAACACCAGTAAGTCTTGATCGCCACTGACGATGGCATGGGCTTGGCCATTGAAGGCCACATCCAAGAACTGGTTGTCGCGGGCGTCACGGCAGACCTGAAATTGCCGGGTGATGTGCACCTTGCGCACCACGCCGGCCAATAACGCGAGGAACCGTCGGCGATCTTCGCCAGTGAGGTAGCGATCAAACTTGGAGCGCCACAGCACATCGACCAATTCGCTCAGGGTGGCATCAGACATCAACAACACCCCATTGCGCAACGCGTGGTCAACCGCCTGCGCCGCCGTACCGCGGGGTGCCAACAGACGACTGATGAGCAGGTTGGTGTCCAACACCCACTTGAGCTGCTCAGTCATCCTGCAACAAAGTCGCCAGTTGCTCTTCAGTCAGCCCTGCATGCGCGGCGCGGTCACCCACCTCATCACAAAAGCGCTGAAATTCAATGACGTTCAACCGGGTCAACCGCTCGTACTCCTGCATGGACATGACCACAGCCACCTCCTGTTTCTGCCGCCGGATGACAACAGGCTCCAGCACACAGGATTGCAGCACCGTCGCAAAGCTTTGTTTGGCCTCACTGGCTGTGAAGGTTTGCATATCAAGACCCAATTATGGATGTTTTGTACATTTTATCCATTCACACACGCAGCCAACACCTCCCGCACCACAGCCTCCGGCGCACCTTTCACGCAAGTGGTACCTGGTCCTTTGCCACCGGCAGCCAGCGGGGCGTCGCCAATCAGCACGAACTTGATGTCGCCACCCTCGCTCTTTTTGTCGCCACGCATGAGTTGCAAATAGCGGTCGGCACCCAGGTCAGGGCCCACGGTGGGCAGGCCGGCGGCTTGCACTAGGCGGGTGAGGCGCTGCACAAATGCCTCGTCCACATGGCCCAGGCGCTGGCTCAGGTGCGCGGCCATCACCATGCCGCAACCCACGGCTTCGCCGTGCAGCCACTCGCCATAGCCCAGCCCCGCCTCAATGGCATGGCCGAAGGTGTGGCCGAAGTTGAGGATGGCGCGCAAGCCTCCCTCTTTCTCGTCCTGCCCCACCACCCAGGCCTTGATTTCGCAGCTGCGGCGCACCGCGGTGGCCAGCAGCGCCGGATCGCGGTCACGCAACCCCTGGATGTTGGCCTCGATCCAGTCGAAAAACGCCATATCGGCTATGGGGCCGTATTTGATGATTTCGGCCAAGCCCGCGCTCAGTTCGCGTTCGGGCAAGGTGGCCAGCGAATCCAGATCGGCCACCACCAGCTGGGGCTGGTAGAACGCACCAATCATGTTTTTGCCCAGCGGATGGTTGATGGCGGTTTTGCCGCCCACGCTGCTGTCCACCTGCGCCAGCAGGGTGGTGGGCACCTGCACAAACGGCACGCCGCGCATGTAGCAGGCGGCGGCAAAGCCGGTCATGTCGCCCACCACGCCGCCGCCCAGGGCGTAGAGCACGGTTTTGCGGTCGGCGGTGGCGCCCAGCAACTGGTCGTAAATCAGGGTGAGAGTGGCTTGATCTTTGAATTCTTCGCCGTCTGGCAGCGTCAGAATATGCACCTGTTTGTAGAGCGAAGAAATGGCTTGCACCAAGCGCTGGGCATACAAAGGCTCTACAGTGGCATTGCTGACCACCAGCGCCACAGCCGCTTTGGGGCACGCGGCATAGGTGTTGGGCTGCCCCAGCAAGCCGGGGCCAATGAGGATGTCGTAGCTCCGTTCCCCCAGATCGATGTGCACCGTTTGCGGTGCAGGCCGACTGGATGGATCAAACGGAGAAAGAAACGCGGAGACAGATTCGGGCTGCAGGTGACTCATGCAACCGAGTTTAAGCAGATGCACTGCGGACAGCCGGATCGGACGCCTGGCGGCCGACCTCCTGCGCATGAAATTGGCGCTTTTGTTCGTACATCGCTTCGTCAGCCGCGCGGATCAATGCAGCCGCATCCATGAAGGCATTCGGCCCCGTCTGCGCCAGCCCAACGCTAATGGTGACCCCCGGCAACGCCTGTTCGAGATGGTGATTCAGCCGCGCCACAAATTGCTCCTGGGCTCGCTCCAGGGTGCAGTTGGACATGATGACGCAGAACTCATCCCCACCGGTACGAAAGCAGGTGTCGTCTGCCCGGGAAATGCTTTTCACAGTCCGCCCAATGGTGCGCAGCACATGGTCTCCCTGGGCATGCCCCTGGGTGTCGTTGATGGACTTGAAGTGATTGACATCGAAAAAAACCGCCGTCACCGGCTCTTTACGGCGTTCTGCAAACCGGAGCACCCGGGTGGCTGTTTCGGTGAAATCTCGGTGGTTGAACAAGCCCGTCAGGCCATCCGTCCGGGCCAGCTCGTCGAGCTGCGATGTGCGCTCCTTGACCTTCTCTTCCAGGATGCGGGCGTACTGGTCGGAACGGTCTCTGGCCGTTTCGATTTCCAACACCAGGCTGCGGATGTAGGTGTCAAACACCAGCGTCACGTCGAACTGCATCAGCTTGTCCAGCGCCTGCAGAACCCGGTCGCATTCCAAGGTGGAGGGCAATACCGTACGCACCATGTCAACCACCAGCTGCTTCAGGGTGTGAATGGCTGAAAGATACAGCTTGGGTTCTACGCCGATGCGCTTGTGCACCAGCCCAATGCGCAAGCGGTTGTTCACATAGTCCAAGTCATACACACCACTGAACAGGTCTTGCACATACCGCCGCTGTGCCGCTCGCAGGCGGGCCAGGGTATCGGCATCCCCGATGAGCAGCGCAATCTCGGCAACGCCTGTCTGCAAGCGGTAAAACTCATCCACCAGCCCGTCAATGTGCGACTCGATGTCGTGCCGGCACGCCGCCAGTGCGGCCTCGTCTTCGCGGGTGAAGGCGAACAGCATTTTGCGGTGCTGAACTTCGGGTTCGTTGATCCGCATCTGCTCCAGCAAGGTCTGGTCGGTCTGTTTCATGGGCGGGTCAATTTCGGCTCATGGGAGCGCATGCAAGGCATCAAGTGGCTCCATCTTAAACCGCCGATCGGCCAGAATGGGTGCTGATCAACTCCCACCCACCCCCCCCCCGATGCGCATCGACAAATGGCTGTGGGCAGCCCGATTTTTCAAAACCCGCTCCCTGGCCACCGATGAAATGGGCAAAGGCCGGGTGGATGTGAACGGCCAAACCGCCAAACCGTCGCGCGAGGTGCAAATCGGCGACCGAGTCACGGTGCGCCAAGGCTGGCTGGTGCGCACCGTGGAAGTGCAGGCCGTGAGCGACGTGCGCGGACCGGCTCCGGTGGCACAGCGCCTGTATGCCGAAACCCCGGAAAGCCTGGCCACCCGCGAGGCTGCGGCCCAGCAACGCCGCCTGGCACCCGAACCCGCACTGGCCCAAACCCAGGGCCGCCCCACTAAGCGCGACCGCCGCCAGATTCAGGATTTGCAGCAGCAGGCCGATACCGGATGGGGCGACCGCTGGAGCGCCTCCCTGAAAGACTGACACCCTGGTGACCCCCATGGGTGTCTCGCAGCCCATTCGCCATCTCAGCCACCCACAAGCCGTCAGGTCCTTCATGTTCAAGTGGATTTCCCAGCTCATTCGCCCCACCGCTTCAGACACCGGCAGTCCTGCCGCCCGCCTGGCAGCGAGTGCGGCCTCCAACTCACCAACGGACAAGTTGCCCACCGCGCAACCGGTTGCCACCACGCCAGAAGAGGCGGAGGCGGCCCATCCAATGGGTGCATTCAATGTTCAAACGGAATCGTTGCACTGGGTGTTCAGCCTGCCTGGCAGCCACTCGGCCGCCCATGTTCCGGCCGGAGGCATCGTCCCCGGGGCCGCGCTGGGCCTGGCACAAGTGGCTGAACTGGTGGAGCGCATGAGCCTGGACAGTGGCCGTGCCGCCGACTGGGTACCCCGCGTGCCCACCGTGCTGGTGGGCCTGCTGCGCAGCTTGCGCCATGAAGCCAGCAGCGAAAGCGATTTGGCCGCCCTGCTGGAGCAAGATCTTTCCTTGCTGGCCGAAGCCCTGAAAGAAGCCAATAGCGCTCTGTACCAGCGCACCGCCCCTGTCACCCGCACAGAAGACGCGGTGCGCCTGCTGGGCAACCAGGGCCTGCGCATGCTGATCGCCAAAGTCTCGTTCCGCCCGGTTCTGGGGCCTGATGCCGGCCCGCTCACCCAGGCTGGGGCCAACCGCGTCTGGGCCCTGAGCGAAACCTGCTCCCGGGCTTGCCGAGACCTGGCCCCAGGCCGGGGGGTGGACCCGTTTGAGGCGTTTTTGAGTGGCCTGGCCCTGCAAGTCGGGCTGCTCATCACGCTGCGCATGGCCGACCGAGTGGCTCATCTGGCCCGTCCCGATGCCCATGGCCTGGGACCGCGCCGCGTTCCCCTGAATGACCACGACGCCCATGCCAGCACCAACCAGTCCGCCCAGGATCTGATGCAAATGGTGGCCCTGCTCTCCCACCGCGTGGCCGCCCGCTGGGAACTCCCCGAAGAAGTCATTGGCACCCTCACAGGCCTGACCGACCCCCTGGCCCGCCGCCGCTGGCACAACGCCTGCCAGCTTCTGGTGGAGGCCCAGGAGGCCGCCCGCCTGCAGGCCCTGGATGAAGCCGGGTGGCTGCCCGCACCTCTGCTGGAGTGCGCCCACCATCTGCCAGACGACGTGCGCAACTGGCTCGCCAAGCCGCCAGCCGCCGACACCTGACCCCCACGGCCGGTCGGGTACTCCCACCGACACATGACGCGGCTACAGTATTGGCCATCGTTGGTTTGCACAAAAAGCCTGCATGTCTACCCGCCCCACCCGTCTGCTGATCGTCAAGCTGGGCTCGACCTTGCCCGAACTCGCCACCTCCCATGGCGACTTTGAACACTGGATTTCCCACGCCCTGCAAACCGCTGGCGTGCCGTTGGACATTGCGGTCTGTCACCCCTGTGCCGACCAGGCTCTCCCGTCACTCACCTTGCGTCCCGCCTCCGAACGCCCTTGCGATGGCGTGCTGCTGACCGGATCACACAGCATGGTCAGTCACCGCGCCGACTGGAGTGAACGCACCGCCGCCTGGCTGCGCGATGCGGTGTATGTGGGTTTGCCGGTGCTGGGCATTTGCTTCGGGCACCAGTTGCTCGCCCATGCCTTGGGTGGCGTGGTGGACGACCACCCCGATGGTCTGGAATGCGGCACCACCACCATCTGGCGCAAGCCTGCGGCCGATGGCGACCCGCTGTTCGACGATCTACCCACCCACTGGCTAGCCCATGTGGCCCACCGCCAGACTGTGCTGCAACTGCCCCAAGGCGCCGTGGCCTTGGCCCACAACCGGTTTGAATCGCACCATGCCTTCCGGTTTGGCGCCTGTGCCTGGGGCGTGCAGTTCCACCCTGAGTTTTCGGAAGAGGTCAGCCGAGGCTACGTCCAGCACCTGGCCGCACAACTGGAAGCACAAGACCAAAGCCTCAGCACCTTGCTGGCCGCCATTCGGCCTACACCCGATGCCGCAGATCTGTTGCCCCGCTTTGCCCGCTGGGTCCACCAGCACCGGCTTGGCCGTGGCACACGATCCCACCACCCTGCAGCGGCATCCACCGGGCTGGCCACGCCGGGTTGAGCCGCCGTGGGGGAAGAGCCCGTTCGCCGCATTGCCCACCTGGACATGGACGCGTTTTACGCGTCCGTCGAGTTGCTGCGTTATCCCCAACTGAAGGGCCATCCGGTGGTCATCGGCGGCGGCAGGCGCCGGGAAGACGACGCCCTGCTGCAAAGTCTGGAGCCGGGTCAACCGCTGTCAGCCATTCCTGTGACGGCATTCCCCAGGCTCAAGGACTACACCGGGCGAGGCGTCATCACCACCGCCACCTATGCCGCCCGACAATCAGGCGTGGGCTCAGCCATGGGGTTGATGAAAGCCGCCAAGCTGTGCCCTGACGCCATCCTGTTGCCGGTGGACTTCGACGAAGTGCGCCGGTATTCCCGGATGTTCAAAGCCATCGTGACCGACATTGCCCCCGTCATGGAAGACCGGGGCGTGGATGAGGTGTACATCGACTTCACCCACGTGCCCGGCGGCCAGCGCGAAGGGGGCCGGGTTCTGGCCCGGCTCATCCAGAAGTGCATTTTTGATGCCACCGGTCTCACCTGCTCGGTGGGTGTAGCCCCCAACAAGCTGCTGGCCAAGATGGCCAGCGAATTCAACAAGCCCAACGGCATTGCGGTACTGCATACAGCCGATCTGCAAACCCGCATCTGGCCTCTGCCCGTGCGAAAAATCAACGGCATTGGCCCCAAGGCCGAAGCGCGTCTGGCCGAACAAGGCATCCGCACCATTGGTGAACTGGCCGCACATGACGCAGCCCCACTGCGCCAGCAGTTCGGCTCCACCTACGGCCAGTGGCTGCTGGATGCGGCCTGGGGCCGAGACGACCGCCCGGTGGCCACCCACAGCGAACCGGTTTCCATCAGCCGGGAAACCACGTTCGAGCGCGACCTGCACGCCGTGCGCGACAAAGCAGAGCTGGGCGAGGTGTTCACCCGCCTGTGCGAGCAACTGGCCGCCGACCTGGAGCGCAAAGGCTATGCCGGGCATACCGTGGGCATCAAACTGCGGTTTGCCGATTTCAAAATCGTCACCCGCGACCACACCCTGCCACAGCCGGTACGCAACGCCGCCGAATTGCGCCAAGCGGCAGGCCAAGCCTTGAAGCGTGCGCCCTTGCAGCGGCCCCTGCGCCTGCTGGGTGTGCGGGTAGGCAAGCTGGTACGCTGGGACGATTTATTGCAAAAAAATCAGGCATCATCGATTGAAGATCAAGAACAGTCTGCTCTCTTTTCATGAAGTCACCAGCACCGCAAAAACCCGGTGAATTTGCATGGCACATCCAGCCGCTGGGTCATGTTCTCCATGTCCCACATAGGCATACCCTGCTGCAAGCCGCCGAAGCGGCCGGATGGACACTACCCAGCCTGTGCCGCAACGGAACCTGCCGCGAATGCATGTGCCACGCACCTGCGGGCCGGGTGCAGTACCGGGTGGAATGGCCCGGCTTGCTGGCTGAAGAAAAAGCCCAGGGCTGGGTACTGCCATGCGTGGCGGTGCCCCTGTCAGACGGGGTGCTGCACCAACCTGCGGCTAGACTTGCCGTGGAGAAACCACCATCCTGAGGACATGAAACGCAGGTCACCAGTTGCAGCATCCCGGTCTGCAAGCGACACTTGCCCAATCAGAAAAGCATTGAGGAGATCACGTTCAAATGAAACCACTGTCACGCCTTGCCATCGCTGCTTGCCTGCTCGTCGGCAACGTCCACGCAGAAACCATCACACCCCCCCCGAATACCCCGTTGGCGGTCAAAGCATCACCCAAGGCCAACACCGGAGAGACCAGCCGTAAACCCAATTACGTCACCAGCAAGGACGCTGCACCCGGCGGCTCACAGAGTCTGGTCTGGGCCAACAGCCATACCAAGCGCTACCACTGCTTCGGCGCGAAATACTACGGCCGCACCTACGACGGCGCCTATGTAGATGAAACCGAAGCAATTGAAGATGGGTATCGACCTTCGAATGGCACAGGGTGCTCCAAGTAGTACCGGCATCACCACCGTGTCACAAGTTTGAACGGTTGCGCCACGCCATGTATCGACTTGATTCATTGCGCAACACATGCCCACCGCAGCCGAGCCGTCCTACCCGCCGTTCAAGCAGTCTGCCTGACTGACGACTCCCATTGCCTTCCTCAAAGCTGGCACCGTCTTTGCTAAGACGCATGCTGCCATGGTTCCCCCCCCCAACTTCCCGGTCTCATCCGCCACACACCAAACCAACGCGCTCCCCATGGCCAACCAGCCAGCCGGTCTTGGCCGTGCTGGTGCACTGTCTCAACCCGCCCTGGAGGTGGCCTGCATCGTGGTCGCAGTGGTGGGGTTCTTTTTACTGTCTTCCACATTCAATCTGTCGGAACAGTTTGCACAATGGGCCGGTGGCAATGAACGGTTTCAACTCGACGAATTGCCGCTGACCCTGCTGGTGCTAGCGTTGTGCCTGACCTTGTTTGCCCGCAGGCGAGTGGTGGCGTTGTCAGCGGAAGTTCAAGCCAGGCGACAGGCTGAAACCCTGGCCGAACAAGCCCTGGCCACCAACCGCATGCTGGCTCAACAGCTCATCACCCTGCAAGAACAGGAACGCCACCACCTGGCACGTGAACTGCACGACGAAATTGGGCAATGCTGCATTGGCCTACAGGTGAATGCAGCCACCATCGCCGCCGACACCGCAGCCACCCTGCCCGACGCCCACGCCAGTGCGCAAGCCATTGCGCACACGGCCGAAGAATTGCACCGCACAGTGCGAAGCATGTTGGAACGGTTGCGCCCAGTGGCGCTGGACGATCTGGGCCTGCCTGATGCCCTCCAGGCCCTGGCGACCCGGTGGTCCCACACCCACCGAATCCCCTGCACGCTGACCTGCGCCGGCTCGCTGACCCACCTGGGAGAGGCCTGCAACATCACCTTGTACCGCGTGGCGCAAGAAGCATTGACCAACGTGGCCCGCCACGCACGAGCTGAAACAGTGCATTTGCAATTGAACGCACCAGAAGACGGCACCGCCCATGCCGTGGAGCTCAGTGTGCGGGACGATGGCTGCGGCTTTCGGCCACCCGACTCCACTCACCCAGGCATGGGACTGGCTGGCATGCGGGAACGGGTCCATGCATTGCAAGGCACCCTCACCATCGAGGCCCTGCCTCCGCATGGGACTCGGCTGCACATTTCATTGCCATTTATGCGATCTTCCGCAGCAATCAAGCCAATTGATGCTCCTAAAAAGGAACTGCTGTGATTCGGATTTTTCTGGTGGACGACCATGCGGTGGTGCGCTCGGGCTACCAACGTTTTTTGCAGCGCCACCACGACCTGAAGGTGGTGGCAGAAGCAGGGAATGCCGACGAAGCCTATGTTCTGTACACCCAGCACCTGCCCGATGTGGCGGTGGTGGACCTGTCCATGGCTGGCGTGGGTGGGCTGGAGCTGATCCGCCGTTTGGTGGAGCGTCACCCTGGTGCCCGAACTTTGGTGTTCTCCATGCACGACGACCCCCTGTTTGTCACGCGTGCCCTGCAAGCCGGTGCGTGTGGATATGTGACCAAAGGCAGCGAACCCGATGTGCTGGTAGCCGCCGTGCGCGCCGTGCATGCCGGCCAACGTTTTTTCAGTGCCGATGTCCTGCCCCATGTTGGCGGCACCAGTCCCGCCCCCACACCGCTGGGCGAACTGTCAGCCAAAGAATTCGAGGTGTTTCGCCTGCTGGCACAGGGACTGGCCAGCTCCGACGTGGCGCAGTCCCTTCACCTCAGCCCCAAAACAGTGGCCAACTACAAAACCCAAATCAAGGACAAGCTGGGCGCCACCACCACCGCCAAGCTGGTGCACATTGCCTGGCGGCACGGCGTGCTGGCCATACCCGGTTGACCCCCGGGCAAACCCTGCACCCCATCGGGAGTTTTTCCCTGTCCCCTGTGCGAAAGGCTGCCTAGCATGGCGATCACGCCATATCGGCCACCCATCATTTCCCGTCACAGCCCGATGCACCTCATGCTCGCACCATCACGCCACCCGGACCACCCAGCCCATTTTTCACGCCATGCAACCAGCGTGGCGATTGCAGGCGTGATCGCCAGCTTGCAGCCCCACTGGAGTTGGGCGCAGGAGAGCGCACCCACAGAGGCCACCTTGTCCACGATCACCGTCATCGCCACCACTCCGTTGCCAGGAGCAGGCGTGGAACTGAAGCAATTTGCAGGTGCCGTTCAGTCGGTGACGGGCGACCAACTCGAAAACAGCCTGGCCACCGACCTGACCGACTACCTGCAACACCACATGGGCAGCGTCACCCTGAACCACATTCAGGGCAACCCGCATCAGCCCGATGTGAATTACCGCGGCTACACCGCCTCCCCCTTGCTGGGCACCGCGCAAGGTTTGTCGGTGTATTGGGACGGTGTGCGCATGAACCAACCGTTTGGCGACGTCATGAGCTGGGACCTCATTCCACGCGCAGCCATCGATTCGGTGGTGCTCATGCCCGGCTCCAACCCACTGTTCGGGCTGAACACACTGGGTGGTGCGCTGTCGTTGCAAAGCAAAAGCGGGCTCACCTCGCCTGGCACCACCCTGCAAACCACCGTGGGGTCACATGGCCAGCGCGCCCTGGAGCTGACCCATGGCGGCAGTGACGCAGCCAAAGGCCGCGACTGGTTTCTGGCCGCCAACATCGCCCGCGACAAAGGCTGGCGTGTCGATTCGCCCAGCAACCTGAACCAGTTGTTTGGCAAGCTGGGCTGGGCCGAAGGCCCTACCCGCGCAAACCTCAGCATGGCCCATGCCCACAACACCCTCAACGGCAATGGCCTGCAGGAAGAACGCTTTCTGGCCAAGGACTGGCAAAGCGTCTACACCCGCCCCGACATCACCCGCAACCGCTCCACCCTGCTGAACCTGTCGGTCGAGCACGAAATGGCCCATGGCCCCACCTTTGCCGGCAACGCCTACCTGCGCCACATGCGCAGCAGCACCTACAACGCAGACATCAACGAAGGCTCACTCAATCAGGCCGTCTACCAGCCCAGCGCTGCCGACCAAGCCGCCCTGAAGAATGCCGGTTACACCGGCTACCCCACCAGCGGCGCCAACGCCGCCAACACCCCGTTTCCATTCTGGCGCTGCATGGCGCAAGCCCTGCAGAACGATGAACCCGGCGAAAAATGCAACGGTCTCATCAACCAGACCCACACCAGCCAGCACAACGCCGGCTTGACCGGGCAATGGACCTGGAAGCACACCCTGGCCGGGAACCCCAGCCAGACGGTGGTAGGCGCAGGCTACGACGCCAGCCGCGTGCGCTTTGGCCAGAGCACCCAACTGGGCTACCTGAACCCTGACCGCAGCGTGACCGGCGTGAATGCCTGGGCCGATGGCGTCACGGGAGGAAACGTCGATGGCGTGCCTTATGACTCCCGGGTAGACCTTTCCGGCACCACCCGGGTCTCCAGCGTGTTTGCGGCCAACACCACCACGCTGGGCCCGTTCCATGTGACCACATCCGGCCGGTTCAACCAGGCCGTCATTCGCAACACCGACCGCATCCACGCTGACGGCGACCCCTCATCCCTCAGCGGCAACCACCGCTACCAGCGGTTCAACCCCGCCGTGGGCGTGACCTTTGCCCCCCGTGCAGGGCTGACCGCCTATGCGGGCTACAACGAAGGCAGCCGGGCCCCCAGCACCATCGAGCTGGGTTGCGCCAACCCGGAAGTGCCCTGCAAACTGCCCAACTCCATGGCGGGTGATCCGCCGCTCAAACAGGTGGTCACCCGCACCTTTGACGTGGGCGTGCGCGGCAAACTGAGCAACGGCTGGCTCTGGAACGCAGGGGCTTTCCGTTCCGATGCCAGCGACGACATCCTGTTCGTCGCGGCCGACCAAACCGGCTACGGCTACTTCAAAAACGTGGGCAGCACCCGCCGCCAGGGCCTGGAACTGGGCTTGCGGGGCAAGGTTGACCGTTTCAGTTTCGGCGGCAATTTCAGCATGCTGGACGCCACCTTCCAAAGCACAGAGGTGTTGAATGGCTCGGCCAACAGCAGCAGCTCCAGCGCCCAGGCCGGCCAGCCCGGCACCGACGGCACCATCACCGTCAAGCCCGGCGACCGCATTCCTCTGCTCCCTCGCTTTGTGCTGAAACTCGACGGCAAATACCAAGTCAACCCACAGCTCACCTTGGGCGCCGGCCTCATCAGCCAAGCTGGCCTGTTGGCGCGAGGCAACGAAAACAACCAACACGCCGCTGACGGCGTGTACTACCTGGGTTCTGGCAAAACGGCTGGCTACACCCTGCTGAACCTGAACATGACCTACCGGCCTGCCAAACAGGTGGAGGTGTTCTTCAAGGTGGACAACGCACTGAACAAGCAGTACAGCACCGCCGCGCAACTGGGCGCCACCGGCTTTGATGCCAACGGCAATTTTGTCGCCCGACCCCTGCCCCGGACGGGCACCGATTACCCCGTGCGCTACGCCACCTTCTATGCGCCCGGTGCCCCCCGCTCTTTCCTGCTGGGAGTGCGTTACCGGTTCGACTGACCCCTCTTCCGCCCGATTCACCCGATCAAGCCACACACTTTGACAGCCAATGAGTAGCCAATAATTTCACAAAGGAGTTGATATTTATTTGCTATAAATGATATATTTATAGCAAATGTCGAATTTCAGTTCCCATCTGTCTCGTCCCCCGGACGAACTGTCCACCCGCGAAGTAGCAACCTGGCTCGGGGTAACCGTGCGAACCGTGCAACTCATGGTGGACCGGGGTGACCTGAATGCCTGGAAAACCCCCGGGGGTCATCGCCGCATCAATCGCGCATCGGTCGAAGCCTGGCGCGCCCAGCCATCCACCCCGCGCACAGAGCAGGCCATCACTCCACGACCACAGGCTTCTGTATCCACTGCGAGCCACAGTTCCAAACCCCTCCCGCCGCCGCATCCACCACGCACGCTGGTGTTGATGGAGCCTGACCCAGACAAGCAGCAACAGTTGCAACGGCTGCTCAGCCTGGCCTATCCGCATCACCATCTACACCTGGCCCATGACGCCATCACGGGTTTGAATCTTTGCAGCACCCTGGAGCCGGAGTTGGTGTTGATCAACGCCCTGCTTCCAGGAATTGACGGCGTGACGTTGGTGCGCGCCCTGGCCCATCACCCACGCCTGCAGCGCATGGCGGTGGCTTTGCTGGTTCCGGCTAATTGGTCAGAGCACGCGCACCCCGATGTGTCACACGTGATCCAACTGCCTCTGGGTGCGCTCACACGCCGGCTACTTCCAAAACTGCCCATCGGGCAAGCGCATGTTGCTGTGCCCCTACAACATTCGGTTTGAATCCATACGAGCGCCCTTTCATTTGCAGGCATGCTCAAATGCCTAATACACGCTGAATCGGCAAAAACGATTAAAAGAAGGGTTTGAAATCATGCGCAACAACCAACCTGTCACCCAACGCGAGTACGACTACCCCGCCAGCATGATGTTGGTGTCTTCCACCAACACCAAAGGCGAAATCACACACTGCAACCGGGCCTTTGTGGAAGCCAGTGGCTTTGAGTACGACGAGCTGATTGGCCAACCACACAACCTCATTCGCCACCCCGACATGCCACCGGAGGCCTTCCGTGACATGTGGCGCACCATTGGCAGTGGGCTGCCTTGGACGGGTTTGGTCAAAAACCGCCGCAAAAACGGCGACCACTACTGGGTGGTAGCCAACGCCACCCCCATCATGGAAAACGGCAAACCGGCAGGCTACCTCTCGGTGCGCACCAAGCCCACACGGAATCAAATTCAGGCCGCAGAAGCGCTGTACGCCAAGCTGAATCAAGGCCACAGTGGCCTGGCATTGGAGCGGGGGCAAGTGGTGCGCAGCGGAGCCATGAGTTGGATGGACAAATGGTCCCGCGCCACTGGGGACACCCGATTGGGCATTCTGCTGCTGGTCATGATTGCTGTTTGCCTGAGCCCAGTGGTTCTGGGCGTGAGCGAACATGCCGCTTTCATCATTCAAACCATCGCGCTGTTGCTGGGCTCTGCCATGGTCATGTTTTGGTTTAAAACCAGTGTGTCTGCCCCCTTGCGAGCTGCCGAACAATTTGCACGCGACGTTGCAGCCTGCAACCTCACCACGCAAGTCGATACCCAGGCACCAGAACCGGCTGGCAGCTTGTTGCGCAGCTTGTCGCAAATCCAAGTCAACCTCAAAGCCATCATTGGGGACGTGCGCAGCGAGGTAGACGGCTTCGGACAAGCTGCCAACGAAATTGCATCTGCAAGCCACGACCTGTCTGCCCGCACCGAAGCACAAGCCAGCAACCTCGAAGAAACGGCCGCATCCATGGAAGAACTGGCCGCCACAGTGCGCACCACCTCCGACAACGCTGACGCCATGGCCGCTCAAACGAAGCGCAGCGCAGACACAGCATCCAGAGGCCAACACGCCATCCACACCGTGGGCAATGCCATGAAGGGCATTGAACATTCATCAAAAAAGATGAGCGAAATCATCAGCGTGATTGAAGGCATCGCGTTCCAGACCAACATTCTTGCGCTGAACGCGGCCGTTGAAGCGGCGCGTGCCGGCGACCAGGGCCGTGGCTTTGCTGTGGTGGCGGGAGAAGTACGCAGCTTGGCACAACGAAGCGGTGCTGCGGCCAAGGAAATCAAAGACCTGATTCAAAACTCCGTTGATCAAGTCAGCAATGGCGTTGATCAAATGGGGCAGGCCAGCGGCACCATTGACGAAGTGGTCTCGGAAATGCAGGCAACCAACACCGTGGTGGAAGAAATTCGCCATGCCACCCGTGAACAATCCGATGGGCTGATGCAGATCAACAACGCCATTGTTCAGCTCGACAACGTAACCCAGCAAAACGCAGCCATGGTGGAGGAAACCAGCGCAGCCGCCAACCAGCTGAGTACCGGATCGGAAGGCTTGAAACGCTCAGTAGCAGTGTTCAAGCTGTGAGCGTTAACACACCGCACTGACCACAAGCTGTAAGCCTTCTCGTTGCTGGGGTCACATGACTTTGCAGAATAGACGCAAGGCATATTCAAAGGGTGCGTACCCACTCCGGTCGGCCACAACCTTCCGTGTCCTAAGAAAGAGACATCCAGCGGTTGATGATCTGGTGGCGATGCGCCTTACCGCGACAAGGGAGAAAAAAGCACGTATTGACTTCCAAAAAAGGAAGAATTGCTATGCTTTTAATACTATCTATCCCATACATTGGCCCATGACTGCCACCGACCACACGCCAACCACTGATTGGCAACACGCTTTGGCCATCATCCAGGGTTCTGATGACGCCATCGTCAGCAAAACTATTGAGGGCATCATCACCTCATGGAACCCAGGCGCCGAGCGCTTGTTTGGATACAGCGCCAAAGAGGCCATTGGTCAGTCCATCCTGATGCTATTCCCAGAGAACCGGATACCCGAAGAAGCCATGCTGCTGGGTCGCATCAAAGCGGGTGAGCGACTCAAAAACTTTGAAACCGTACGGCGCTGCAAAGACGGGCGCTTCATCCATGTGTCGGTCACGCTGTCTCCCATTCTCGATGCCCATGGGCAAGTGACAGGGGTCTCCAAAATTGCCCGTGACATCACTGAGCGCAAACGCCTGGAATGGCTGGAAACCGAAAAACAGCGGGCCGAGCGTGCGACCGAAGCCCGCACCACCCTACTGGCCAATGTGAGCCATGAGCTGCGCACCCCCATGAACGTCATCTTGGGGCACACCCAGTTGCTGCAGCAAACCGCACTGTCATCCGAGCAAAGCACGCAGCTTCAAACGGTGCATGAATCAGCCACATTCATGTTGCGGCTGGTGAACGATTTGCTGGACGTTGCCCAGCTTGACCAAGGCACGATATCGCTGGAGTTGTCTCCTTTCGAGCTGATGCCACTGCTGACAGAAGTGACCACCACCTATCAGGCCATGGCTGCAGCCAAAGGCCTGACCTTCACCAGCACTCTGAGCCAGTGGTCATCTGGTCTCCAGGTCCGATCAGATCCGTTGCGGGTGCGACAGATATTGACCAACCTCATTTCCAACGCCGTCAAATTCACACGGGAAGGGAGCATCGCTCTCCGGTTTGAGCTGAAGACCGACAAGCTGGTTTGTCACATTGCCGATACCGGCGTGGGCATGAACCAAGCCGATATTCACCGCTTGTTTCAGCCTTTTTCTCAGGCTGACG
>Ga0228698_1000289_pt1 | contig 42442 bp, 37 predicted proteins | sample McNCre117_Aug_MG_FD_178015 | JGI IMG/M metagenome (GOLD analysis project Ga0228698, IMG submission 178015) | Freshwater microbial communities from McNutts Creek, Athens, Georgia, United States - 1-17_Aug_MG | ecosystem: Environmental > Aquatic > Freshwater > Creek | place: USA: Georgia... | reverse complement strand
CGGCGCGGGGGCGGCGGCGCGGGGGGCGGGGGCGGGGCGGCGCTCGGCGGCCGGCGGGGCGTCGTAGCCGCCCATGTCGTCGCCGGCGTCGGCGCCACCGGGGCCGCCCATGCCTTCACGGCCTCCCAGCATCTGCATCTCCTCGGCCCAGATCTCGGTGGTGTAGGTGTCGCGGCCTTCCTTGTCCTGGTACTTGCGGGTCTTCAGACGGCCTTCGACGTAGACCGAGCGGCCCTTGCGCAGGTACTGGCCGGCGATCTCGGCCAGCTTGTCGCGGAAGACCACGCGGTGCCACTCGGTTTCCTCCTGGCGCTCGCCGCTGTCCTTGCTCTTCCAGTTGCGGGTGGTGGCCAGCGTGACGTTGCACACCGCGCCGCCGTTGGGGAAGTAGCGCACTTCCGGGTCGCGGCCGAGGTTGCCGACGAGGATGACTTTGTTGACCGATGCCATGGCCGTGTTCCTGTGCCCGGCCACGGGGGCCGGTGCTGCTGCTCAAAGGCGGCATTTTGCCCGAGTGATCCCGGGGCCGCCCGATCGCACCGCTACCATCTCGGACCCCATGACCGCCTCGCACCCCGATTCCTCCGCCGCCCTGAGTGCCCAGCAAGTGCTGGCCGACGTCTTCGGCTACAGCGCCTTCCGCGGTCTGCAGGGCGACGTGGTCGAGCACGTGACCGGCGGGGACGACGCCCTCGTGCTGATGCCCACCGGCGCGGGCAAGAGCCTGTGCTACCAGGTGCCGGCCATCGTGCGCCACCGCGCCGGGCAGGGCGTGACGGTGGTCGTCAGCCCGCTGATTGCGCTGATGCACGACCAGGTCGGCGCGCTGGAGGAGGTGGGCGTGCACGCCGCCTTCCTGAATTCCAGCCAGAGCCTGGATGAGGCCCAGCAGGTCGAGCGCGAGCTGCTGTCGGGCCGGCTGGTGCTGCTGTACGTGGCGCCCGAGCGGCTGATGACGCCCCGCCTGCAGGGCATGCTGGTGTCGCTGCACGAGCGCGGCAAGCTGGCGCTGTTCGCGATCGACGAGGCGCACTGCGTCAGCCAGTGGGGCCACGACTTCCGCGAGGAGTACCTGCAGCTGTCGGTGCTGCATGAGCAGTTCCCGGGTGTGCCGCGGGTGGCGCTCACGGCCACGGCGGACGACCACACCCGCGCGGACATCGTCGAGCGGCTGCAGCTGCAGGACGCGCGGCTGTTCCTCAGCAGCTTCGACCGACCCAACATCCGCTACACCATCGTCGAGAAGACCGACCCGAAGCGCCAGCTGCTGCGCTTCATCCGCGACGAGCACGAGGACGCCCAGGGCCACGACAGCGGCATCGTCTACTGCGGCAGCCGCAAGAAGGTCGAGGAAACGGCGGCCTGGCTCAACGGCGAAGGCATCAACGCCCTGCCGTACCACGCTGGGCTGGACGCCGAGCTGCGCCGCCGCCACCAGGATCGCTTCCTGCGCCAGGAATCCCAGGACGGCGGCATCGTGATGGTCGCCACCATCGCCTTCGGCATGGGCATCGACAAGCCGGACGTGCGCTTCGTCGCCCACCTCGACCTGCCCAAGAACATCGAGGGCTACTACCAGGAGACCGGCCGCGCCGGCCGCGACGGCGAGCCGGCCAACGCCTGGATGGCCTACGGCCTGGCCGACGTGGTCAACCAGAGCCGCATGATCGACGAGAGCCCGGCCGAGGACGAGTACAAGCGCATCCAGCGCAGCAAGCTCGACGCGCTGCTCAGCCTGGCCGAGTCGCCGCACTGCCGCCGGGTGGCGCTGCTGGCCTACTTCGGCGAAGCCAGTCGGCCCTGCGGCAACTGCGACAACTGCCTGCACCCGCCGGCGATCTGGGACGCCACCGAGCCGGCGCGCAAGCTGCTGAGCTGCATCTACCGCTTCCAGCAGCACGGCCAGCAGCGCTTCGGCGCGCGCAGCTTTGGCGCCGGCCACCTGATCGACGTGCTGCGCGGCAAGACCACCGACAAGGTCAGCCAGTACGGCCACGCCGAGCTGACCACCTTTGGCATCGGCGCGGACCTCTCCGAGCAGCAGTGGCGCGCGGTGCTGCGCCAGCTCGTCGCCCAGGGCCACGTGGTGGCCGAGGGCGAGTTCAACACCCTGTCGCTGGCCGACAGCGCCCGCGCGGTGCTCAAGGGCGAAGTGGCCGTGCGGCTGCGCCAGGCGCCCGAGGCCTCCTCCCGCCGTGGCGGCAAGGGCAGCCGCGGCAAGGCGGTCGGTGCCCGCAGCACCCCCGAGGCCCAGCTCGACGGCGCATCGAGCCTGCGCTACGACGAACTCAAGCGCTGGCGTTCCGAGGTGGCCCACGCCCACGGCCTGCCCGCCTACGTCATCTTCAACAACGCCACCCTGGCCGAAATGGCACAGCGCCAGCCCGCCGACCTGGCCGAGCTGGGCGAGATCAGCGGCGTGGGCGCGAAGAAGCTGGAAGCCTACGGGCACGAGATCCTGCGGGTGCTGGCGGCGGCGCGCTGAGTAGGTGGGTTGGGGCGGGCTGGGGCGGGTGGGCTGCCACCGATCTGCGAAAACCGCTGCGCTGCCTAGAATGAAGGCCTCGCCGGGGAGGGGCTTCGGCGCCACGAGACCAGGCCACGCAGCATGCCCGCCGGCATCTTCATCAGCTACCGCCGTCAGGAGGCCCTGAAGGAGGCGCGGGCGATCTTCGAGAAGCTGACGCGGGTGTTTGGCGACGGCCAGGTGTTCATCGACCTGGAGGGCCTCGACTACGGCGTGGACTTCGTCGAGTCGCTGGAGCGCCAGCTGCAGCACTGTCAGGTGATGCTGGTGCTGATCGGCCCAGGCTGGATCGCGGCGCCCGATGGCCACGGCGGGCGGCGGTTGGACGACGCGAACGACTTCGTGCGCATCGAGCTGCGCACTGCGCTGCAGCGCAACATCCGCGTCGTGCCGGTGCTCTTCGACGGCGCGCCGATGCCGCGCACCGCCGACCTGCCGGCCGATCTGGAGCCGCTGGCGCGGCGCAACAAGATCGACCTCGACTTCACCCGTTTCGACGCCGACATCGGCCGGCTGATCGGTAGCCTGCGCAAGATCCTGGCGCCGGAGCCGGTGGCGGAACCGGGGGTCGAGCCCGCCCCAACGCCCGCACCGGCCCCAACGCCCGCACCGGCCCTTACGCCCGCATCGCCTCTCACGCCCGCACCAGTGACCGCGCCGCCGACCCGGCCCGCCCCCGCCAAGCGGACCCGGCGCGCCGCAGTCCCCGCATCGCCGCAACCCCCGGCACCGCCGCCTGAACGCCCGTCGCTGCTGAGCCGCATCGCGGGCAGCGTGTGGTCCTGGTCGGCTGCGGCGGTGACGATCGGGGTGTCCGTCTGGCAGGCCGGAGGGTTTCAGGGCTCGGTGCAGCAGGGCACGGTGCAGCAAGGCGTGGCGCTGCCGGCCTCGACGTCGGCGTCGTGGCCGGGCGTAAGGGTGACGGCTTCGGGCGTCGTGGTTCCGCGGTCGGTGCGCGTCGCGTCTGGCGTGGTGATCGGAACCCGTGTCGTTCCGGTGGGGGCGGTGGCGGCTGCGGCCAGCGCCCGATGAGGGGCACAAAAAACCGCCCAGGCCTGTGAGGGCGAGGGCGGTGTGTGCGGGTCAGGGCGCCCGTCGGTCGGTCAGTCCGCCCGACCAGTCCGTCCCGGTCAGTCCGGATAGCACTCGTGGATGTAGCTGCCCGGCGCGGCTTCCAGCGCCGCCTTGCTGGGGATGGCGCGGGCCTTGACCGGGCCTTGGCTGCGGGCCTTGAGCCAGTCGTTCCAGGCTTCCCACCAGGAGCCTTCGCGGCGCACGGCGACTTCTTCCCAGTCTTCCGGCGGCATCCAGGGGTCGGCGGCGCCGGTGGTGTGCAGGCGGTAGTGGCGCTTGGCGTGGCCGGGCTCGCTGACGATGCCGGCGTTGTGGCCGCCGTTGGCCAGCGCGAAGGTCACCTCGGTCTCGGTCAGCGCGATGATCTTGTAGACCGAGCGCCAGGGCGAGACGTGGTCCTTCTCGGTGCCCACCACGAACATCGGCACGCGGATGTCCGACAGCGCCACCGGCCGGTCCTCGACCAGGAAGCGCCGCTCGGCCAGCTGGTTGTCGAGGTACAGGCGGCGCAGGTACTGGCTGTGCATGCGCGCGGGCATGCGGGTGGTGTCGGCGTTCCAGGCCATCAGGTCGTTCGGGTCGCTGCGGTCGCCCATCAGGTAGGCGCGCATGCGGTTGGACCAGACCAGGTCGCGGGCGTGCAGGAACTGGAAGGAGCCGGCCATCTGCTTGCCGGTGAGGTAGCCGCGCTCGCCCATCATCGCTTCGAGCAGGTGGACCTGCGACTCGTCGATGAACATGCCCAACTCGCCCGGCTCCTTGAAGTCGGTCTCGGCGGCCAGCAGGGTGACGCTGGCCAGCGGCGCCATCTCGTCGGCGCCCTCGACCTGGCGCGGCCGGGCCAGCGCACCGGCGGCGATCGACAGCAGCGTGCCGCCCAGGCAGTAGCCGCAGGCGTGCACCGGCTGGTCGGGCACCAGGCGGCGGATCGCGGCCAGGCTGTCGAAGATGCCCCAGCGCAGGTAGTCGTTGAACTCGATGGACGCGTCCGCCTCGTTCGGGTTGTGCCAGCTGAGGATGAAGACGGTGTGGCCCTGGCCGACCAGCCAGCGCACGAAGGAGTTGTGCGGGCTGAGGTCGAGGATGTAGTACTTCATGATCCACGAGGGGACGATGAAGATCGGCTCGGCCTGGACTTCCTTGGTGGCCGGTTCGTACTGGATCAGCTCGACCAGGCGGTTGCGGAAGACGACCTTGCCGGGGGTGATCGCCACCTCCTGTCCGGGGTGGAAGCTGTGCTCGCGCGGGGTCAGGCGCGGCAGGCCGTGCTCCTCGCGCCAGTCGTCCAGCGCGTTCTGGGCGCCGCGCAGCAGGTTGGCGCCGTTTTGCTCACTGGTGGCCTTGAGCACCTCGGGGTTGGCGGGGTAGTTGCTGGGGCTGATCATGTCCAGCCACTGGCGGGCGAAGGCGCGCACCACCTCGGCGTGGTGATTGTTCATGCCCTGCAGGTGGGTGGCGGCGTCCCACCAGTGCTCGGTCTGGTGGTGCGCTTGCACCCAGCCGGCCCAGGGCCAGTCCTGCCACTCGGGTGCGGCGAAGCGTGGATCGCGCAGCGCCTGCTTGTCGACGATGTGGGTGCTGGCGTCCGGCCCGGCCTTCAGGCCGGCGGTGGCGCAGCTGCCCATCCAGTCCAGCACGGCGGATTGGGCCTGCGCAGCCAGACGCAGCGACTTGGCGGGCTGGGTCAGCAGGTGCATCGCCCAGTCCTGCCAGGCCAGCGACAGGGTGATCGGCGACAGACCGCCGCCGACCTTGCCGTACAGCGCGTGCAGGCCGCGGTCGAAGGCCTGGGTGGCTTCCAGCGGGTGGCGGATCGAATGGGAGGGCAGGGGGGCGCGTTGGGCGGCAGCCATGAGGGGCTCCTGGGCGGTTGTTCTGATCGGAACTCGGAGGGACTTCAGCGGGACGGAACGGCGAGGGGGGGGCCTTGTGAAGCCTGAGGCCTCAGGCCTCGGCGCCGATGAGCCGCCAGGCGGCCTGGGCGGCGATGCGGCCTTCGTCGGTGGGCACCACCCAGATCTGCACGCGGCTGTCGGGGGCGTGGATCGGCACCGTGCGGCTGCCGTCGGCGGCCTGGTTGGCTTCGGCGTCCAGGCGCAGGCCGAGGTAGGCCAGGCCTTCGGTCAGGTCGGCGCGCACCGCGGCGTCGTGCTCGCCGATGCCGCCGGTGAAGGCCAGCAGGTCCAGCCCGCCGAGGGTGGCCACCAGCGCGCCGGATTCGCGCTTCAGGCGGTGGCCGAACAGCGCGATCGCCTCGACCGCCTCGGCGTGGCCGTCGCGGGCGGCGGCGCGCAGCTGGCGCAGGTCGCCGCTGAGGCCGGAGACGCCCAGCAGGCCGCTTTCCTTGTAGAGCAGGCGCTCGACCTTCGGCAGCTCCCAGCCGGCGCGCCAGAGGTGCAGCAGGATGCCGGGATCGAGCTGGCCGCAGCGGCTGCCCATCATCAGGCCGTCCAGCGCGGAGAAGCCCATCGAGCTGGCGATGCTGCGGCCGCTGCGCGCGGCGCAGAGGCTGGCGCCGCTGCCCAGGTGGGCCATCAGCACGCGGCCGGTGGCGCGCTCGCTGTGGCGGCGCAGCACCTGCATCAGGTACTCGTAGGACAGGCCGTGGAAGCCGTAGCGCCGCAGGCCCTCGTCGTGCAGGGCACGCGGCAGGGCGTAGCGCTGCTCCAGCGCCGGCATGCCGGCGTGGAAGGCGGTGTCGAAGCAGCCGACCTGCGCCAGACCGGGGTAGGCGCGCTGCAGGGCGCGCACGCCGGCCAGGTTGTAGGGCTGGTGCAGCGGGGCCAGGGGTTCGAGCGTGGCCAGACGGGCCAGCAGGGCGTCGTCGAGCACCACCGGCTCGGTGCAGAAGCTGCCACCGTGCACGATGCGGTGCGCCACCGCGACCACGCGGGCCTGCGGCGCGGCGCTGGCGATGAAGTCGCGCATCGCGGCCAGCGCGAAGTCGAAGCGACCGCGATCGTCGGCCTCGGCAGGCACCGCCAGCGCGCGGGCGGGCGCGTCGGCCGGGCACAGGCGCAGCTGGCCGCCGGGCTGCAGGCCGTCGATCTGGCCCCCGGCGTAGGCGCCGGGGTAGCTGCTGGGGGCGCCGCCGGTTTCGCGGGGGTAGAGCGCGAACTTGAGGGTCGACGAGCCGGCGTTGACCACCAGCACGGCGTCGTCGGAGCGGAGTTGGGTCATGGTCGGAGAACCTGGGGGCGCCCGGGGCGCGGGGGCCGGCGCGTCGGGCGCACCGGCCACGGGAGGGACGTGGCGCCGCTCAGGGGCGGCGTTGACGCCAGGCCAGCGCGAGGCGGGCGGCCAGCGCGGCGGAGGCCAGGCGCGAGTCCTCGCCGTCGGCGCGGCTGGTCAGTGCGATGGGCACGCGCGCACCCAGCACGATGCCGCAGCTGGCGGCGCCGGCCAGGTACTCCAGCTGCTTGGCCAGCATGTTGCCGGCTTCGAGGTCGGGCACCATCAGGATGTCGGCGTCACCGGCCACCTCGGAGGCGATGCCCTTGATGCGCGCGGCTTCGGCGGAGATCGCGTTGTCGAAGGCCAGCGGACCGTCCAGCACGCCGCCGACGATCTGGCCGCGGTCGGCCATCTTGCACAGCGCGGCGGCGTCCAGCGTCGAGGCGATCTTGGGCGTCACGGTCTCGACGGCGGAGAGGATCGCCACCTTTGGCTTGGCCACGCCCAGCACGCGGGCCAGGTCGATCGCGTTCGAGATGATGTCGGCCTTCTCGGCCAGCGTCGGCACGATGTTGATCGCCGCGTCGGTGATCAGCACCGGCTTCGGGTAGGCCGGGATGTCGAAGCGGAAGACGTGCGAGATGCGGCGCTTGGTGCGCAGGCGCGGCTCGGAGATCACCGCGTGCATCAGCTCGTCGGTGTGCAGGCTGCCCTTGATGAGCATCTCGGCGGTGCCTTCGGCGGCCAGGGCGACGGCGCGCTGCGCCGCGGCGTGGCTGTGCTCCACCGACTCGATGTGCACGCCGGTCAGGTCCAGGCCGAGCTCCTCGGCCACGGCGCGGATGCGCGCCTCCGGGCCGATCAGGATCGGCACGATCAGGCCTCGGGTGGCGGCGGCCATCGCGCCGCTCAGCGAGGTGGCGTCGCAGGGGTGCACCACCGCGCAGGTCACCGGGCGGGTCACGCCGTCGGGCGAGGCGGCGGCGATGTCGGCGGCCCAGCCGTCCACCCAGGTGGTCAGGCGGGTGTGCGGGTCGAACAGGTGCAGGGTGGGCAGGGCGGCCACGGCGCGGTGCACGCGCTGGGTCGGGGCGCGCACCAGAGCCTCGCCGCTGACGACCACGGCGCCCTTCTGGTTCGTGACGGTGCAGTCCATCGTCAGCTGCTTGCGTTCCTCGTCGCGCGCGGTCACCACGGCTTCGACGATCAGCGTGTCGCCGGCGCGCACCGGGCGGTGGAAGTGCAGCACCTGACCTTCGTAGATCGTGCCCGGGCCGGGGAAGCGCGTGCCCAGCAGCGAGGAGATCAGCGCACCGGCCCACATGCCGTGGGCGATCGTGCCGTGGAACTTGGAGGCGTTGGCGTATTCGGCGTCGATGTGCGCCGGGTTCACGTCGCCCGACACCAGCGCGAAGCTCATGATGTCGTCCTGCGTCAGCGTGCGCGACAGCGAGGCGCGTGCGCCCACCGGCAGCTCATCGAACGTCAGGTTGGTGATGGTGTGCTCTACGGCGTTCAGGCCGTGCAGGTCAGGGGCGTTCATGGTGTCGAGTGTCCTACCTGGGGTGGGATGGCTGGGGCCAGGCTCCCGGCCGCCGCGTTTCGCGACGCGCCATCGTCAAGATTAGGTTGACCTTGAGCCGATTGAAGCCGCCATTAGGAGGGCTTTTTCAAATCAGATGCGGGTTAACCCGGATGACCGAAGAATGCCAGCAAGGAGGCGCTGCGACGATGACAGGCCTGCGCTTTGCCGACCCGGATTGACGCCGATCAAGCCTGGTGGGCATCGCAGGAACCGGAGCGCCAACTCTGAGACGCGGCCTGCGCGTCGGTTGTGGCGTGTGGGCATCGGGCCTGAGCTCCAGCTGGCCAGAGGGGCCAACATTTGGTTGCCTTGAGGCCGGCGGAAATGGGGTCGGCACACGCCGAACGCCTTGCGCCCGCCAGATCGCTGTCGCAACATCGTTTCAAACCTTCAGGAAGCAAGGGGTGGGTGCATGCGGTTCGGGCGTTGCTCGGTGCGGGTGGAGGGGTTCCTCTGTGGCGTTGGACTGGCGCTGTCGGCCTGCCAGACCGCGGGGTGGGCCCCGCCGGGCCCGCAGCCGAACGCGGTGTTGCCGGCGCCGGGGCCACCCGAGCAGGAAAGAGGAGTCGCGATGCGATCTGTCGTTCTGGGGCGGGCCGATTCGGGCCGGCCGGTGCACCTCGGGGTCGGCGACCGCCTGACGGTGGAGCTGTCGGAGTCACCGACCACGGGCTATGCCTGGTCGGTGGTCGCGCCGGCAGAGGGGCTGTCCTTGCTCAGCGATGAGTTCTTGGCCCCGGACGCGGCACCAGGTACGGTCGGGCGGGGCGGGCGTCGGCGCCTCGTGTACCAGGCGGTCCGCCCGGTGCCCGAGGCTCAGTTGCTGATGGTGCTGATGCGGCCTTGGGAGGGAGTGGATGCCGCCGTCGACCGATTTTCGGTGCCGGTTCGCATCGACCCTTGAGCCTGGGCGGCAGGGGTGTGCGCCGTTCGGGCGGGCGCCTGGCACCGGGAAGCGCCCAGAGGCCGTGTCGTGAACGAGCGCGGCCTCTGGGGGGTTTCTGTCACCCCCCCCATCCATTTCATCAAATCAAAGGAGAGTTTGAATGCCTGATGTTCCACAGTTCCTCCGGTTTGGCTGGATCCGCGATCTGCCCAGCATTTCCGATTACACGGTGGACCATGCCAAGGTCAAACCGCTTCTGGCGAAGGTCAGTGGCGCCGGTTCGGCCACGGTCCCGGTGGCACTGGCCACCAACGCCGATTTGCGGGCCTATTGTTCGCCGATCGAAAATCAGGGAACGATTGGCGCGTGCACCGCCCATGCGGCGGTGGGGATGGTCGAGTACTACCAGCGACGGGCGTTTGGCAAGCACGTGGATGGTTCACGGCTTTTTCTCTACAAGGTCACGCGCAACCTCTTGGGGTGGACGGGCGACACCGGCGGGTATTTGCGCACCGCCATGGAAGCGTTGGCGATGTTCGGCGTCCCGCCTGAACAGTACTGGCCTTATGACACGACCAAATTCGATGTGGAGCCGACCGCCTTTTTGTACGCCCTGGCCGATAACTTTGAGGCGACCAGTTATTATCGGCTCGACCCGTCGGGCACGACGAAGGCCGCTTTGCTGGCGGCCATCAAGACCAATCTGGCGGCCGGGTTGCCCGCCATGTTCGGCTTTACCGTTTATGGGTCCTATACGCAGGCCAGCGTCGTGAATCAAGGGGCGATTCCTTATCCCGTCGCCGGCGAGAAGGTGGTGGGCGGGCACGCGGTCATGGCGGTGGGCTATGACGACGCCAAAGTCATCAAGAACAGCGGGTCGTCGACCGGGACGACCGGCGCCCTGCTGATCCGCAATTCCTGGGGCACAGGTTGGGGCGCGGGCGGCTACGGCTGGCTGCCGTATGCCTATGTCCTCAATGGCCTGGCCACGGATTGGTGGACCCTCATTTCCCAGGAGTGGGTGGACACGGGGAACTTCGGTTGATCGGCGGCGGCGGGCTGCGTTGGCTTCATGGGACAATCCGATCCGTGAAGCAGGCCAGACCGCCGCTGGTGCCGGATCCGAAAGGTGGCACTGGAGGAAGGTCCGGACTGCACAGAGCGGCGTAGCAGCTAACGGCTGTCCACCGTGAGGTGAGGATCAGAGCAACAGAGACGAGCCGGTTCAGTCCGGGTGAAACGGGCAATCTCTACGCGCAGCAACACCAAATAGGCCAGTGATGCGCCGCTTCGGCGGCGTGAGAGTGCGGCTCGCACGAGCTGGCGGGTAGGTGGCACCGAGCCGAGTGGGTGACCCTCGGCCCAGATGAATGGCGGTCACGTGGGGGCAACTCCACGCACAGAATCCGGCCTATCGGTCTGCTTCACACTTTCTTTCTTGTCGGCCCACTTTCCGGGAGCGTCCGACGGCGGCCGGCCTGTGCGAGGGCGCATCGTGACGCAGGTTACGATGCCCCGATGTCTTCGCCTGCCGACTCCCTGCCGGTCTCCCCCGCGCTGCATCCACACCTTGATGCCCGCGCGGTGCTGACGCTGCTGCTGTGCTGTGCCCTCTGGGGGCTCAACCAGGTGGCGGTCAAGGCGGTGCTGCCCGAGGTGCCATCGCTGGTGCAGTTCAGCCTGCGCAGCGTGCTCTCCTTTGTGCTGCTGCTGGGCTGGATGCGTTGGCGGGGCATCCATTGGCGGTCGCACCGCCACACCCTCTGGCCCGGGCTGCTGGCCGGCCTGTTCTTCGCGGTCGAGTTCGCGATGGTCTTCGTCGGCCTGCAGCACACCACCGCGGCGCGCTCGGTGGTCTTCATCAACACCTCACCCTTCGTGGTGGCGCTGGTGTTGGCCGCGTGGCTGCCGGCTGAGCGATTGCGGCCGATGCAGGGGGCCGGGCTGCTGCTGGCCTTTGCGTCGATCGCCTGGGCCTTCGGTGACGGGGTGCTGCACCCCGATGGCGAGGGTCACTGGCTCGGAGACCTGCTGGTGCTGGGCGCGGCGCTGCTGTGGGGCTTGACGACGGTGACGATCCGCCTGAGCAGCCTGCGCAGCGCGCCCTTCGAGCTGACGCTGGCTTACCAGCTCGGCATGGCGGCGCTGCTGGCGCCTTTGGGGGCTCTGTTCGCGGGCCAGGCGCTGCCAACGTCCTGGAGCGCGCTGGCGCTGGGCTCGCTGTTCTACCAGGCGGTGATCGTCACCTTCGCCAGCTACCTGCTCTGGTTCTGGCTTCTCACGCGCTACCCGGCGACGAAGGTGCAGGCCTTCGTCTTTCTTTCGCCGCTGTTTGGCACCTTGTTCGCCCACGGCCTGCTGGGGGAGTCGCTGACGACTTCGCTGATGGGTGGCCTGGCCGGTGTGGCGGTGGGGCTGGCGCTGCTGAACCGGCGCTGAGGCCCGCCGAGGGGCTTACAGCGGGATCAGCCCGTAGACCCGCTCCGGCGGAATGCGCGGCAGTTGCAGCTTCTCGGCCAGCGCAGCGCCGAGTGCGCCGGTGATCGCGAACTCGGGCCGGGCGGTGTCGCGCTCGACGGTGGCCACCACCGGGCGGCCGCTGGCGTTGGTGACGCTGGCCACGCGCGGCGTGGTCGCATTGCCGCCGCGACGGGTGACCACGGCGACTTCACCGTTGCGCAATTCGACCCACTCACCAGGCGGGTACAGGCCGAGCGCCTTGATCAGCCCGGCTGCGAGCGGGCCGCCGCGTTCTTCCTGGAAGAGCTGCTTGGCCGCCAGCTGGATCGGCATGGGCGCGCGGTGGGCGCGGGCGCTGATCTTGGCGGTGAAGACGTCGGCGATGCGCAGTGCGTGGGCTTCCTCGCGGACTTGGGTCAGGCCCCGCGGGTAACCATCGCCCTGCGGTCGCTCGTGGTGTTCCTGGACAGATTGCTGCCACAGTCCGTCGTGCACGCCTGCGGCGCGCAGCAGGCGTGCCGAAGCCTCGGGGTGTTCCTGGATGGCCTTGCGCTGGCGCGGCGATGGCGGCTCGGCCTGCTGGGCCATCTGCGCCTGCAGCTCCAGCATCGAGACGTTCATCGTCAGCGCGCCGAGTACGGCCAACCGGAGGCGCCCGGCGTCCCAGCCGAGTTGCTGGCCGATCACCAGCAGCACCGTGGCGGTGTGCAGGGCGTGCAGCAGCGCATAGAGCGCAAAGCGCGGCTCGTGCTGGCGCACCATCATGAACAGCGCCACGTCCGCGTCGCGCCGCACCAGGGCCTCAACCCGTTCGGCCAGCTGCGTCAACGCATCGCCAGCGGGCTTGCCGGCCAGCACCAGGCGAAGCGTGGCGTCCAGGTCCCAGACCAGGCGCTCCCAATGGTCGAACAGCGACAGCGTGCGGCGTGACGAGGGCACCGGCGTGCCGCGTGCTTGGTGCTGCGCGCGCAGCGCCTGGACCACCGAACGCTGCACCCAGGCACCGCGGGCGATCAGCATCTCCAGTTGGATGTCGCTGACCAGCACGTGGCCTTCGGCCAGCAGGCGCCGGTCCTGCCCATCCAACACATGGAAGGGCAGGGGCCGGCCGACCTCCAGCAGGTCGACGACCTCAGCCAGTGCGATCCGATGGGAATCGCTCATCCGATTCAGCTCGACCGGTCCGAGAAAGGCTCGTCCGTGGGGAGGGTGCAGCCGCCCTCGTCGTCGCGCCGCGCCGGGCCCCGCAAGCCGCCGCGCAGGAAGCGGTTGTGCGTGCCGCCCCCGCGGGGCAGGAAGCGCGCCAGCTCGGTCAGCGCCAGTTGGTAGACCTCGCGCTTGAACTCGATCACCACGTCCAGCGGCACCCAGTAGTCGTGCCAGCGCCAGGCGTCGAACTCCGGATGATCGGAGGCGCGCAGGTTCATGTCGCAGTCGCGGCCCATGAGCTGCAGCAGGAACCAGATCTGCTTCTGGCCCTTGTAGTGCCCCCGTGCATCGCGGCGGATGAAATGCTCCGGCACGGTGTAGCGCAGCCAGTCGCGGGTACGGGCGATGATGCGCACGTGCTCCGGCAGCAGCCCGACTTCCTCGTGCAATTCGCGAAACATGGCCTGCTCCGGCGACTCACCATGCTTGATGCCGCCTTGCGGGAATTGCCAGGAGTGGGTGCGTATGCGTTTGCCCCAGAAGACCTGGTTCCGTTGGTTGAGCAGGACGATGCCGACGTTGGGCCGGAAGCCTTCTCGGTCGAGCATAATCAGACCCCAATTTTCAAGTTGAAATCATTATTGCACCGGGATGGCGCGGCACACCCCCGCGGATCTCCCAACTTCCGGTGCAGGATTTCATCCTCGGTCGCCGTTTGGCCGAATCCTCTCCAGCCCTCCCATGCGAGCCTCCCAGTTCTTCATTTCCACCCTCAAGGAAGCCCCCGCCGACGCCGAGGTGGCCAGCCACAAGCTGATGATGCGAGCCGGCATGATCAAGCGGCTGGGCGCGGGCATCTACAACTACATGCCCATGGGCCTGCGGGTGATCCGCAAGGTCGAGGCCATCATCCGCGAGGAGATGAACCGCGCCGGCGCCGTCGAGCTGCTGATGCCCGTCGTGCAGCCCGCCGAGCTCTGGCAGGAAACCGGCCGCTTCGACAAGATGGGCCCCGAGCTGCTGCGCGTGAAGGACCGGCATGACCGCGACTTCATCATCCAGCCGACCTCCGAAGAGGTGGTGACCGACATCGCCCGCCAGGAACTGCGCAGCTACAAGCAGCTGCCGAAGAATTTCTATCACATTCAGACCAAGTTCCGCGACGAGCGCCGCCCGCGCTTCGGCGTGATGCGTGGGCGCGAGTTCACGATGAAGGACGCCTACTCCTTCGACCGGGACGCCGCCGCGGCGGCCAAGAGCTATGAGGCGATGTTCGCGGCCTACAAGCGCATCTTCGACCGCTTCGGCCTCGAATACCGCGCGGTGGCGGCAGACACCGGCGCCATCGGCGGGGACCTGAGCCACGAGTTTCAGGTGATTGCCGAGACCGGCGAGGACGCGATCGTCTACTGCCCCACCTCCGACTACGCCGCCAACATCGAGCTGGCCGAAGCGGTGGCGCCGGCCGCCCCGCGTGCCGCCGCAGCCGAGACGCTGGTCAAGGCGCCGACGCCGGGCAAGAGCACCTGCGCGGATGTGGCGGCCTTCCTGGGCCTGCCGCTGCAGCGCACCGTCAAGTCGCTGGTGCTGGCCACCGACGAGTGGAACGAGGCCGGTGACCTGGTCAAGTCCACCGTCTGGCTGCTGCTGGTGCGCGGCGACCACGAGCTCAACGAGATCAAGGCCGGCAAGATCGAGGGCATGAAGGGCGGCTTCCGCTTTGCCACCGGTGCGGAGATCGACGCGCACTTCGGCTGCAAGCCGGGCTACCTCGGCCCGATCAGCCTGAAGCAGCCGGTGAAGATCATCGCCGACCGCACCGTGGCGGCGATGAACGACTTCGTCTGCGGCGCCAACGACGAGGACTTCCACTTCACCGGCGTGAACTGGGGCCGCGACCTGCCCGAGCCGGACTTGGTGGCCGACATCCGCAACATCGTCGCCGGCGATCCGTCGCCGGACGGCCAGGGCGTGCTCGCCATCCAGCGCGGCATCGAAGTGGGCCACGTGTTCTACCTGGGCACGAAGTACTCCAAGGCGATGAACGCCACCTACCTCGACGAAACCGGCAAGCCGCAGCTCATGGAGATGGGCTGCTACGGCATCGGCGTGACGCGCATCCTGGGCGCTGCGATCGAGCAGAGCCACGACGCGCGCGGCATCGTCTGGCCGGACGCGATCGCGCCCTTCACCGTGGCTGTCTGCCCCATCGGCGCGGACCGCTCCGAGGCGGTCAAGGCCGCTGCGCAGGCGCTGCACGACGAGCTGCAGGCGGCGGGGGTGGACGTCATCCTCGACGACCGTGGCGGGCGTCCCGGCGCGATGTTCGCCGACTGGGAACTGATCGGGGTGCCGCACCGCGTCGTCATCTCCGACCGTGGCCTGAAGGAAGGCCAGCTCGAGTACCAGGGCCGCCGCGACGAGGCCGCCACCAAGGTGCCCGTCGGCGAGATCGCGGCCTTCGTGAAGGGCCGGCTGGCGGCATGACGCTGGCGCGGCGCCGCCTGCTGGCCGCGGCCGGCGGCAGCGTGCTGGGCTTGGCCCCGACGGCCAGGGCTGGCTCGCAGATCGAGGAACCGCTGGCCGATGCGGTGCGTGGCGCACTGGCCGCCGCGGTGGCCGACAGCGGCGCGCCGCCGAAGCTCGAGTTTCGCCACATCGACGAGCGCCTCGCCTACCTGCGCTGGCTGGGGGCGATGAGCCCGCGCTTGGCCAAGCGCAAGCCGGAGTTCAACGTCCGGCGCGAATTCCTGGAAACCGTCTGGTACGAGAGCCGCCGCGCCGGGCTGGAGACCGCGCTGGTGCTGGGCCTTGTCGAGGTCGAGAGTGGCTTTCGCAAGTACGCGATCTCCAGCGCCGGCGCGCGCGGCTACATGCAGGTGATGCCCTTCTGGGCGCGCACGATCGGTGACGGCGATGCCAGCCGGCTGTTCCACCTGCAGACCAACCTGCGCTTCGGCTGCGTGATCCTGCGCCACTACCTCGACCGCGAGCAGGGCGATCTCTTCCTGGCGCTGGGCCGCTACAACGGCAGCCGCGGGCAGGCGCCGTACCCCAACATGGTGCTCGGTGCGCGCAAGCGCTGGGAGTTTGTCGATGGGCCGGCGGCGGGGGCGGCCGCCTCGGGTTCGCCTGCCCTGCCTCGACGCTGACGCCGCGGCCCAGGTGCCGCAGGGGGAGGGCTACAGGCCCGTCCAGGTCTTGGGTTCGGCCGCGGTGATGCCTGCCATCTGCAGCACGCGCTCGACGGTCTCGTCGACCAGCTCGGCGATGCTCTGCGGCCGGTGGTAGAAGGCCGGCAGCGGCGGAAAGACGATGCCGCCCATCTCGGTCACTGCCGTCATGTTGCGCAGGTGGGCGAGGTTGAAGGGCGTCTCGCGCACCATCAGGATCAGGCGGCGGCGCTCCTTGAGCGCTACGTCGGCCGCGCGGGTCAGCAGGTTGTCGCCAAAGCCGTGGGCCACCGCCGCGAGCGTTTTCATCGAGCAGGGGGCGATGACCATCGCGTCGCTGGCGTAGCTGCCGCTGGCGATGCAGGCGCCCACCTCGCCGGGTGAGTGGGACGCGTCGGCCAGCGCGTCGAGCGCGCGGCGGTCCAGCCCCAGTTCGTGGTGAACGTTCAGCAGCCCGGCCGGCGTGGCCACCAGGTGCGTGAAGACGCCCAGCGCTCGGGCCCGTTCCAGCAGACGCACGCCGTACACCGCGCCCGAGGCGCCGGTGATGCCGACGATCAGACGGCGGGCCGCCGCCACGCCGCTCACGCCTTGGGCTGCAGCATCGACTGGAGTTCGCCCGACTGGTACATCTCCATCATGATGTCCGAGCCGCCGACGAACTCGCCGTGGACGTAGAGCTGCGGGATGGTCGGCCAGTTGGCGTAGGTCTTGATGCCCTGGCGGACGGCTTCGTCCTCCAGCACGTTCACGGTGGTCAGCTCGGACACGCCGCAGGCCTTGAGGATCTGCACGGCGCGGCCGGAGAAGCCGCACATCGGGAACTGGGCCGAACCCTTCATGAAGAGCACGACGGGGTTGGACTTGACGAGGGAGTCGATGCGTTGCTGAACGTCGTTGGACATGGGTCTTGCTCGGCGTGCGTTGATGAGGAAAGTCCAGAGCTTAAACGCAACGCAGCCCCCGGGTTGACCCAGGGGGCACCGCCTCGATCAGAACGCGTAGGACACGCCGAGTTGCACCATCGGCGCCAGGCGCTGTGAGCGCCAGCCCTCATCCGATTCCGCCTGGGTGCCGAGGCGCAAGCCGCTGGGGTTGGCGCTGGCATGGCGAGTCACCCAGCCCACATCGGCCGACAGCCCCCAGCCGCCCCATCCCTTGTGCAGGGTGGAGGCGCTGTCGTAGCCCAGGCCCAGATAAGGCGCCGCCCCAAGGCCGTTGTCGCCCATCAAAAAGGCGCCGCCGATGCCGCCAGTCCCCCCTGGACGGGCGCTGGACGGCAGACGCAGGGGGGCGCCTGCTCCGCCGCTCATGGCCGTGGGCGTGCCCGCGGTGCCACGGTCCAGCCAGCCCAGCAGGCCGCCGGTGACGCGCAGGCCGCCGACCGCAGTGAATCGGTAGTCGTTCAACCACTGCCAGCTCAACCGTGCCGTCACCGGGCTTGCGAAGGTGGAGTCGGCCGCGGCAGCGGCGTCGGCCCAGCCCAAGCGGGTGCCCCACGGCCCCAGCACGGACGGGCTGGTCAGGCTGGTCCCGGTTAAACCATACAGGCCGTCGACCGCAGCAGGTTGGGCCTGCGCGGTTGGGCCTCCCGCCAAACCGGCCATCAGAACAGTGACTGCGAAAGCCCCCGAGAAAGGGCCCCGTGGCGATGACCCACGTGTGAAGCGATGGCTGCAGTGTGTGTGCATGGGGCCCTCCGAGTGCGGCAGGTTCTGGGTTGCCTGCAAACGATGCTACGCCTTCGAGGTCTTGAGAGCGGGTCGAACTGCAACGGGATTCGGGTCTTCTCGGCCAGCGGCTGGGCCGTGGCGGCGGGGGCGGAGGTGGGTGTGAAAAATTTACGTTTCGCTACGACTCGGCGCCTTCGAGTTGATGCGCGCGAGCCACAGCGTGGCCACCGCCCCACAGGGCGCAGTGGAACGGTCCGGGGACTTCAGGTCGCCGCAGGCCAGCGCGCGCCGGTGCAGCGCCGGTGGCCGCCCAGGTCGCTGCGGTGCGCGACGTCGCTCCAGCCGCCCGCCAGGAACAGCGCCGCCACCGCGTCCGCCTGGTCGTGGCCATGCTCCAGCAGCAGCCAGCCGCCGGGGGCGAGGTGCGTCGGGGCCTGGGCGATCAGGTGGCGGATCGCGTCCAGCCCGTCCGGTCCGGAGGTCAGCGCCAGCGCCGGCTCGTGCTTCAGCGCGCCCAGGTGCGGATCGCCCTCGGCGATGTAGGGCGGGTTGCTGACGATGAGGCCGAAGGTCTCGCCCGCCACCGGCGCCAGCCAGGCACCCTGCAGCCAGCGCACCGGCAGGTCCAGGCGCTCGCCGTTGCCGCGGGCGACCGCCAGCGCGGCCTCGCTGAGGTCGACGGCGCTGACCTGCGCGTCCGGCTGGGCCTGCCGGATCGCCAGCGCGATGGCGCCGCTGCCGGTGCCCAGATCGAGCACGCGGGCTGCGGCTGCGCCGCTCGCCAGAACCTCCAGCGCCCAGTCGACCAGCGTCTCGGTGTCGGGCCGGGGGTCAAGGACGGCGGGGCTCACCGCCAGCGTCAGGCCGTGGAAGCCGCGCTCGCCGAGCAGGTAGGCCACCGGCTCGCCGTCGGCACGGCGCGCCAGCCAGTCGGCCCAGCGCTCGGCCTGTTCGGCGCTGAGCGCCGCGTCGTCGTGCGCCAGCATCCAGCTGCGGTTCTGCGCGAGCAGGCCACCCAGCAGAAGTTGGGCGTCGAAGCGGTCCAGCCCTTGGTCCCGGGCCAGGCGCAGAGCCAGGGCGACGGTGAGGCCGGTGGGGCCGAGCGAGGTCACGCCGCGGCCTCCAGGTCGGCCAGCAGCTCGGCGGCGCGGGCCGCCTTCAGCGCGGCGACCACCTCGTCGAGGTCGCCCTCCAGGATCGTGCCGAGCTTGTAGAGCGTTAGGTTGATGCGGTGGTCGGTCAGCCGGCCCTGCGGGAAGTTGTAGGTGCGGATGCGGTCGCTGCGGTCGCCGCTGCCGATCAGCCCCTTGCGCGTGGCGGCGTCGCGGGCCTGGCGCTCGATGCGGTCCTTGTCGCGCAGGCGCGCGGCGAGCACCGCCATGGCCTTGGCCTTGTTGCGGTGCTGGCTGCGGTCGTCCTGGCACTCGGCCACCAGGCCGGTGGGCAGGTGGGTGATGCGCACCGCCGAGTCGGTCTTGTTGATGTGCTGGCCGCCAGCGCCACTGGCGCGGAAGGTGTCGATGCGCAGCTCGGCCGGGTTGAGCTGCACCTCCTCGGCCTCGTCGGGCTCGGGCAGCACCGCCACGGTGCAGGCGCTGGTGTGGATGCGCCCCTGCGCCTCGGTGGCCGGCACGCGCTGCACGCGGTGGCCGCCGGACTCGAACTTCAGCGCCTCGTAGACCGCCTCGCCCTCGATGCGGATCACCACTTCCTTGTAGCCGCCCAGGTCGGACTCGTTGGCCGAGAGGATCTCGGTGCGCCAGCCCTGCCGCTCGGCGTGGCGCAAGTACATGCGCGCCAGGTCGCCGGCAAACAGCGCCGACTCGTCGCCGCCGGTGCCGGCGCGGATTTCGATGAAGGCGTTGCGGTCGTCGTCCGCGTCCCGCGGCAGCACGGCGGTCTGCAGCTCGGCGTCCAGGCGCGCGAGGTCGGCCTCGGCGCTGGCGATCTCCTCGCGCGCCATCTCGGCCAGGTCCGATGAACCGGGGTCGTCGAGCATCGCGTGGGCGTCTGCCAGATCGCGCTCGCGCTGCTGAAAGGCCAGCCAGCGCTCGACCAGCGCGCCGGTGCGGGCGTGGTCGCGGTTGAGCTCGCGCAGGCGCTTGAGGTCGGCGGCCACCTGCGGGTCGGCCAGGGCCGCGTCGATTTCGGCCATCCGCACGGTCTGGCGGTCGAGCTGGGTGCGCAGGAAGGGGGTCATGGCGGCAGGCGGGTCGGGCAGGGCGAACGCGTGGCCCACGCCGTGGCGGGCCTCGGACGGGCGGCACCCGGGGCGGGCGCCGTGACGGGCCGGCCCGCTAGACCGGATCCGGGCCGCTGCGGCCGCCGCGCTCGCTGCCGGGCAGGGCGCCGCGCAGGAACAGGCGCGACACCACCTCGGCGGTGTGCGCGCGCTGGTTGGGGTCGGCGTTGTGCAGCTCGGCCAGGGCGCCGTGCAGCATCTTCTGGGTCAGCGCGCGCGACAGCGCCTCCAGCGCGTCGTCCACCGAGCCGCCCTTGGCGAGCAGCTTGCGCGCGCGGGCGATCTCGGCGCTGCGCCAGGCGTCGGCCTGCGAGTTCAGCGCCTGGATGAGCGGCACCGTGGCGCGCTGGTCCAGCCAGTGCACGAAGTTCTGCACGCCGCTCTCGATGATCGCCTCGGCCTGCGCCACGGCGGCCTGGCGCTTCTCGCCGGCGGTCTGCACGATGGCCGACAGGTCATCGACGGTGTACAGGTACACGTCGTCGAGCTGCGCGACCTCGGGCTCGATGTCGCGCGGCACCGCCAGATCGACCATGAACATCGGGCGGCGCTTGCGGGCCTTCAGCGCGCGCTCCACCGCGCCCAGGCCGATCAGCGGCAGGGTGGAGGCGGTGCAGGAAATCACCGCGTCGAACTCGTGCAGGCGGCTGGGCAGGTCGGCCAGGCGCATCGCCTCGGCGCCGAAGTGCGAGGCCAGCTTCTCGCCGCGCTCGAGCGTGCGGTTGGCGATCGCGATGTGCTTGGGCGCCTTGGCCGCGAAGTGCGTCGTCGCCAGCTCGATCATCTCGCCCGCGCCGACGAAGAGCACGCGGATCTTGTGCAGGTCCTCGAAGAGCTGCGCCGCCAGCCGCACCGCCGCGGCGGCCATGCTGATCGAGTGCGAGCCGATCTCGGTCGAGGTGCGCACCTCCTTGGCCACCGAGAAGCTGCGCTGGAACAGCTGGTGCAGCGTCGTGCCCAGCGTGCCGGCCGAATCCGCCTCGCGCACCGCCTGCTTCATCTGGCCGAGGATCTGCGGCTCGCCCAGCACCATCGAGTCCAGCCCGGAGGCGACGCGGAAGGCGTGGCGCGCCGCGGCCCCGTGCTCCAGCACGTGGGTGTGGCGCGTCAGGTCGTCGGCACTCACGCCGCCGTGCGTGGCCAGCCACTCCAGCGTCGGGCGCACCAGACTGCGAGAGCCGCCCGGGTCGGCCGCCACGTAGAGCTCGGTGCGGTTGCAGGTGGACAGCAGCGCCACCTCGGGCTCCACCCGCTGCAGGCCTTCACGCAGGCCGCGCAGCGCCGGGGACAGCTGGTCGAGCGTGAACGCGAACCGACCGCGCAGGTCGACCGGCGCGGTGTGGTGGTTCAGGCTGAGGGCGAAAACGCTCATGGCTCGATTGTAAGATTCCCCGGAGGGCCGCCAGCCGCTTCGGCCGGGCGATGCGGCACTGTCTTGACCAGGATCATTTTCCGGCCCGACCAGGGCTCGCCGCCGGGGGAGAGCGGGGCATGGGGTTCTTCGACGCCGTCAATCACTTTGTCAATTTCCTGCTGCCGGCCCTCGGGCTGGCGGCGATCGCGGCCGGCCTGGCCAAGGCGCTGTGGCGCCACGAGCTGGCCGGCGTGCGCTGGGGCGGGCTGTTTCGCGCCGCCGCGCTGCTCAACGTCGCGGCGCTCGTGCTCGGCCTGGTCGTCCTCGGCCGCGACGGGCGCATGGGCACCTACGGCCTGATGCTGCTGACCTGCAGCCTGGGGCTGTGGTGGCGCGGTTTCGGGCCCGGCCGGCGCGGGTGAATCGCTGAGCCGCCGGGCAGGCGCCCCCAGGCTCAGGCGTCGTGCAGCACCCCGTCGGCCAGCCGCAGGGCGCCGTTGCCCACCAGCTCCTCGATCAGCCCGCGGGCAAAGTCGTTGGCCGGCCCCGCCACCCCGGCGCGCGCCTGGCAGCTGGCCAGCAGCGGCGTCGCCACCGCCCAGGCCAGCGCCTCGGCCCAGGGCTGGCGCTGCTCTTCCATCAGGTGGTACTTGATCAGCACCTTCGCCGCGTGGCGGGCGTGCTTGCGCGGATCGGCCTGGTGCCCGGCCAGCCGCCGCCGGGCGCGCTCCAGCGCCCCGGCCACGTCGCCAAAGGGCGAGCCGTGCCCAGGGATCACCCAGCGCACCGGCAGCCCCGCGATCAGGTCCAGCGTGGCGCCCACCTCGTCGAAGGCATCGACGCCATCCAGCTCCGGAAACACCACGCCGAAGCCGTTCTCCCACAGCGCGTCCCCGGCGATCAGCACGCCGTCGGCGCGGCGGAACAGCATCACCGCGTGCGGGTCGTGCCCCGGCGCGGCCAGCACCTCCCAGCACTGCCCGGCCATCTCCAGCTCCACGCCGGGGGGCAGCACGCCGTCGAGCTCGTAGCGCTCGCAGCGCTGGCCGGTGGGCGCGTAGCTCAGCGCCTGCTCGTCCCAGCGCCGCACCGCGTCGGCCTGACCCGGGGGCACGGAGACGGGCACTGGCCCCTGGCCGTCCGGCGCGCGGTGCAGCGCCTGCAGCGCCGCGTTGCCACCGCAGTGGTCGGAATGCAGGTGCGTATTCAGGATCCGCCCCAGCGGCCGCCCGCCCAGCGCCCGCGCCACCAGCGCCACCGTCTGCGCCGCGTGCGTGCAGTGCCCGCTGTCCACCAGCACCGCCGGCGCGCGCGGATCGGCCGGGTCGGTGAGCAGCACGTTGTTCGATGAGAGCCAGCCGCGCTCGAAGACGGTCAGTCCCGCGGCGCTCAAACGCTCCGGCGCCGGCTCAGACATCGCGCAGGACCACCTCGCCGCGCAGCGAGTGCGGCAGCGCCGAGGTGATGGTCACGTCGATCATCTGGCCGACCAGGCGCGCCGCGTTCGGGCCGCCCGGGAAGTTGACGATGCGGTTGCACTCGGTGCGGCCCATCAGCTCGTTCGGGTCCTTGCGGCTGGGGCCCTCGACCAGGATGCGCTGCACGCTGCCCACGCGCGAGGCGCTGATGCGGCGCACGTTGTCTTCGAGCAGGGCCTGCAGCTGCTGCAGGCGGGCGAGCTTCAGCTCCTGCGGGGTGTCGTCGTGCAGCGCGGCGGCGGGGGTGCCAGGGCGGGGGCTGAAGATGAAGCTGAAGCTGGCGTCGAAGCCGACGTCCTCGATCAGCTTCATCATCTTGGCGAAGTCGTCCTCGGTCTCGCCGGGGAAGCCGACGATGAAGTCGCTCGACAGGCTGATGTTCGGGCGCACCGCGCGCAGCTTGCGGATCGTGCTCTTGTATTCCAGGGCGGTGTAGCCGCGCTTCATGGCCATCAGGATGCGGTCGCTGCCGTGCTGCACCGGCAGGTGCAGGTGGCTGACGAGCTGCGGCACCTTGGCGTAGACGTCGATCAGGCGCTGGGTGAACTCGTTGGGGTGGCTGGTGGTGTAGCGGATGCGCTCGACGCCGGGGATCTCGGCGACGTACTCGATCAGCGTGGCGAAGTCGGCGATCTCGCCGCTGTCGCCCATCGGCCCGCGGTAGGCGTTGACGTTCTGGCCCAGCAGGGTGATTTCCTTGACGCCCTGGTCGGCCAGGCCGGCGACTTCGGTCAGCACCTCCTCGAAGGGGCGGCTGAACTCCTCGCCGCGGGTGTAGGGCACCACGCAGTAGCTGCAGTACTTGGAGCAGCCCTCCATGATCGAGACGAAGGCGGATGCGCCCTCGATCCGCGCGGGCGGCAGGTGGTCGAACTTCTCGATCTCGGGGAAGCTGATGTCCACCTGCGGGCGGCCGAGCGTCTGGCGGCGCTCGAGCAGCTGCGGCAGCCGGTGCAGGGTCTGGGGGCCGAAGACGACGTCGACATAGGGCGCGCGCTCGATGATGGCCGCGCCCTCCTGGCTGGCCACGCAGCCGCCCACGCCGATGAGCACGCCTTTCTTCTTCAGGTGCTTGACGCGGCCGAGGTCGGAGAAGACCTTCTCCTGCGCCTTCTCGCGCACCGAGCAGGTGTTGAAGAGGATGAGGTCGGCCTCTTCCGGGTCATTGGTGGGGGTGTAGCCCCGCGCGGCGGACATGACGTCGGACATCTTGTCCGAGTCGTACTCGTTCATCTGGCAGCCGAAGGTGCGGATGTAGACCTTCTTGCCGGTGGCGGCGGCCTCGCCCGTGGGCTCGGTGACGGAGGTGGCCTGGGCGGCGGTGGTGGCGAGGTCGGCGGGCGAGGTGGGCGTGCTCATGGAGGGGTCCTGCGCGGGGCGCGGAAGGCCGGCCAGGGGCTTCGGCCAGTTCAACGGATCAACGGAAAGAGGGGTGGGCGGTGCAGAGGGGCGCGCTCAGTGCGTCCAGGTCTGCCCGGCCGGATCGAAGGTGTAGGTGGCGGCCTCGGCCGCGCTCGTCGGCCAGAAGCGGGCGGCTTCGTCGGCGCGCAGGATCCAGACGTCCTTGAGCAGGCCGTCGGAGTCGCGGGTGTAGTTGACCACCAGGGTCTGCCCGGTGATGGCCGCGCTCATCACGAGCAGGTTGTTCGTGCCGCGGATGCGGGCGCCGGGGGCGAGGCGGGCGGATTGGCCGTTGAGCAGCGCCTCGGGCGCATCAACGACCTTGAGCGTGCCGCGCAGCGCCTGGGCGGGAAACTGCCGCTGCACCAGGTTCTGCGCCGCAGCGGGCGGCGGGACCGTCAGGGCGAAGGTGGCGCCTGCGAGGGCGATCAGTGCGCTGCGCCGGCTGAGGGCGCAAAGAGGGACACAGCGGGACATGGTGTGGATCCAGGGGCTGCGTTTCAGGGCACCAAGCAAAACGGCCTGAGGGGTGAGCCTCAGGCCGTCTGCGGTGTTTGGTGGCGCTTCACGGACTCGAACCGCGGACCTGTGGATTATGATTCCATCGCTCTAACCGACTGAGCTAAAGCGCCAAGAGACCAAGAGTATAGACCGAAATCGGTGGCTGTCGATTCCTTGGTGCTATTTGTTGTGGTTTTGCAACGATCGGGTCAGCGCAGCGTCGGCAGGCTGTCGCGCAGCACGCGCGCGGCGCCCATGCCCACCGAGGCGCCGAATCGCTTGGCCAGCCGCTCGGCGACGTTTTCCTTGGGCGTGTAGTCGATCACCTCTTCGGCCTTGACCACTTCGCGCGCAACGTAGTCCAGGCTGCCCAGCCCGTCGGCCAGACCGAGCTTGACGGCCTCTTCGCCGTTCCAGAACAGGCCGGAGAAGATCTCGGGCGATTCCTTCAGCCGCTTGCCGCGGCCTTGCTTGACCACGGCGATGAACTGGCGGTGGATCTGGTCGATCATCGACTGGGCCAGGGCGCGGTGCTTCTCGGTCAGTGGCGAGAAGGGGTCGAGCATGGCCTTGTTCTCACCGGCGGTGATCAGGCGGCGTTCGACGCCGAATTTCTCCATCGCGCCGGTGTAGCCGAAGTTGTCCATCAGCACGCCGATCGAGCCGACGATCGACGCCTTGTCGACGTAGATCGCATCGGCCGCGACGGCGATGTAATAGGCCCCCGAGGCGCAGGACTCATCGACCACCGCGTAGACCTTCTTGTTGTGCTTGGCCTTGAGGCGACGGATCTCGTCGTTGAGGATGCCGGCCTGCACCGGGCTGCCGCCGGGTGAATTGATGCGAATCACCACGGCCTGCGCGCCCTGGTCCTCGAAGGCGTTGCGGATGCCGGAGATCAGGAATTCGGCGCTGGCCTGCCCTTCGGCGGAGATCTCGCCGCGCAGCTCGATCAGCGCAGTGTGCGGGCCCGCGGGGGCGTTGGCGTGTTGGTCCTTGTTGACCAGTGCCCAGACCACCACCAGCGCGAGCAGGAACCAACCCAGGCGCAGGATCAGGTTCCAGCGCCGGGTGTTGCGCCGGTCGGCAAGGTAGTCGCGGGCGAACTGTTCGATCAGCGCGTCCACCGCCGGCCGGCTGGCCTGGGTGGCGGGCGCCGGGTCGCGAGCCGAAGGGGGGGCTGCGGCCGCCACAGGTTCGACCGGAGGCGGCGTCGGTGTCGGTGTCGGTGGGGCAGCACTCGTGCTCGCGTTCGGGTCGGAGGGCGGGCTGGTGTTCGGGGAGGATTGGGGGTCGTCGGGTTGCATGAAGCCGTGGCCGGAGGGCCACCCGGGGATCGAGGAATCGGGGGGCGGAAGGAGCGGGGGGGTCAGTCGCTGATCGGACGGGCCGGTGTCGGCTGGGCGGCCTGGGGCGTTGCGGGCGCTGGCGTCAGATGGCGATCAGGGTACCAGCGAACCTGGCCGTCGTGCTCGTCGACCTTCAGCGCCTTGAGCGAGCGCCCGGCGCAGGGCCCGGCGACGCAGTAGCCGCTGGATGGTTCGTAGGCCGCGCCGTGGATCGAGCAGAGGATCCAGCGGCCGCTGTCGTCGAGGAACTTGCCGGGCTGCCAGTCCATCTCGGCGGGCACGTGGGCGCAGCGGTTCAGGTAGCCGACCACGCGTCCGCCGAAGCGCAGCACAAAGGCTCGCACCGGCCGGCCGTATTCGAGCAGGTCGAACCCCTGAGCGTCGCCGGCCTCAGCCAGTGCGGCGGAGGTGCAGATGGGCTGGGGTTCAGGGGCAACCTCGGCGGCTGCGCAGGCGGGGGCGTCGGACATGGCGGTCCTCAGGCGTGGGCCAGCAGCCACTGGCGCAGCTCGGCCACGCTGTGGGCCACGTGCAGCGGGGCGTGGTGGGCGAGTTGCGCCGGCTCGTGGGCGCCATAGGCCACCGCGACGCTGGCGGTGCCGGCGTTGGCCGCCAGCTGCAGGTCGTGGGTGGTGTCGCCGATCATCAGCGTGCGCTCCGCGTCCACGCCCAATTCGGCCATCAGCTCCATCAGCATCTGCGGGTGGGGCTTGGACAGCGTTTCGTCGGCGGTGCGGGTGGCGTCGAACAGGCCTTGCAGCTCGACGTGCTGCAGCGCCTCGTTCAGGCCCTGGCGGCTCTTGCCTGTGGCCACGGCCAGGCTGTGCTGACGCGCGCGCAGCTCCTGGAGCAGTTCGGGGATGCCGGCGAACAGGCTCAGGCCGTGCTGTTCACGGAAGTAGTGGTGCCGGTAGCGCCGCCCCAGCTCCGGATACTGCTGCACCGACAGGCCCGGCACCGCGTGCTGCAGCGCGTCGTGCAGGCCCAGGCCGATCACGTAGGCCGCGGCCTCGCTGCTGGGCTCGGCCACGCCCAGGTCCCGGCAGGCGGCCTGGATGCAGCGCACGATCAGCGCGGTGGAGTCGAAGAGCGTGCCATCCCAGTCGAACACGATCAGGTCGAAGCGGCGGTGGCGCCAGGTGGGCGCGTCGAGGTCGGAGGCGGTCATGGACTTGGGGCGGAGGCGGGGGCCTTGGGGGCCTTGGGGGCGGCGGGGTCTGCCGCGGCCAGGCGGTCCAGCAGTGTCGCGCACTCCGGCGGCAGCGGGGCCTGCAGCTCGATGCGCGCGCCCGTCGCCGGGTGGTCGAAGGCCAGGCGGCGTGCGTGCAGGAACATGCGCTCGAAGCGGCCGCCTGGCAGCACCGCGCCGCGCGCCAGGCCCTTGTTGAGCGTGAAGTCGCCGTACTTGTCGTCGCCGACGATGGGGTGGCCGGCCTGCTGCAGGTGCACGCGGATCTGGTGTGTGCGCCCGGTCTTGATGGTCACGTCCAGCAGCGTGAAGCCCGGGGCGGGCGCGGGGTAGCTCTGCGCGATGCGCACCAGGCTGATCGAGCGCTGGCCGTCGGGATCGTCGGCGCCCACCGCGCGCACGCGGCGTTCGCCCGCGGCGTCGAGGTACTTGTGCAGCGCCACGTCGATCACCTTCAGCGCGGCGGGCCAGGCGCCGATCACCAGCGCCGCATAGGTCTTTCCGGTCTCGCGCTGGCGGAACTGGTCCTGCAGCGCGGTCAGCGCGCTGCGCTTCTTGGCCACCAGCAGGATGCCCGAGGTCTCGCGGTCGATGCGGTGCACCAGCTCCAGGAAGCGCGCCTCGGGTCGCGCGCGCCGCAGCTGCTCGATCACGCCGAAGCTCACGCCCGAGCCACCGTGCACCGCCACGCCGGCGGGCTTGTCGATCGCCAGCAGGTGCTCGTCCTCGTACAGCAGCGGAAACTCGCGCGGTGGCACCGAGGCGTCGTCGGCCGTGGCCCGTTCGGCCAGGCGCAGCGGCGGCAGGCGCACCTCGTCGCCGATTTCCAGGCGGGTGTCGGCCTGCGCGCGGCCCTTGTTCACCCGCACCTCGCCGCTGCGGATGATGCGGTAGACCAGCGTCTTGGGCGCGCCCTTGAGCTCGCGCAGCAGGAAGTTGTCCAGGCGCTGGCCGGCGCTGCCCTCGTCCACGTGCAGGTGGCGCACCTGGGCGGCGGCGGGCGCGGCCAACGGGGCGGCTGCAGCCTTCGGGGCGGGCTGTGGCGCGGGCGGGACGGCGACGACGATGGCGCGCCGCGCCGGCTGTGCGGTCGTGGCGGCGCGGCCGCTTGTCGTCGGTTTTCCACCCGGGCGGGGCTTGCGCGAGGCCGGGGAATCACGCCCAGTTCGGGCCGCCGACCCCCCGCTCGATAGCCCTATAATCTTTCGCACCACGTTTGCGCTGTAAGTGTTTGATTTGTCTGAGTTTACCGGGCACGGCAGCGCAGGGTGGCGGAATCGGCCGGTCGCACCAGAGGTGGACAGGGCGATTTCCGAAGGTGATGCAGCGTCGGGCTGCGTCCATGGTGCCGCTTCCCAAGGTGAATCGGTGGATGGACAGGTCGGGCGCAAGAATTCACGCTGACAGGACTACATCACAAGGTTTCCGGCCGCAGCCGGGGCCTGCCGCAGGCGCCGATCCCCGTGGGGTTGGCCGATGTCGGCGGGGCTCGCGCTGGGGCCTGCGTCCGGTTCGGGACGCGTCGTCGCATGCCCATGTCCATCCCTCCGAGAGCCCCCGCGGGCGCCCTCCTCCTCCCCCGGGTGAAGCCCGGCGGAGCCGGCTGGCGCGTCGAGCCGCCGGCGCCTCGGGTCGCCCGCCCGGTGCAGATCGTGCCCCGCAGGCGCTGCGCGGTGCCCTGCCGGCCCAGCCGCCGGCATCACGGGACGGACGGCTGGCCTGCCGCGATGCCTCTCGGTCGGTCGCGCGCGCCAACGCTGCCGCTCGGAGGGTGATCGGCGGCTCTTGCCGTCCCACCCCCTGCGCCGCAGTCCAGGGCGATTCCTTCACGGTGCTGTTGCGCTGAGTTCGTGCATCGACGTCAGGTTGCCGCTTGGTTTTGACCGGGCGGTGACGTTGTGCATGGGCGTCGTCGCGGGCTGAAAGGCCGGCGCGGCGCGACAGGAGACCGCATGAAGCGCATGCTGATCAATGCCACGCAGCCGGAAGAACGGCGCCTGGCCATCGTCGACGGCCAGAAGCTGCTCGACTTCGAGACCGAAATCGAAGGGCGCGAGCAGCGCAAGGGCAACATCTACAAGGCCGTCGTCACCCGCGTCGAGCCTTCGCTCGAGGCCTGTTTCGTCGACTACGGCGAGGACCGCCACGGCTTCCTGCCGTTCAAGGAAATCTCCAAGTCGTATTTCAAGGAAGGCGTCAGCGTCCGCGACGCCAAGATCTCTGACGTCATCTCCAACGGCCAGGAACTGCTGGTCCAGGTGGAAAAGGAAGAGCGCGGCAACAAGGGCGCGGCGCTGACCACCTTCGTCTCGCTGGCGGGGCGCTACCTGGTGCTCATGCCCAACAACCCGCGCGGCGGCGGCGTGAGCCGGCGCATCGAGGGCGAGCAGCGCGAGGAGCTCAAGGAGAACCTCGACCAGCTCGAGTACCCCAAGGGCATGAGCCTGATCGCGCGCACCGCCGGCATCGGCCGCACCGCGCCCGAGCTGCAGTGGGACCTGAACTACATGCTCAAGCTCTGGGACGCCATTGACGGCGCCTCCAAGGCGGGCAAGGGCGCCTTCCTGATCTACCAGGAGAGCTCGCTGGTCATCCGCGCCATCCGCGACTACTTCAGCGCGGACATCGGCGAGATCCTGATCGACACCGACGACATCTACGAGCAGGCCAAGCAGTTCATGCTGCACGTCATGCCCGAGACGGCGAACCGGGTGAAGCGCTACCGCGACGACGCGCCGCTGTTCTCGCGCTTCCAGATCGAGCACCAGATCGAGACGGCCTTCAGCCGCACGGTGAACCTGCCCTCGGGCGGTGCCATCGTGATCGACCACACCGAGGCCCTGGTCGCGGTGGACGTCAACTCGGCGCGCGCCACCCGGGGCGGCGACATCGAGGAAACCGCCACCCGCACCAACCTGGAAGCCGCCGACGAAATCGCCCGCCAGTGCCGCCTGCGTGACCTGGGTGGCCTGATCGTGGTCGACTTCATCGACATGGAGGAGAGCAAGAACCGCCGCGAGGTCGAACAGCGCCTGCGCGACGCGCTGCGCTTCGACCGCGCCCGCGTGCAGTTCAGCTCGATCTCCAAGTTCGGCCTGCTCGAACTCAGCCGCCAGCGCCTGCGCCCGGCGCTCAGCGAGGGCTCGCACATCACCTGCCCGCGCTGCAACGGCACCGGCCACATCCGCGACACCGAGTCTTCCGCGCTGCAGATCCTGCGCATCATCCAGGAAGAGTCGATGAAGGAGAACACCGCCGCCGTGCACGTGCAGGTGCCGGTGGAGGTGACCAGCTTCCTGCTCAACGAGAAGCGCACCGAGATCACCAAGATCGAGCTCAAGCAGCGCTGCACCGTGCTGTTGGTGCCCAACAAGCACCTGGAGACGCCGAACTACAAGCTCGAGCGCCTGCGCCACGACGATCCGCGGCTGGAGAACCTCTCGGCCAGCTACACGATGATCGAGGAGCCGGACGAGGAAGTCGGCATCACCCGGCGCGAGAAGAACGCCAAGCCCAAGCAGGAGCCGGTCATCAAGGGCGTGCTGCCCGACCAGCCCGCACCGATCGCGCCGCCGAAGCCCGAGCCCGTCGTGGCCGCGCCGGTGGTGGCGGCCCCTGCGCCGGCGCCGGCCCCCATCGTCTCCGCCGCACCGGCGGAATCGAGCGGTGGTGGCTTCTTCGGCTGGATGCGCAAGCTCTTCGGCGTGGCGCCGGCCGCTGCCCCGGTGGCGGCAGTCGCCGAGCCCGCCGTCGCTGAGGCCGCACCGGCGGCCAAGCCGGCCGAGCGCGAAGGCCGCGGTGAGCGCGGTGGCCGTGAAGGTCGCGAAGGCCGAGGTGAGCGCCGCGACGGCCGTGGCGAGCGCGGTGACCGCGACCGCCGCCGCAACGGCGAAGGCCGTGGGGGCGACGGCGTCAAGGGTGAAGGCCGTGAAGGGCGTGAGGCCCGTGGCGAGCGCCAGGGCGGTGACCGTCCGGAGCGATCGGCTGACCGTTCTGGCGACCGCCCGAACCGCAGCGAAGGCGGCCGTGACGGCAACCGAGAAGGTGGACGCGAAGGTGGGCGTGAGGGCGGTCGCAACGGCGAACCCCGCCGCGACCGTCGCCCGGCTCCGGGTGCTGAGGCCGCCGCGCTGTCGCTGGCCGCGGCACCGATCGAAGGTGCCACGCCGGGCTTCGAGGACACCCAGCCTCAGGCTGAGGGAGACAGCGACCGCGACGGCCGCCGTCGCCGCCGCGGGGGCCGCTCGCGCCGTGAGCGCGAGGAAGGGGCCCCGCGTGCCGAGGGCAGCGAGGCCAACGGCACCGAGCTGAACGGCGATGCGGTGGCGGGCGCTGGCACGGACGCCGCGATGCCGCAGGCTCCGACCGGCGATGTCCGAGACGACGCCGCCCAGGCCGCTGTGCCGATGGGCGATGAGGCCAGTGGCGAGGAGAGCGACGCCCAGCGCGACGGCCGCCGCCGCCGCCGGGGCCGTGGCCGCGGTCGCGATGAAGCGGGCCAGGTCGAAGGCGCTGAGGTGGGCGAAGCCAACGAAGGGGCCGTGGTCGCTGTCGCCGATGCGGCGAGCGAAGCCGTCCTGCCGGTGGCGGCGGTGCCCGCCGAAGGCACTGGCGCTGCTGTGGCTGTGGCCGAGCCGGTGGTGGCCGTCGAGGTGACCGCCGAGCCGGCGCCGCAGCCCGTGGTGGCCCAGCCCTACGTGCTGCCGCTGGCCGATCTGGCCGATCTGGCGCGTGGCGCCGGCCTGGAGTGGGTCAACAGCGACGCCGATAAGGTCCGCGCGGTGCAGGACGCCATCGCGGCCGAACCCGCGCCGGTGCGCGTGCCCCGCGTGATCAAGCCGGTGGTGCTGGTCGACGAAGGCCCGCTGATCCTGGTCGAGACCCGCAAGGACCTCGCCACGCTGACGCTGCCCTTCGAAGCCGCGCCGGCCGCCGCCGCCGTCTGAGCGTTCGGTCCGAGCGGGCCGTCCGTTCCTCCCCCCCGGGGCCTGCCCAGGCCCGGGTTCAGGCCCCGTCCTCATCGCCAATGACCCCGTTGGCGGTGGTGTCGGGGCCTTCGCGTACAACGCCAAGGTGCCCATTCCATCACGGAGACAGCGCCATGGCCTCACGCCGCCCCCACCCGAATTCCCATCTTCTGATTCGCAGCGCCACCGCGCTTGCAGCGTTCGGTGCCGTGCTGGCCGCTGGCTGTGCCAGTGCGCCGTCGACCGGGCCGATGGGCTTCTTCGTCACCAGCGCGGGCAGTGGCCGGGGCGGTGACCTCGGGGGGCTGGCGGGCGCCGACGCCCATTGCCAGAAGCTGGCGACGGCCGCCGGGGCCGGAGCGCGGACCTGGCGGGCCTACCTGAGCGTGCCGGGCGCGTCGCCCACCGCCAGCAGCCCGGCGGTGCCCGCGGTCAACGCACGCGATCGCATCGGCCCCGGACCCTGGCACAACGCCAAGGGCCAGCTGGTGGCGTCCAACCCCGACGACCTGCACGGCGCCAACCGCCTCGACAAGACCACCGCATTGGACGAGATGGGCCGCGTCATCAACGGCGTGGGCGACCGGCCCAACGAGCACGACATCCTGACCGGCTCGCGCGAGGACGGCACGGCCTTCTCGCCGCGCGGCGACACCACCTGTCAGGCCTGGACCAGCAGCGGCGAGGGCAGTGCGGTGGTGGGGCACTCCGACCGCCGCGGCCTGGTGGTGGAGAACTGGGCCAAGTCCTGGAACTTCGCCCACCCGTCGGCCGGCTGCACGCAGGAGGCGCTGGTGCGCACCGGCGGCGCCGGGCGCTTTTACTGCTTCGCGGCGAACTAGGCTGGCATGGCCCCCGAGGGGGCCGCTGGGGCGATCAGGCCAGCAGCTCCAGCGCGCGCTGGTAGCGCGGCTGGTGCATCAGCTCGTCCCAGGGCAGCGGCGGGGTGAGCGGCAGCAGGTCGAGGCGGCGCGCCTCGCTGTCCGCATCGGGCGACCAGTCGCCGCGGGCCTGGGCGTCGGCCAGGCCGTCGAGCAGCTCGTCCACCGCCGCGCCGCCGTCGAGGGACTGGTTGCACAGCAGCACCAGATCGCAGCCGGCCTGCAGGGCCAGCAGGGCGGCCTCGGTGTAGCTCAGCGTCGCGTCACCGCTTGTACCCTTCACACCAGGCACCCCCGGCACGCGCCGGGCGGCCTCCATGCTCAGGTCGTCGCTGAACACCGCGCCCTGGAAACCGAGCCGGCCGCGCAGCACGTCCTGCAGCCAGCGCTCGGAGAAGCCGGCCGGGCGGCGGTCCACCTTCGGGTAGATCACGTGCGCCGGCATCACCGCGCTGAGTACGCTGCCCAGCGCGCCGTAGGGCAGGGCGTCGTCGGCCAGGATGGCGCTGAGGCTGCGCTCGTCGTGCGGCACCGCGACGTGGCTGTCCGCCTCCGCCCAGCCGTGGCCGGGGAAGTGCTTGCCGCAGTTGGCCATGCCGGCCTGCAGCAGGCCGTGCATCAGGCTGCGCGCGAGCAGCGTCACCACGCGCGGGTCGCGGTGGAAGGCGCGGTCGCCGATCACGCCGCTGCGGCCGTGGTCGAGGTCCAGCACCGGGGTGAAGCTCAGGTCGACGCCGCAGGCGCGCAGCTCGGCGGCCAGCACGTAGCCGGCGGCGCTGGCCATCTCGCAGGCGGCCAGGGCGCCGCTGCCGGGCTGGCCCTTCGCATCTTGCATCCAGCGTTCGCCGAGCGTGCGCATCGCCGGCAGGGGGGTGAAGCCATCGCTGCGGAAGCGCTGCACGCGCCCCCCCTCGTGGTCCACGCAGACCAAGACGTCCGGGCGGAGGTCCTTGATCTCGTTGATCAGCCCGGTGAGCTGGGCGCGGTCGCGCCAGTGGCGGGCGAAGAGGATCAGCCCGCCGGTGAGCGGGTGGGCGAGGCGGCGGCGGTCGTCGGCGTTCAGCGCCGGGCCGGCGATGTCGAGGACGACGGGGGCGTGGTCGTGCATGGGCGATCCGGGGGTTGGCCCGCGAAAGGGGTCAGTCGGGCAGGCGCTCGACGACGACGAAGCTGGTGGCGTAGTCGTTCTCGTCGGTGAGGCTGACGTGGGCGGTGAGTCGCCGCGCGGCGAACCACTCGGCCAGCTCGCCGTGCAGGCGGATCTCGGGCTTGCCGCTGGCGGCGTTGAGCGTTTCGCAGTCGCGCCAGCGCATCGGCGCGTGCAGGCCCAGGCCGATGGCCTTCGAGAAGGCCTCCTTGGCCGAGAAGCGCGTGGCGAGGTAGGCGATGCCGCGCTTTTCCACCCGCGCGCGGCGGGCGTGAAAGACCTGCAACTCGCCCGGGCCGAGCACGCGCTCGGCGAAGCGATCGCCATGGCGCGTCAGGGCCGAGGCGATGCGTCGCACGTCGCAGAGGTCCGTTCCAATCCCGTAGATCATGCGGCGAAGGCCCTCTGGATGCAGCGCTGGTAGTCGCGGATGGTCTCGGTGTAGCCGAGCTCCAGCGCGTCGGCGATCAGCGCGTGGCCGATCGACACCTCCAGCACGCCGGGCACGGCGCGCAGGAAGTCGCAGAGGTTGTCGCGGTTCAGGTCGTGGCCGGCGTTGATTTCCAGGCCCACGGCGAGCGCTGCCTCCCCTGCGCGCACGTAGCGCGCGAGCACCTCGGCCTGCTGCGGCGTGCCCCAGGCGCTGGCGTAGGCCTCGGTGTAGAGCTCGACGCGGTCGGCGCCCACCTCGCGGGCGGCGCGCACCATCTCGGGGATCGGGTCCATGAAGAGGCTCACGCGCACGCCCAGGGCCTGGCACTCGGCGATCAGCGGACGCAGGCGTTCGGCGTCGTCCGGGAAGGTCCAGCCGTGGTCGGAGGTGAACTGGCCCACCGAGTCCGGCACGAAGGTGGCCTGGTGCGGCCGCACCAGCCGGATCACGTCCATCAGGTTGTGGAAGGGGTTGCCCTCGATGTTGTATTCCACGGCCGGCCAGGCCTTCAGCAGCGCGGCCAGGTCGGTGACGTCGTGGGCGCGGATGTGGCGCTCGTCGGGCCGCGGGTGCACCGTGATGCCCTGAGCGCCGGCTTCGAGCACGGTCTGCGCCGCCTTGGTGACGCTGGGGATGCCCAGGTGGCGGGTGTTGCGCAGCAGCGCGACCTTGTTGAGGTTCACCGACAGGGCGGTGCGTCCGCCGTGAAAACCGGCTTCGGGGGCGACGAGGGGGTTCATGCGCTCGGGACTGCCTAAGAAGAGCGGGGGAGGGGAGGCGCCGGTCGCTCGATCGATCATCGATCGGTCAATCGACCAGCTTCTGGATCTCGACCATCAGCGCGCGGGTGCGCAGCGTCGCGGTGCCCAGATGATAGTGAAGCAGGGCGCGCAGCTGGCTCTTGAGCTCGGGCAGTGCGCCCAGGCAGGCCTGGCGCAGCCCGCCGAGGTCGCCCGCGCGCAGGGCCGCGTGGAGTGCCACCAGCGTGGCGCCGGTGATGCCAGGTTGGCCGGCCGGCTGGGCGCAGACGCCGACCTCGGGCTGCAGCAGGTGGCGCGACGCGGCGGCCACCGGCGCCTGGGTGGCGGTGATGCGGCAGAGCTCGGGCAGCACGCCGGTTTCGTCGAGCAGGCAGAGCTCGAAGGCGCGCAGCGCGGCGGCCACTTCGGCCTCGTCGCCCGCGGCGAGCACGGGCAGCGTGGCGGCGTAGGCGTCGAAGAGCCGCGGGTGCGGATCGTGCCGCGCCAGGCCCCGCAGCAGCAACTCATTGAGGTGGAAGCCCGCCAGCAGTGCGGCGCCTCCGAGCATCGCGCCGCCGCCGGCCCATTCGGCGCTGCGCAGCAGCGAGACCTCGCTGCCCTGTTCCTCGCGCTTGCTGCCCAGCTGCACGTTCAGGCGCTGGAAGGGCAGCAGCACGGCGCGCAGCTGCGAATAGGGCCGCTTGGCGCCCTTGGCGATGGCCGCGACGCGGCCCTGCTCGCGCGTGAAGAGCTCCAGGATCTGGCTCGACTCGCTCCAGTCGTGGTGGTGCAGCACGTAGGCCGCCAGCGGCTGCGGCGCGGCGCGGCGGGTGGCCATGGCGCTGCCGGCCGCCTTCTTACTCGTAGCCGTAGCTCTTCAGGCGCTGCTCGTCGTCGGCCCAGCCGGAGCGGACCTTGACCCAGAGCTCCAGGAAGACCTTGCCTTCGCTGAGCCGTTCCAGCTCCTGGCGCGCCTCGGAGCCGATGCGCTTGAGGCGCTCGCCGCCCTCGCCGATCACCATGCCCTTGTGGGCGTCGCGCTCGACGATGATGGTCGCCGCGATGCGGCGCAGGTTGCCTTCTTCGGTGTACTTGTCGATCTGCACCGTCGAGGTGTAGGGCAGCTCGTCGCCGGTGAGGCGGAACAGCTTCTCGCGGATCAGCTCGGCGGCGAGGAACTTCTCGCTGCGGTCGGTCAGCGCGTCCTCGTCGTAGTACCAGCCCTGCTCGGGCAGGTGCGGGCGGATGATGCCCAGCAGCCGCTTGGCGTCGTCCTTCTTCGTCGCCGCCAGCGGCACGAATTCGGTGAAGGCGTGGCGCGCCTGCATCTGCTGCAGCCAGGGCAGCAGGTCGGCGCGGCGGTGCACCAGGTCGAGCTTGTTGGCCACCAGGATCGCCGGTTTGCCCGGAGGCAGCAGCCTGAGCACCTTCTCGTCGTCGGCGCCGAAGCGGCCGGCCTCGACCAGGAAGAGCACCAGGTCCACGTCGCCCAGCACCGCCTGCACCGTTTTGTTCAGGTTGCGGTTGAGCGCCGAGGTGCCGCGCACCGTGTGGCGGGTCTGGAAGCCGGGCGTGTCGACGAAGACGAACTGCGTGTCGCCCTCGGTGGCGATGCCGGTGATGCGGTGGCGCGTCGTCTGCGCCTTGCGCGAGGTGATGCTGACCTTCTGGCCGATCAGCGTGTTCAGCAGCGTGGACTTGCCCACGTTGGGGCGACCGACGATGGCGACCAGGCCACAGCGCCGGCCGCTGCCATCGGGGCCGGCGGTGGGATCGAAGTCCTCTTCCGAGGTGTCCTCGGTGTCGTCGGCGTCCGAGGCCTCGTGGCCCTCGAAGGCCTGCTCGGCCTCGTCGTGATCGTCCGGATCGCGGGGATCGGCGGAGTCGGCGGGCGTGGGCAGGTCGGGGTGGTTCATTCGGGTAATTCGTTCAGACGAGCCAGGACGAGCCGGGCGGCTTCCTGCTCGGCGGCGCGGCGCGAGCGCCCCTCGCCCTGGGCTTCAACGCCGAAACCGGCGACGCTGCACACGACGATGAAGGTCTGGTCGTGCGCGCGACCGCGGGTGGCTTCGATGCGGTAGTCGGGCACGCTCTGGCGGCGCGCCTGCAGCCATTCCTGCAGCTGGGTCTTGGAGTCCTTGGCCCAGGCCTGGGTGGCGGTCTCGGAAACCAGCGGCTCGAAGAGGCGACGCACCAGCGCCTGAGCGGCGTCGAAGCCGGCGTCGCGGTAGACCGCGCCGATGATGGCCTCCATCGCGTCGGCCAAGATCGACGGGCGCTGCGCACCGCCGCCGCGGGCCTCGCCCTCGGACATTCGCAGCACGCTGGGCAGCTGCAGGGACAGTGCGATGCGGTGCAGCATGTCCTGGCGCACCAGGTGGGCGCGCACGCGGGTCAGATCGCCCTCGGGCGAGTCGTCGTACTGGTCGAACAGCAGGTCGGACACCGCGAGGTTCAGCACCGCGTCGCCAAGAAATTCCAGGCGCTCGTTGTGGTCCGACCCAAAGCTGCGGTGGGTCAGCGCGCGCACGAGCAGGCGCCGGTCACGGAAGCTGTGGCCGATGCGTTGCTGCAGGCCGTCGACGAGGGGGGGCAAACTCACGGTGGCGGATGGCGATGTGGGGATGGTGGCGAGCGGGGGCGTGCAGGCAACGCGCCTGGGGCGTCAGTCGCTGCGTCCCCGGAACTTGATCAGCAGGGAAACCGGTCCAACCAGCTCAATTTCCTTGTCGTAGGCAAAGCTGACGACGATGCGCTCGTTTTCCTTCGTGATCACCAGGTCCTTGCCGGACAGCGTGGTGATCGAGTACTCCACGTCCTTGTAACGGTCGAAGGCGGTGCGAATCTCGCTGACGGTGCTTCCCCCGGTGCGGGCCACCTTGTCGATCGCCTTCTTGGCCGTGAAGTACTCGTTGACGGCCGGGATCACCCGCAGCGCCAGCAACAGTCCTGCAGAAAGCAGCACGGCCCAGACGACGAGCCCGACCAGGGTCAGGCCACGCTGGTTCAGGCGACGGGGCAAAACGCGTCGGTGGACGGTCATCGGAGGTCTCCTCGGCCGGTGGCCGGAATCACTGGAACGAGCCGATGCGCTTCAGGCTGCCGAAATTCATCCAGACAAAGAAGGCGCGGCCGACGATGTTCTCATCGGGCACGAAGCCCCAGAAGCGCGAGTCTTCCGAATTGTCGCGGTTGTCGCCCATCATGAAGTAATGGCCGGCCGGCACCTTGCAGGTCACGCCCTCGGCGGTGTAGCGGCAATTCTCCGCGCCCGGGAAGTTGCGTGCACGCATGCCGTAGCTCGAGGGCAGCGTCGGGTCCACCAGCAGACGGTGGCGCAGCGCACCGCCACCGCTGGGCAGGGCCTCCTCGAACTGCTTGGAGTAGCTGCGGCGGTCCTCGTCGTAGTAGTCGTCCAGCGCCTTCACCGGCACCGGCTGGCCGTTCACCGTCAGCTTCTGGTTGATGTAGGCGATCTCGTCGCCCGGCACACCGACCACACGCTTGATGAAGTCGATGCTCGGGTCCACCGGGTAGCGGAACACCATCACGTCGCCGCGCTGCACCGGGTGGTTGTCGATGATCTTCTTGTTGATCACCGGCAGGCGCACGCCGTAGTGGAATTTGTTGACCAGGATGAGGTCACCGATCTCCAGCGTCGGAATCATCGAGCCCGAGGGGATCTTGAAAGGCTCGAAGAGGAAGGAGCGCAGCAGGAACACCAGCACGATCACCGGGAAGAGCCCGGCCGTCCAGTCCAGCCACCAGGGCTGGGCGAGGATCTTCTGGCGCGCTTCCTCGACGTTGCCATCGACCTGCTGGATGCCCAGGCGCTGCAGCTCGCTGCGGCGCGAGGCGTCCTGGTTGGCCAGCCGGTTGGCGTCGGCCTGGCGGCGTGGCAGGAAGACGAAGCGCTCGGCCAGCCAATAGCCGAAGGTCACCAGCGTCAGGATGAACAGCAGCAGCGAGAAGTTGCCGTTCCACTTGCCCAGGTACCAGCCGGAACCGTAGGCGAACAGGCAGGCGTAGAGGATGCCGGTGAGGAGGGGCATGGGGATTCGGCGGGGACGGTTCGACGGAGGGGGCGGCAGGGGCGTGAGGCGGGGGCAGCGGGCGGTTCGGGCTCAGTCGTCGACCTGCAGGATGGCCAGGAACGCCTCCTGCGGCACCTCGACCGTGCCGATCTGCTTCATGCGCTTCTTGCCGGCCTTCTGCTTTTCGAGCAGCTTGCGCTTGCGGGTGATGTCGCCACCATAGCATTTGGCCAGCACGTTCTTGCGCAGCGCCTTGACGTCTTCGCGCGCGATGATGTTCGCGCCGATGGAGGCCTGGATCGCCACGTCGTACATCTGGCGCGGGATCAGCGTGCGCATCTTGGCTGCCACGGCGCGGCCGCGGAACTGGCTCTGGCTGCGGTGCACGATCATCGCCAGCGGGTCGACCCGGTCGCCGTTGATCAGGATGTCGACCTTCACGACGTCGGCGGCGCGGTACTCCTTGAACTCGTAGTCCATCGAGGCGTAGCCGCGGCTGACGGACTTCAGCTTGTCGAAGAAGTCCAGCACGATCTCGGCCAGCGGCAGCTCATAGGTCAGCATGACCTGCTTGCCGTGGTAGGCCATGTTGATCTGCACGCCGCGCTTCTGGTTGGCCAGCGTCATCACCGCGCCAACGTAGTCCTGCGGCATGTACAGGTGCACCGTGACGATGGGCTCGCGGATCTCCTGGATCTTGCCCTGGTCCGGCATCTTGCTGGGGTTCTCGACTTCCAGCACCGTGCCGTCGGCCAGCTCCACCTCGTAGACCACGCTGGGCGCGGTGGTCACCAGGTCCTGGTCGAACTCGCGCTCCAGGCGCTCCTGCACGATCTCCATGTGCAGCAGGCCCAGGAAGCCGCAGCGGAATCCGAAGCCCAGCGCCTGCGAGACTTCCGGCTCGAAGCGCAACGAGCTGTCGTTGAGCTTGAGCTTTTCCAGTGCGTCGCGCAGCTGGTCGTACTCGCTCGATTCCGACGGGTACAGGCCAGCGAACACCTGCGGCTGGATTTCCTTGAAGCCCGGCAGGGCCTCGGTGGCCGGGCCGGCGTTGTTGGGCAGCTTCTTTTCCAGCGTGACGGTGTCGCCCACCTTCGCTGCGGCCAGCTCCTTGATGCCGGCGATGATGAAGCCCACCTCGCCCGCCTTGAGTACGTCGCGGTTCTCGCTCTTGGGCGTGAACACGCCCAGGTGCTCGATGGGGTAGACCGTGTTGGTCGCCATCATCCGGATGCGCTCGCCCTTGCGCAGCTGGCCGTCGACCACGCGCACCAGCATCACGACGCCGACGTAGTTGTCGAACCAGGCGTCGATGATCATCGCCCGCGGCGGGCCGTCGGCGTCGCCCTTGGGCGGCGGCATGCGCGCAATCACCGCCTCCAGAATCTCGTCGATGCCCATGCCGGTCTTGGCCGAGCAGGGGATGCCGTCCGTGGCGTCGATGCCGATGACGTCCTCGATCTCCGCCTTCGCGTTGTCGGGGTCGGCCTGCGGCAGATCCATCTTGTTCAGGACCGGCACCACCTCGACGCCCAGCTCGAGCGCGGTGTAGCAGTTGGCCACCGTCTGTGCCTCGACGCCCTGGCTGGCGTCCACCACCAGCAGCGCGCCTTCGCAGGCCGACAGCGAGCGGCTGACCTCGTAGCTGAAGTCGACGTGTCCAGGGGTGTCGATCAGGTTGAGCTGATAGGTCTGGCCGTTGCGCGCGATGTACGTCAGCGCTGCGGTCTGGGCCTTGATCGTGATGCCGCGCTCGCGCTCGATGTCCATCGAGTCGAGCACTTGGGCCTCCATCTCCCGGTCGCTCAGGCCGCCGCAGCGTTGGATGAGGCGATCGGCCAGCGTGCTCTTGCCGTGGTCGATGTGGGCGATGATGGAGAAATTGCGGATGTGGTCCATGATTCCTGGGGCGCCGCCGCGGGGCGGCACCTCGGTGGGGCCGTTGTCGCAGCCACCCGGATCGCCGTGCGGGGGGAGGGGCCACGCAGCGCGAGGGGCGGAAAAACAAAAAAGGCACGTCCAGTCTTCGACGCGCCTTGCGACAGCCAGCTCGGGCAACTGCGGGGTGGGAGTCGCATTGTAGTCAAAACCATCTCCGGGCCCGGCCCGCCTGGTGCAGGCAGGCCCCGCCGGCCCCTGAACCGGCGGGCTGGGCCTGGTGCAGCACGCCTCGCGAATGTGCCGCGAGGCGCGCGTCAGCGTGCGGCCGGCCGGATCACTGCGTACTGCGCCCACTCGCCGCGGCGGAACAGCAGGTTCAGCGGCTTGGCCTTGTCCTGTTTGGCCACCAGCGCTTCGAGCTGCTTGACGTCGCTGACCTCGGTGTTGGCCAGCGTGAGGATCACGTCGCCCTCGCGCAGGCCGGCGCGGGCGGCCGCACCGTCCACGGCGTCCACGCGCACGCCGGCCTTGAGCTTGAGCTCACGCTTCTGGTCGGCGCTCAGGTCGCTGACGGTCAGGCCCAGGGCCTGCAGCGCCGCGGGGGCGGGCTTGGCCGGTTTGTCGGCGCCGCCGCTGCCGGGCGTGGCGGCGTGAGCGTCAGATTCCAGCTCGGCCACCGTCACCGCCAGGTCGCGGGTGCTGCCGCGGCGGAAGACCTGCAGCGTGCTGCGCGTGCCCGGCTTGGTGTTGCCGACCAGCCGCGGCAGGTCGTTCCAGCGCTCTACCGCCTTGCCGTCGAAGCGGGTGATGATGTCGCCCGCTTCCAGGCCCGCCTTCTCGGCGGGGCCGCCGGGCTCGACGCTGCGCACCAGCGCGCCTGCGGCCTTGCCCAGGCCGATCGACTCGGCCACGTCCTTGGTCACCTCGCCGATCTGCACGCCGATGCGCCCGCGCACCACCTTGCCGCTGCTGCGCAGCTGGTCGGCCACGCGGCTGGCCTCGTCGATCGGGATCGCAAAGGAGATGCCCATGTAGCCGCCCGAGCGGCTGTAGATCTGCGAGTTGACGCCCACCACCTCGCCGCGCATGTTGATCAGCGGGCCGCCGGAGTTGCCGGGGTTGATCGCCACGTCGGTCTGGATGA
>Ga0228698_1000288_pt1 | contig 42499 bp, 55 predicted proteins | sample McNCre117_Aug_MG_FD_178015 | JGI IMG/M metagenome (GOLD analysis project Ga0228698, IMG submission 178015) | Freshwater microbial communities from McNutts Creek, Athens, Georgia, United States - 1-17_Aug_MG | ecosystem: Environmental > Aquatic > Freshwater > Creek | place: USA: Georgia... | reverse complement strand
CAGTTGGTGTAAAACCCCCTCCCGCAGCCGTCAACCATCAAAATTCATAGCACCAGACGCAACAAATAAGCCACCCACAACACCACAACCAAATATAACCCCCTTAGCACAACCCCACATCTAGCCACACTTCACCGCCGAATTCACCCGCGACCGGCACCCCCTGGGAGTACCTTTGGTTATCCACAGGCCACCCACAGCGCCCAGCAGCCTGCCCCGCAGCGCCGCACCACCACGGCAGCTGCCACCCTGCCCCACGGTGGCCGAGCTGGCAGGTTGCGCCAACCCGGAAAGAGGGCAGTCAAACCGATCGATGTACAGCAGCAGCTACCGCCCCGCCCCCTTTGCCCCACTCAACGCAGCCGTGGCCCGCTCGTGCGCCTCTTGCGCCATCATTCCCGCGATGTCGAGCATTCTGATGACACCGTTCAGCGAGGTGTGGTGCATGTGCGTGAGCGCGTTGCCCAGCGTTGTGCCTTGCACGGCCTTGATCGCCTTTTCCAGATCGATGTGGTTGTGCCCGTTGATGGATGTGAAAGCGATGCGCCGCTGCATGTGCTCGTGCAGCAGGGGGTGCAGCTCGCGCATGATTTCCCAGGCGCGGTCGTTGATGGCGCGCAGCAGCTCGGGCGGCAGGGGCTGGGGTTCGGATTGGCCCGAGAGCAGCAGGCCGCGCACGTCGATGGTGATGCTCTGGCGGGCGCTTTTGCGCGGGGTGCGCGTTTGCAGGGTTTGCTCCATGCGCTCGAACTCGTCGGCAAAGGCGATCTGGTGCGCCACAGCCTTGGCCCCGGTGAACTTGCCCACGACGAAGTGGAAGCCCTTCTTGGTCATGCGGATGACGGGCGACTGTATCGGCGCTCCCCCGCTGGGGTTTTCGCGTTCTGTGACCGTCTCGCCGAAATTGGCGAGACGCCATTCATCCGGGCATTCACTCATGCGCTGGCGAACGATAGCCAGCACCTTTGCATGCTGCTTGCCATAGACGGTGGCAATGTCTTGGGTCGTGGTGGTGGGTTGTCCGTCGATGACGGTGATATGGGCGGCAATGCCCGTTGGGAGAGTGTTAGCCATGATGGCTCCTTGCAACAGGTTATGAACCTGCCCCAAGCGACGCCAATCACAGGAGGCAGACCGTACGGGGTTGGCGTACCGGGCAAGGACCGGCGCACCCTTACGGGTGCCCCCGCACGGCCCGCCAAAAGTGGAGCCATGCGTTGCGCATGAAAAAAGCCGCAGACCTTTGGAGGCGAGCGGCTTGCTGCGCCTTGCTACCGGGACGCCAATCCCGATCCCCGAAGGGACGGGCGAAGTGTAGCCGATGCGACCCGGCATGGCAAAGACCAGGCTCATGCCGCAACCTTTGGCACCCCAAACAGCACCATGCTCTTGCAGCCAAACTGGCAAATCTGCCGCGCCATGTCTCCCGTGAGGTCGGGCATGTCGAACGGTGTGCCAACCACATGCCCGCCTTCGACGGCGTAGAAGCAGTTGGGCTTGCCACGGATGCCCTGGCGCACCAGCGCGTAGGCTTCATTGCCCAGCTCTTCCGCTTTGGTTTGCAGCGCCTTGTACGTCTCAGGCATCCGCGTCTTGATGATCTGGATGCACTCTGCCACGTAGGCCTTCATCATCGCCTCGTCGGCTGCCGTTTGCTGTCCACTGTCCATGCTGTCCATCCTTTTCTATAGAGATCAAACGCAGTACACACACCCACGCGAGCGCGAGCGCACCCGCACCTGCCCGCCTGTGCCCGCAGGCATTGGCAAAACACGGTGGACACCAGCCAGACACCAACACAACCATGCAGCAGCCACAACCCAGCAAAACAAGGAAGAAGCAACTCCATAGGCTCCATAGGGGCCGCTGGACACCGTGGACACTCAGGCGCTACGTCATGGCTTCAAACGCAGACTTCCCCGCCACCGCGCCACACACCAAGCCGCGAATCTCGCCTCCCGCATGGTGTGTGACACGGCGCGTTTGTTGGGCCGTGAGCTTTTCGGGCTGTAACACCCCTCGCTGCTCAAAACGGCTCATCGTCTGCGCCCTCTTCTGTTGATGCCCCCGTTGCGCCCTGCGCACGGATGGCTGCGTCCGGGCTAGCCGGTTCTTCCTTGGGCCAATTGCGCGGGCGGGCATATCCCCACGCTCGCACGCCGTTGACCTGTTTCTTCACGCGCTCCCAGCCCTCGTGGTCGAGGAAGCCGCGCACCTGCGCCTCAAGCGCAGGGCTGCTCTTGGCTGCGTCAACGCCAAGCGCCAGAGTGAGCTGGCTGATCGTCACGAACTCAGCCTCACGATGCACCAGCGCACCAATTCCTTGTTGCAGGGGCTGGCGAGTGAGCACGTTCATCAGCTCGCTGATGACGGCTGTCTCCACCATGCGGCTTTCTTGCATGGGCACAAACAGCCGCGCCTCTTCCTCGGGCGTGGGCGTGAAGCGCTCACCCTGCAAATAAAGCTGGTAAGCCTCGGCAAACAACTGCTCGCGCCACCTGGCCACCCAGGGGTTCTTGATGCGGTTGGTCACCGGGATTGGCCAAAAGCGCCGGTTGCCCGTGCGGTCGCGCAGGTAGGTGCTCTCGTTGGTGGTGCCCACCAGCACGCACTGGCGTGCATACGCCTCCACTGTGCGCCCATAGGCGGGCCGGTAACGGTCCACCTTGGCCGTTATGAACGCCTTGATCAGCCCAATCTCGGCCTTGCCAAAGTTGGCCAACTCGGCAATCTCGTACACCCACAGCCCTTGCACCTGCTCCTGGCCGTCTTTGCCTTTGCCGATGTCAAAGTGCGTGTCGCTGAAATACGCCAGGCCCGCCAGCGTTTCGGCCAGCGTGCTCTTGCCCAAACCGCCGGGGCCTTCGAGCACCGGGCAATAGTCAAACTTGCAGCCGGGCTCCATCACCCGGTTCACCATGCCCAGCAGCCAGTAGCGCCCCACCAGCTTGAGGTATTCCTCCATCTGCGGGGTCAGGGTCTCGGGGTCAAGCCCGAGCACGTAGATCAGCCACTTGTCAATGCGCACCTTGCCGTCATGCTTGAGCGTGGTGAGCCAGTCTCGGATAGGGTGAAACGGCCTCGCGTGCGCCACCGTCTCAATCCCCTCCATCAGCGCCGCCCGGGCAATGCTGGGCAGGCCATAAGTGCGCGTGAGGTAGTCGCCCAGCATCAGGTCAGCCGTGCCAGTGATCGGCCCCGCCTTGCCATGCACCCAGGGCCACGCCTGCCGCGCTTCAATGCTGTTCGAGAGCTGGTTCATGCCCAGCACCTCGCACAGCGCCGGATCATGCTCCAGCGCGGCGATCACCAGCTTGCGAGAAACCATCCAGCGGCCCTTGTCCGCGTCAAAGTACGGAGCCAGCCAGTCGGGCATCGCCCGACCACCGCCACCACCCCCCGCCGCGCCAGCGAGGCCGTCACGCGACGTGTTTGCAGCCGCATCAAGCTCACCAGAACCAGCCACAGCAGGCTGTTGCACATCGGCCAATGGCAGAGGCCCAGCCTGCCCGAAAAACGCAGCCACGCGGGCAAAATCCCAGCCGTCGGTGTGGATGGCGTCGGCGCAATCCCAGCCGTCGGGCACCATGCCCGTGAGCGCGGCCACCGGCAGCATCTGCACCGCACAGCCCTGCTCGGCTTGCAGCAGCGCCCCAATGCCCAGCATGGCCGAAATGCCGGGTTGCTTTTCATTGGGCAGCAGTGGCTTGAGCGCCTGCAGCATGTCGCGCTCGGCTTCGTCCTTGCAGGCGGCCTCCTCGGCCTTCGTCAGCCGCTCCCGTTTGGCATCGCAATCCGGCCACAACAGCACCGTACAGGCCGCAAGCCAGTTCCAATCGGCCTTGCGCCACGCCTTGCAGCCACCTGCCCAGCTCGCCACACAGTACACCCCTGGCGCACCGGCATCGAGCAGCGCTTGCAGCGCATCGGCCTTTTTCTCGCCCTCCACGAGCACCACCGTGCGTGTGCCCGGTGAGGTGTGGCCTGGGTAGTACAGCGGGCGCGGTTCGTCCCACGTCTTCCACTTCCAGCAGCTCGCGCCATCGCGGGCGCTGGTGCACCAGGTGTAGGGCAACGTGTCCTTGCCGCCCTCGCTGGTGCGAAAGCGCATCACAAAGCCATGCAGCGCCCCGTCCACTCGGTACTCTGCCCGGTGGTCAAGGTCTTGCGGCTTGCGGTGCTGGTGGTAGAACGTGGGCTCTGGCGCGTGCGCTGGCACAGGCCGCACCGTGGCCCAGCCTTCATCCACACGCGGGCGGGCCACTGGCGCCGGGGCAGGCACTGGCCGGGGTGCGGCTACCGGTGCAGCACCGGGCGCGGCCCGCTGCACATTGGCCACATCTTCCAGCCCGCACTCACGCGCCACCTGCACGGCAGCCTTGCCCATGGTCAAATCGTGCGCCTTGGCGTACAGGCTCACCAGGTCATTGCCGCGCTCATCGGTGGCAAAGTCGGCCCACTTGCCATTGATCAGGTTCACCGAGCAACTCGTGCCCGAGCCACCTTGCAGCGAACCGCAGGTGTACTCATGCCCCCGCTGCGAGCCACCCGGCAGCCACATCGGCACCAGCGTGTGCGCCCGGTCCAGCAAGGCGCTGGCCAGAGCTTCAAAATTGATCGGGGGCAGTTGGTCCTTGTGGTTTGACGCCATGAGATTTTTTTGTATGTTTAGGGTTGGTTTTTTCTGGCAGGTGCTTGGGCTCTGAGGCCTATCGCCACACCTCGCGCACATGCGACAGCGCATCAAACACACTGCGCCGCTCTGTGGCTTGCCCATACACACCGCGCGGTGGTGAGCCTGCGGCTGGTGCATCAGCCACCCGCTCTACCCTGCCCTCGCGGCGCAAATTCTTGAGTGTTTGGCGCACCTGGCATTCAGGGTGCCCCGTGCTGCGGGCAAGGGCAGAAAAATCGCCACTCACACCAGCAGCCACTGCCCCCAGCAGCGCCATGCGCACAGGCCCAGCGGGGCGCATCAGGCACCCCCCTGCAACACACGCCGCAGCGCGGCGTTTTCTTCGCGCAGCAAGCGGTTTTGCCGCTCAAGCTCAGACTCCACCTTGTGCATGCTGGACAAGTCAAAGCCGCGCTGGTGCGCCATCCACAACACCGGTGCGTCGTTGCCGCAGCGGTCCATCACCAAGACCAGCTTGGGCCAATTCACACCCTCTTGGCCAGACTCCCAGCGCGAAAACTGCGCCTTGTCCAAGCCCAGATCGGCCTGCAACCCTTTGGGCGACAAACCGCCCACCTCCAGACACAAACCCAGCGCCGCACCCAGGCTCTGCTTGCGCATCACCTCTTGCGGGCTCACATTCAGCGGGATGGAGAACTGTTTCACGATGCCCCTCAAAATTGTTGAGTGGTGTTGAGAGGCTCAAACCGGCAAAAATTTTTGCCATGAGCCGAAGAAAAAACCACCCCGCCCACGCGAGCGCCAAACAATGGCGTCAAAAGGAAAACGAGCGCTCGCGCTGTTGCACGAACGGGGCGGAGAAAACCGCGAATGGTGGGGGCGGCCCCGTGCAAGAATCGACCTTCCAAAACCTCAACTTGCACAGGAACCCCCATGACACCAGACCAACTTTTCAGCACGTTGCACCGCCAGCGGACAGAGCTTGCCGCCATGCGGCTGGCCATGACAGACTTGGGCAACCTGCTTGCGCCCGACGTGCGCAGTCAATGGCTGCAAGCTCTGCAAGCTCGTGCGGCCAAAGCCCGCAGAACGGCTCACCAGCACCCGGCAGACACACGGGACGCGCTTGTGGCGCTGGCAACATCGCTGGAGCTGCTGCACAAAGCACTGGCGATGCCACCAGAGCCGCAGTAAAGATTCGACGGGTCAGACTCATCTCAAGCCACCTTCCTCTCGGCCAGCTCAGCCTCACCGCCCCCATTGCGCAGATAAGCCCAATCCACATCGGGGCGCAGCTCTTCGCAGCGGATGGCTTTTTGGCTTTCGCGCTCAAGTGCGATGCACAGCCCCTCGCCGATTTTTTGGCCAATGGAAGCCGCCTTGCGCAGGTAGCCCACCGACGTGCCGCAGCGCCGCGCAAAGTCGAGTTGACTGGCGACATCCAACCCGTTGAGGTATTTCGTGATTGAGGACATGCGCATAGCTTACCCTAGGGTAAGCACAAAAGCAATACCCAAAGGTCATTTACTTGCGGGTAACGATTCGATTCAATTGGGCATGGACAAATATGAGCAGCGACGCAAAGGCCTGCTCGCCCTAGTCAAGCAACTGGGGCGGGGGGGCATCGCTCAAATTGCAGCAAAGATCGACAAGGAGGCGAACTATGTTTCGCGCATGCTGTACGAACCGGGCAAGGCCGGTAGAAAACGAATCGGCGAAGACACAGCCGACCAACTGGATGCCGCATATCCAGAGTGGAAGCAACTTGTTGCCAAAGAAAGGGCCACGGCCCAAGTAACCACCCTCATCGCCCGCGAGCCAGACAGACCATTCATGATTTGGCCATTCAAGGACGTGAAGCCGGAACATTGGGACCTGCTGGAACCACAAGAGAAAAAAGAAGTGGAGAACCATGCCGCAGCGTTTGTGCGGCTGCATCTGCCACACAAGTCACAGCCCGAGAAAGAGAATGCCGCCGTCACAGCTTGACCTGTTCAGCGCAAAAATCTACTGCCTCAAAGACTACCGCAGCCGGGCATGAAGTTGGGTTGAAGAACACAAGGGGAGATAAATGGAAGCACTTGCATTTCTGTGCGTCATCGTCGTTGTGGCGCTTTATTGGCACATATGGTCAGATAGCGGAAGTAAAAACATCCACATCGCAAATGAAAACCGCCCAGCACCTGAAAAGCCCACGGCGGAAATAACGGTTCGCATCGTTGACCCAGCTACCAACCAAAGCATCACGAGTACAAGCACAGAGAGAGCGACGAAGTTGCCGCCCATCCAACTGCGATACTTGCACACGGATGGCGTCGTCAGAGAAACCATCGTCAATCTGTACAGATCGAAAGCCAGCATTGATTGTTTTGATGCTTTCAGCTATTTGGAAAACACCCGCCGAAGTTATTGGTTCATCAGCGTTGAATCAGCCATTGACACCACAACAGGCGAGATACTTGCACCCAAAGACCTGTACAAGCTCATCCATCCAAAGAGAAAACCACCCACATGGATGATGGGTGAGTGACCTTGGGTAACATTCAGGCTTTCAAAGGGCAGTTGATGAAAAAAATACAAACCAATGCGCTATGGGTACTGACCGGCATTGCACTGACGGTGGCCGCCATATTTGGCTATGACCAGTGGGCTCAATACCAAGAGAAAACATCACCCAAGGCTCAAGCACTTGAATTGGTGCGACAGCACTTGAACGATCCAGACTCAGCCAAGTTTGAAGGCGTGCAGTTCTTCGCAAAAACACACTACGGCTGCGGCAGCGTCAATGCCAAAAACCGAATGGGCGGCTATGTTGGGTTTACACAATTCATCGCCAATATTGAAGGAAAGTATGTGCGCTTCATGCCCAAAGAAGAAACCTCGGACTATCCACCCGGTGCATACATCAAGTCGCTTGATGAGCGCATCGAGTTCTTGAAACATGCAGCCGCCGTTTGCACCGACAACCCAAAATAGAAGACACCATTGCCGCACTCACCAGCCACGGCTACACCGTCTTTGACATTGAGGCTGGCGAGTGCCACATGAACGACACCCTCAGCGGCAACCTAGACGCTCACGGATCGCAAGTGGTAACCAACACGAGCACCGGACAAACCATGCACGTCTGCGTCGAGGCCATCCACGCAACGCGAGAATGCGCTCAATCTCTCCTGGCCGGTCGTAGATGACACACGAAAAAAACAGATCGTCTGCGCACGGCAACGATGCAGGCGGATGAGGAAATTTCGAAATAGCCACAGAACACCTCTGAAAAGGAGAAAAACCAAATGGGCTCAGACCATTGCTTGCCACATGAATTCACCGCGTTCGATTACCGAGACGATAGCAAGGCTTACAGCGTTGAACTCTTTGAGGACGCGGGCCGGTTGTTCATGCGGATCGGTCTCAGCGGCGAACCGCCGAATGCCAGATTAACGCTGGAGTTCAGCCGAGACAATGCGCACACTTTCGCTGACGGCGCGCAGCAGCTTGCTACCCGACTCATATAACCGTCCCTGCGTGCAATTGCGCCCTACCACCATGAGTACCCCCGCAACACGCCACGCGATGCCCTCAAGCGGCTGCTGCCGCAGACCTTGGCACCAAGTGCCATCACCTCCATGCAGATGAACATCGGACACAAAGTCAAAATCAGCCGCAGTCTCGGCCATCAGTTCCCACGATCCATCGGGCAATTGAGTCACTTTCATAAACACCTCGCAGCCGCCCACAGGCGGTATTTTTTCGCCCCGGGATTGGGGCTTACCCGTACTTTATCAAAATAATTTACCCTTGGGTATTGCATTTAATCTTACCCACGGGTAATATCCACTCCACACCCCACCCACGGGGTGAAGGAGTGAAGAATGCAGAGCCCCGCCCGCCAAGCCGCCCACACCTGGGCGCTCGCCATCGCCATCAGCTTTGTCGTCGGCCTCGCATGGCAGCTTGGCGGACCCAGTGATCACCAGGCCGAACAAGACAGCGCCGCCGATGTGGCCGATGCCCAGCGCACCGCCGCAGCCCAAGAGCGCTTCTACGCGGCTGCCCGCCGCATCTGCGGAGAAAACGCCGCCTGGCGTGACCTTGGCAACGGCGCGGTGCAATGCACCACCAAACGCGGCCAGCCCACCCAGGTAGCACAGGTGCGCCCATGAGCTACTCCACCGTTGTTCTCATCGTCGGCCTGCTGGCCCTGCTCGTCATCGTCGCCGTCATGCGCTTCGCCATCCGCGCCTGGAGCATGCCCACGCTGCCCGAGCCCAGCAAACTGCCCACGGTCAACCCGCGCAGCCTCAAGGCTGGCCGCAAAGGCGGTGCGGCATGAGCACCCCCGAAACCGATCTGCTCACCACCGGCATGCTCTTCGTGCGCGGCTGGCCCACCGTTGGCCACGCCAAAGACGGCGCATTCCAGATCACCATCCCCTGCATGGCCAGCTACTCCGGCGGTGTCAAAACCCGCTGGACAGTCATCTACAGCGGCCCCGAGGCCGCAGCCTTCTGGCTCGCCCACAAGCCCGCCATCAAACCCGGCAGAGGCCTGCAAGTCGTCTTGCACCGCGAAACCGTCCACAACGGCGAAATCACATCCCTCGCCCAAACCATCACCCTCGCCCCACTGCCCGCGCAATGCGCGCAGCCGCTGGCGGCGTGAACCTGTTTTTTCAACCACCGGAGCACAACCATGTCCCAAGCATCCCAAGCACCCCAGACCACCGCAGCCGCCACCGACGTGAGCGAGTTTTTCTCTGACCTCGACGGCGGCATCTTCGAGCGCAAGCTCTCCGTCGCCCTCTCGCAAGTGGCCGCGTCCACCGTTGACTACGACCGCGAAGGCAAGGTCACCGTGGAATTCAGCTTCAAGAAGATCCCCGGCACGCACCAAGTGCACTGCGCCCACCTGCTCAAGTTCACCAAGCCCACGCTCGACGGCAAAGCCAGCGAGGAAGAAAAGCGCACCACCGCCCTGCACGTGGGCAAGTTCGGCAAGCTCTCCATCGCCCCCGAAAACCAAATGAGCTTCCTCTCCAAAGAAGGCCAACCCCAGTAACCCGCTGAGCCAAGCACCCACAACAACCAAACCACAGGAACCATCACCATGTTCACCCCCGAAGCCATCAAAGCCCTGCAAGAAGCGCAATCCATCGCCCAGGCAGGCGTCGAAACGCACAACGCCCTCACCATGCCTGAGCTGGGCGGCGTGCTCGCCCTGCCCAGCGACTACAAGCAGCACGACCTGGAAGCCTTCATGCCCCTGCGCCGCCGCGCCCGTGGCACCATGACCACCGCCGACCACCAGGCCTTCACCGCCTACACCAAGGCCCACGCTGAAAAGGGCTGCGCCGTGTTTGTGGACGCAGGCAACATGAGCGCCACCGCCGTGCTCAACCTCGGCACACCCACCGAACCCGGCCACACCGACAACCGCGCTTATCTGGTGCTCGACAAAACCGCCGCTTTCTTGGCGCTGATGACAGCCACCCATCGCACCCTCACCCAGCGCGAAGCCGCCGAGTTCTTTGAAGACTGGGCCGAGCAGCTCAAGTTCTTCGCCGATGCAGACGCCAGCGGTCAAATCCCCGTAGCCCAAGCAGCAGCCACCATCCGCAAGCTCACCATCGAGGGCCTGCGCAAGATTGAAAGTCAGACCGCCCAGCTCAGCGAGAGCCGCAGCGCCTTCGAGAGCATCAGCGCCAAGGCCGACCAAGCCATCCCCACCATCATCTACTTCAACTGCCAGCCCTACCACGGCCTCACTGAGCGCCTGTTTGTGATGCGCCTGGGCATCAAAGCCGACGACAAAGCCCCCGGCATCAGCCTGCGCATCATCAAGCTGGAGCAGCACAAAGAAGAAATGGCCAACGAGCTGGCCAACAAAGTGCGCGACGGTTTCGGCGACATCCCCGTGCACGTGGGCAGCTACAGCAAGGCGTAATCCATGCACGAACCCATCATCAGCATCGAACGCATCCAGCGCGAGGCGGCGGCAGCCGCTCGCATCTACAGCGACATCAACGACGCCTGCCCCTACCCCTTTGGCACAGCCGCCGCCAACGCCTTCAAACAGGCCTTTGCCAAAGCCAAAGAAGAGCAAGCCCAACTGGAGCCCCAAGCATGACCCACATCATCACCGCCACCGGCGCCGAATACCACATCAGCGGCCACGGACTGCGCCCCGTCAAGGCCGAAGACATCGCCCACCAGCTCGCGCAAATCAACCGCTTCACCGGCGCTTGCATCCGCCCCTACAGCGTGGCCGAACACAGCCTGCTTGTGTGGGAACTCGCCGCCCGCGCCGGGGCCAGCACCGTGGTGCAACTTGCCGCCCTGCTGCACGACGCCCACGAGATCTACACCAACGACCTCGCTTCGCCAGCCAAGCAAGCTGTGGACAGCGTGAACAACGCCCACGCCTGGTGCACCTTCGAGTACATCCACAAACAGCATGTGCGCCGCGCCTTCGGCCTGCTCACCACCTTCGCCGTCCACGCCGAGCAAATCCGCGAATGGGACCTCATCGCCCTCGCCACCGAGCGCCGCGACCTCCTGCCCTACAGCAAGCTCGACCACCTCCCGTGGCACGTGCTGCGTGACGACACAGACAACCCCGTCCAGCCCGCAGACATCGACCTCAACACCAACTTCCGCGAAACCCGGAGCTGGAAACACTGGCGCACCGAATTCGCTCTGCGCCTGGAGCAACTGCAACACACCCTCGCGCGGGAACAGGCGCTGGCGACGGAGGCAGCATGACCATCACCTGCATCCCCAGCCTGCGCACCATGAGCAGCAAAACCTTCAAGGTGCTCAAGCAGATCATCGACACACCCATGCGCCGCACCGGCCTTGGCCGTGGCTCTGACGAGTGGACATCCAAGATCATCGACAACCTCGCCGCAGCGGGCTACATCAAGCGCGAGCCCGACGGTAGCTACGCCGCCACCGCCAAAGGCATCCGCACCGTGGCCAACAAATTCGAGCGCGCCGCCGCCATCGAAAAAGTGGCCGCAGCCAGCATGCCCATCACCAACCGCAGCGGAGCCATCCCCGGCCAATACACCGGCCACGAACTCACCGCCCCCGCCGTGCGCCCCGGCGCAGACGACCACTTCCAACACCCCAGCCGCAGGCCCGATGGTCTGTACTACCGCGACGGGCGCGTGGAGGCGCTGCCAGCATGACCACCTTGACCATGCCCGAGCGCATCGGCTACACTTCGCCCGTCCCTTCGGGGATGCGGGCTTGGCAGCCCGGCACCAAAGGCGCTGCGAGCCGCACGCCTCTTGAGGTTTGCGGCTTTTCTATTGCTCCCGATGCAGCGCGGGGCATGGCTCCCTTTTTGGCGGGCCGTGCGGGACACCCGCAAGGGTGTGCCGGTTCCTTTGGCCGGTCTGCCAACCTGCACGGTCTGCCGCCCTCTCTTGGCAGGGAGGGTGGCAGGTTCAAGACCTGTTCCAAAGGAGCCATCATGGCTAACACCCCCTCACGGCGCACCGCGCCACGCATCACCGTCATTGACGGTTCCCCCACCACCACCAGCCGCGACATTGCCGAGACTTTCGGCAGAGAGCACAAGAACGTGCTTGAACGCATCCGCAATCTGGACTGCTCACCAGAATTCAACGCGCTGAATTTCAAGCCCGTTGAATACACCGACGCCAAAGGCGAGCAGCGCACCGAATACCGCATCACCCGCGACGGCTTCGCTTTCCTCTGCATGGGTTTCACCGGAGCCAAGGCCGCGCAGTGGAAAGAGCGCTACATCGCCCACTTCAACCGCATGGAGCAAACCCTGCGCGAGCGCACCCAGCGCAAAGCCGTCAAGGCAGCGCCCGTGGCCCTGCCCACGCCAGAGCCTGCCACCATCGACGTGCGCGGCCTGCTGCTCTCGGGCCAGTCCGAACCCCAGCCCCTGCCGCCCGAGCTGCTGCGCACCATCAACGACCGCGCCTGGGAAATCATGCGCGAGCTGCACCCCCTGCTGCACGAGCACATGCAGCGGCGCGTGGCCTACATGGCCATCAACGGGCACGGCCACATCAACACCGACAAAGCCCTCAAAGCCGTGCGCGACACCACCCTGGGCAACGCACTCGCCAGCGAACACCACCACGCCCTGCTGTCCTGCGTGTCACACATGGGCATCGTCGCCAAACTCGCCGCACAAGCCGAACAAGCCGCACGGGCGGCGGTGGGTGGGGCGAAGGGGGTTGCATGAAAACGAAACACAGAAAAGATGCACATGCAAAGCATCGGTTGCGCGCCGACCCCGGCGCGTTCTTCCGCGTCATGGCCCGCGTGCAGCCCTTCACCCAGCCCGAGCAAACCAGCCTCACCCTGCCCCTGCGCGTGAGCTGGCAGAGCCTGTGCACCGGCCAAGGCACCGAAGAAGACTTCCACAACCTCGCCTGCTGCGCGAATGTGTGCCTGCTGCGAGCCGAAGAAATCGACCCCCTGCTGGTCGTCCCCGTGCAACACGCACAAGACGCCCTCATGCACATGCTCGACCGCGCCCAGCGCCTCGGCCACTGGGGCACAGACCACCTCAGCCGCGAGCACATCCCGCCCCTGCTCGACCTCTACGAGCAACTCATCGCCCTCAGCACCCCGCAGCAAATGCACACCGCCATGCAGGCCGTGATGCTGCGCATGCAGCGCGGCCAAACCATTCCACAACCGTGATCTAAAGGAGCAACCATGTCACAGCCTCTCAACCTCACCAACCTGCCCGCACTGGGCGCATCGCTCGACGGCGGTACCTTCGCCGGGTTGACCACCAAGCCAGACGGCACACATTGCGCTGTTGTGCTGCTTCCCGGACATGGGACAGACCTCGACTGGGCAGCCGCAAAGGCCTGGACCAAAGAGCAAGGCGGCGAACTCCCCACGCGCCCCGTTGCGGCCCTGCTCTTCGCCAACATCAAGGTCAAGCTGGAGCCCGAGTGGCACTGGACTGCTGATGAGTACGACGCCTCCTGCGCCTGGGGTTGCCGCTTCTACGACGGCAACCAGAACTACACCCGCAAGAGCTACGAAGGCTCGGCTGTTGCCGTCCGCTTGATTCCGCTCAGCGCTTGATCCTTCAATCCTTCAACTCACGAAAGCCCAACATGTCCGGCATCACCATCCCCATCGACATTGAGTTCACACCCCGCACCCTCGCCGTGATGGAAGCTCTGCACAAAGCCATCAACCCGCAGTTTCAGGCCGATGACGCACAGTCACCGCTCAACCTGCAACCCGACGAGCACTACGCCGGCGTCATCCTGGACGAGAAAGGACAAACCGCCCACCACCTGGTGCTCATGGCCGCCCAGCCCGCCAGCGCACTCAACTGGCAAGACGCAACCGATTGGGCGGCAAGCGTCGGCGGCTCACTCCCGTCCAGGCAAGAGCAGGCCCTGCTTTTCGCGAACTGCAAACCTCACCTCAAGCCAGAGTGGCACTGGTCATCTGAGACACACAAGGAAGACGCCTCCTACGCCTGGGGTTGCTACTTCCGCCACGGCTACCAGAGCAGCACCCACAAGAGCTACGAAGGCTCGGCTGTTGCCGTCCGCAGAGTCTCAGCACTTTGATCCTTCAATCCTTTAATTGAGCACAGCCACCGTGGCACTTCACACCGAACTTCCCATTCATCGCACCGGCGCGCGCCTGCTGGATCTGGCCATCAGGGCCCAAGTCCAGATGCCGCGCACCGTCAAGCGGGCGCTGGGCGAGAAAATCACCCAGCATTGCGTCGAAATGCTCGATCTGATGGCCTTGGCCAATGCCAGCCAGCACGAGGCCCGGGCGTGGTACATTGAGCAGTTGCTCACTCGCGAGCGCGCCATCACAGTGCTGCTGCGCGTCAGCCACGATGCCCGGTACATCTCGCCCAAGCTGTGGGCAGACTCCATCGAGCTGCTGGGGAGCGTCGGCAAACAGGCCGGTGGCTGGCTCAAACGAACGAACAGGGCGCCTGCAGCATGAAGGTCAAGGCCATCATGCCCGTGCGCACAGTGAATCTGGTCGCGCCGCTGGCCCAAAAGGCCACCGACATGCACACCACGGATACCACCGCCACCGTACGGGCTGCGTCCGGTGCAGCTCCCCACCTGATCGGCTCCGGCCTTCGGGCGGGCGGCATCATCAGCGCGACAGGTGCGCCTCCTACGCCTGGAATTGCAACTTCAACAACGGCAACCAGAACAACAACCACAAGAGCTACGAAGGCTCGGCTGTTGCCGTCCGCAGATCCACACCTGTTCCAGCAGCTTGTGCAGGCCTACCTCGACTGCCGACGTACCAAGCGCACCAGCGCCAGTGCCGAAGCCTTCGAGGCGCGGGCCGAGCACAACCTGTACCAGCTCCATGAAGAACTCCAATCCGGCACCTACCAGCCCGGACGCTCCATCTGCTTTGTCATCACCCGCCCCAAGCCGCGCGAAGTGTGGGCGGCGCAATTCCGCGACCGCATCGTCCACCACCTGCTCTACAACCAAATCGCACCGAGGTTTCATGCCCGCTTCGTGGCTGACAGTTGCGCCTGCATCCCCGGCCGGGGCACCCTCTACGCCGCCCAGCGGCTGGAGCACCAGGTGCGCAGCCATACCCAGAACTGGAGCCGCCCCGCGCATTACCTCAAGTGTGACCTGGCCAACTTCTTCGTCAGCATCGACAAAACCATCCTGCTCGGCCAGCTACAGCGCCAGGTGACCGAGCCGTGGTGGATGGCTTTAACCGAAACCATCCTCATGCACGACCCCCGCCTTGATGTCGAGGTGCGCGGCACACGGCACGAGCTGGCCCTCGTGCCCGCGCACAAGAGCCTGTTCAACGCGCCAGACCACCACGGCCTGCCCATCGGCAACCTCAGCAGCCAATTCTTCGCCAACGTGCTGCTCGACGATCTGGACCAATTCATCAAACACCAACTCCGCGCCCCGCACTACGTGCGCTACGTGGACGATTTCGTCCTGCTGCACGACAGCCCGCAGTGGCTCAACCAAGCGCGCGAGCACATCGAAGCCCGGCTTGCCACACTGAACCTGTGCCTCAACCCACGCAAGACCATCCTCCAGCCCATCGAGCGTGGCATCGACTTCGTGGGCCACATCATCAAACCATGGCGCCGCATCATCCGGCGCAAAACCATCACCACCGCCCTGCGGCGCCTGCAACACATGGCCGAGGCCGACACCTTCGCCGCTGGCAACAGCTACCTAGGGCTCGCCGGCCAAGCCAGCCACGGGCACACCGACCAAACCCGCATCGCCAATATCCTGCGCCGCCGTGGCCACGCTGTGGCGGGTGACATCGGCAAGATTTACAGAAAGCCAGCATGACCCTCCACACCCACATCACCGCCGAATCCGACGTGCTCGCCGCCCTGCTGGGCGAGTGCCAGCGCGTCATCGAAGGCATCATCGAGGCCGACCACTTCGAGCACGACGAAGAGCGCCACCTCATGCGCGCCCTGCAAGGGCGCATCACCGAGGCCCGCATCAAGCGCCTGCATCTCAGCAAGCTGGGCGGCGAGGTGTACGGCCAATTCATGATCAGCATCGACGGCAGTCGCGCACCCAGCAAGGTGCACACACACCTCTCGCAAGCCAAGGCCGAAGCCAAGCGCCTCGCAAACCAAGAGGGCCAAAACGCCCGCACCATCCGCATCCTCGAGGTGGTGGACGTGCTGCAAGCCCGCCAGGTGTACGAATGGGCCAGCGCTGGGGGTGAGGCATGAACAAAACACCTAAATCGACAAAACAAGCACAGGCGGATAAGCCTGTTTTAACAAGGGCTGCTTCGACAAAACTGCACCGCGCATCAGCCAAAGCAGTGCAGAACTGGTGCACCGCGCAGGGCCTGAAGTTGATCAGCAAGCCGCGCCATGTGAAACCCCGCTCCTACGTCATCGGGCACGCCGCCGAGCGGTGCCTTGTTGTGGCCGAGTGCTGGGCAGATGCAGAGCCGCAGCTCAAAGAAAGAACGCGGGCGCACCCTTTGAACACAGTCCACGTGTTTGACACTTCACTCAAGGCAGGGGATTGGTGCATCACGGCCTACGTGAACACCAAAGATTTCGGCCAGACCGTGGCCGTTCCGATTGGGGGCAAACCATGAAAGCCACCGCCGCAGCCGCCCATCTGGGCATCAGCCCGCGGCTGCTGTACGCTATCAGCGCCCCAAACGGCCCGCTGCCTTGCCAGCGCATTGGCAGGCCCGGCAGCCAGCGCCCACGGCTCGTTTACGATCTGGCAGACCTTGAGGAGTACAAACGATCATGTCGATACACCGAGACAAAGAGCGCGGTCAATTCGTCTTTACCTTCGACCGCACCATTGCGGGCGCAGGCCGAATCCGCACTGCAAAGCGCCTTCCAAAAACTTGGAATCAAGCCCAGGCCGATGCCTACGACCGCAAAGCCACCGCAGACCTCTACGCCCGCGCGACCATCGACCTTGAAACTCGTCACGAGCTGATCGACGACGCGGTGGCCCTCTACATCACCCATCGCCTGCCCCAGCTCAAGCACGGGCGCGACGTGGCCCTCGAACTCGCGCAGATCCTGCCCTACTACACCGGGCGGCCCCTCAGCGCACTGGCCGACGTGTGCGTGGCCGTCAAAGCCCGCAACGTGCGCGAAGACGGCACACCACTGGCCCCGGCCACCATCCGCAACCGCTTGGCCTACCTGCGTGCCGCCGTCAACTACGCCTGGAAGGAGCACCGCTTTGGCGGCGAGCACAAGCCCACACAGCGCATGAGCGTGCCCAAAGTCAGCAACGCCAGCGACGTGTTTGCCACCCGCGCCGACATGCTGCGCATCGCGCTGGCCACACAAAACCGCCGTGTCCGCGCCATGCTGCGCAGGCTCTACTACTCGGGCAAGCGCTACACCGAAGCCGCCCAAGCCATCGTCAACCCCGAAGGCACGGCCTACCACATCCCCGACACCAAAAACGCCACGCCAGACTGGCAGCCCATCCACCCCAAAGCCCGCACCGCGTTCAAGGTGCAGCCGCCCAGCTACACCGAGGCCAACTACTGGTTTGCAAAAGCCAAAAAGGCACTCGGCCTGCAACACCTCACCCTACACAAACTGCGCCACGGCACAGCCACCGCCATCATCGAAGGCGGCGGCACCCTTGACGACGTGCGAGCCGTGCTCAACCACAAAAGCCACGCCAGCGCCATGCGCTACGCCCACCGCGTGCTGGCAGTCAAAGAGCGGGCGCTCGGGTTCATTGGGAAGAAGGCGGCATGAGCGCGGCAGATTTTCTCAACCGCATCCCGTTGCGCTACAAAGAAAATAGCGCCAAAGCCTTGAATTCACTGGAGGCGCGGGCCGGAGTCGAACCGACCTACACGGATTTGCAATCCTGCACGCACACCATGCACACACCGCAAGCCGTTGATTTTATTGGGGCTACTGGACGCGCATCCAGCGCATGAACAGCCCGGATTGCACCCACTTCGGCAGATTTTCTCAACCACGGCAGGCAAAAAAATGGCGATATTTTACTTGACGTACCCAAAATAATCGGCGATACTTGGCGTACCCAATCGAGGTGCGTCATGAGCGAATCAATCCTTTCACAGCCGTTTTTCCACAACGAAGAAGCCGCCTACGAGTTTGTCGAGACTCGTCTGTGGCCCAACGGAGTTGTCTGCCCTCACTGTGGCGAGATCGGCAAAGCCGGGAAACTTCAAGGCAAGTCAACCCGTGTTGGCGCATGGAAGTGCTACGGATGCCGCAAACCATTTAGCGTCAAAGTGGGGACGATTTTCGAGTCCAGCCATATCCCGATGCGTCTGTGGCTGCAAGCGATCTTTCTGATTTCCTCATCAAAAAAGGGCATCAGCTCCAATCAACTATCCCGCACTCTCGGGGTCACATTGAAGTCGGCTTGGTTCATGTCTCATCGCATTCGTGAAGCCATGCGTGAGGATGGGTTTGATGTTTTTGGCTCTGGTGGTGGCTCCGTCGAAGTAGACGAAACTTTCATTGGTCACGACAAAACGATCAAGCCCAAAGGCGAAAAGCGTGGCCGTGGATACCACCACAAGAATAAGGTGTTGTCGCTAGTTGACCGTGAGACTGGCAAGGCCCGGTCTATCGTTGTTGACGACCTGAAAGCCACGACGCTGATTCCGATTCTGAAAGCCAATATCAGCCGTGAGGCGCGAATCCTCACTGACGAAGCGGCCCATTACAACAGCGTCAGTCAGCACTTCGCAGATCACGCCTACACACGCCACGGTGCAGGGGAGTATGTTTCAATGGTTGATCGTTCGATCCATACCAACACGATTGAAGGTTTCTTCTCTGTTTTCAAGCGTGGCATGAAGGGTGTTTATCAGCACTGCGGACAAAACCATCTGCATCGCTATCTTGCAGAGTATGACTACCGCTATAACCACCGCACAGCACTTGGATACGATGATTTCCAACGTGCTGAGGCGCTACTCAAGGGCGTGCAAGGCAAGCGTCTGACGTACCAAAGGACTCATTGATTCAAACCGAAAGCGAGGGCGTATGGTGAAGCCCAAAACCAAACCAAAACAGGACGATCCAGAGCAGTCAAGGCGGTTCATGGAGACGGCCAAGGAAGTCGATGCGCTGGGCAATGGCGATGCGCTTGAGCGTGTGTTGAAGGCATCAAAAAAACAAGACACAAAAAACCCGCCACCGAGCAAGTCTCGGGGCGGGGAAACTGGCTAGAACGCCGGTTTAGAAGTCAAACGAAAGTTGACCTGGATGTGAACGCCAGTGCTGGCACACGCTTTCCCACTTGCCAAAGCGGAAACGCTTGTATGCGTTCACGAAGACGCTCTTAACTTTGCTGAACCGCATGGCTCAACTCCTTCAAGAGAGCGAGGCCATCTTGTCTGGGCGAACACCAACGGGTACAATCTGTACCGCTCTGTGAGGAGTGTTGGTGAGCGCTCGATGGCTTTTCGGCCTCGATCACTTAACCATCGATCCAAGGGTCTGCAAACCTTTGGTTGCTTTCAGCAAGCCTTCAGACTTGCGTTGTTGGTCATTTGTGACCTGCCTCGGCCCCTTTAGCGATCCTTCCGCCAAGAATTCGCGCTAAAGGGGCTTCTCATTTTCTGCCCCGGCTACGGCAGGCAAATCACCGGGGCAATCAACTAACCTCATGCGAACACCTCCTACTGTTTTTTTATTGTAGCACACCATAGAGATTTGCGGTAAAATTTCGAAACCGCACAATTGGCGCGATCCGATTAGGAGTTCACATGAGCGACGCTACTGAAATCAAGACCACCGCGACGAAACGCGACCGCAGCCCAGCTTACCCATTTATTTCGCTAAAGACAGCTATAGAGCGTGTCGCCGCGTTTGATGCGAAATTTGGACGACATGGCTCGCCTTTGGGAATGGCGGGTCTTGCATGGGGCTATAAAGGGGACAGTAGCCAATCTGCCCAAACGCTTTCGGCTTTGAAATACTTCGGCCTAGTTGAGTACACGGGCACAACTAACGACCGAAAAGCAGGCCTCACAGATGATGCCAGAAACTATCTGCGAGCCCAACTCTCGACTTCAAAGTTGGAAATTGCGAGGGCTTGCGCATTGCGTCCCAAGACGATACGTATGTATTGGGAGAAGTGGGGCGCAGACCGACCCATAGATGATATTTGCCTCGATCAAATGATACTCAAGGATGGATTCACTGAAAGTGCAGCGAAAACGTTCATCAAAGTTTATGACGAGACTATTGACTTCTCAGGCTTGAGAGGCGACCATCAAATTGATAAAATTCAAGATGGTGAAGAAGATACATTGACTGACATTGAGTTGATACGACCCGCACCACAGGCGGACGTTACCCCTTCCAATCGTTATGTCGAAATCGTTCCGATCCATGCCCCTCAAAGCAAAGGAGTTGGTATGCGGCAAGAAGTATTTACCGTTGATGAAGGAGACGTAACCATCCAATGGCCCGAACGCATGAGTCAAGCCAGCATTGAAGACTTCATGGACTGGATAAAGATTCTGGAGCGGAAAATCAAGCGAAGCGTGCTAACGCCACAACCTGAAAAGACGGAAGGTTCTCCCGAATAAGAAACGCCCCTGCAAAGGGGCGTTTTTACTAGCCGCATCTGGGTACGCCAAATATAATAACGCGAAAAAAATCCCCCAGCCCTTTCGGGCCGGGGGAAACACGTTGGCTGCTCGTTTCAGCTTCCCGTGAAGAGACAACTTACAAAACGGTCAGGGTGCGGCCCATCGTCGGGCAGCATCCAAATTCACTCGGGCCTCGTCGCCTTGCCCAGCGAGCTGCGAAAGCCCTGCATCAAGGTTTGCAATTGCTCGCTCAAGCTGGGGCCGGTCGAAACAGGCTGTTTCAGGGTCTCGGGCACCGGCGGGGGCGGGGGGCAAGTAACCGGCACGGGCACGCTCGTGGCGCAGGCGGTCAGCGTCAGCACGCAGGCGGTCAAGATCACGGCGGTTTTGTTCATCGGCTTGTTCCTTCTTGAGTTTGTCGGCGGCGGCTTGTTCGGTGGCGCGTTGCTGGGCGGCGCGGCCCTGCTCGGCCACCTCGGCTTTGAATTGCTCGAATGCAGCCCGCTCGCTGGCCTTCCCATGCTGGCAGCCGTGCAGCCACGCACCGCCGCACAAGGCTACGCACAGGCCGATGGTGTTGAGGCTGGGGATGGGGATCATGGCCGAGCCCTCCTGGGATCGAACGCCCACACCTTGGCCAGCGCACCGAGCGAAGCCCAGCCCAGAAACACCGGCCCGGCCAGAGCTGCTGCCAGTGAGCACACGGCCCAGCCAGCTAGGATGCCGAGGGTTTGGGCGAACTTGAAGAGGAGGAGTTTCATGCCGCACACACCTCGCAGATGCCGGGGCGGGTGCCCGTGTGGTCGATGGTGATGGCCATGTTGATGGCTTTCTCCGGCAGCATGGGCGACACGTGCACCCAGCGGCCAAACTCGTGGATCACCTGCCCAACGCCCAGCCCGCGCTGGTTGGCTGCGATGAAGCTGGCCAGTTGCATGGGCGTGCCGAATGCGGGGGCCACGATGTCGGCGGCGTAGGCCTTGATGTGGTCGCTGGTGTCGCTGCTGCCGATGGCGCGGTTGAGCGCCAGGCAGCGGTAGCCGCTGGTGATACGGATGGCGATGTCCTTGGCCTTGTGGGCACACACCGCCGAGCGGATGCGCTCCAGCATGTCGGCGGTTTCTTCAGCGTGCGTCAGCAAATCGGGCGGCACGCTGTTATTGATGCGCAGGCGGGCGGCGGTGTCGCTGAAGGTGAATTCTTCGAGCGTGAAGTGGGCGCTGAGTGCGGTCATGGCTTGCATCCTTTCTGGTAACACGCTGGCGCACCGCCATGGGCCCAGTGCCTGCCGGTGAAAAACTGCACCGCCAGCACAGCCCAGGCGAAGGCCACCACGGGCCAAGTGGGCGTGTAGGGCGTTGGGCACAGGTCGGGCCAGAAGTCGTTTGCCACGGGCATCACGAGCATCACCCCCGAGGCGCAGAACAGCAGCCAAATCGAGAGGCGGATCACGTCGAGCGTGTTGCTGTTGGTGCGCTTGATGCGCCACAGAGATGTGGCGACCAGGCCGATGAAGGCCAGACCGTGCATCATGTGCAACAAAAAGGTCAAGGCGCTCATGATCCGCCGCCCCCGGCCGCCTTGTCGTCATCGGGCAGACCCACGCGGCGGCGCGCGCCCAACGTCACCCAGTCGGGCCACTTGTCCGCGAACAGCGTGATTAAAAAGGCCACGCCACCAGGCCAGCGCCAGGCCTGGAAGCTGGTAAGCGACTCGATCATGTGCCCAGCGAACGACGCGAGCATGCACGCGCCGCCAACCCATGCGAGCATGTAGAGCGTCATGTGCGTGGTGCTGCGAAACGTCACGCGGCTAGCCGCCAGCGATGCGCCGAACACCGCGCCGCCCAATGTGACCATGCCCTCGACGATGCTCGGCCCCAGCTTCGCGCCCACCTCCGGCCCGAAGAGCCAGACCATGAGCAGCACGATGCCGGTTGTTTTGCTGGCGGGCTCGATCATCACAAATCCTTCCCGCGCAGGTCAGTCCAGCCGAGAGTAGCGATGTACACCGTGCTCGTGCCATTTTCGCGGTGACGAATTTGCGCGCTTGTATTCGTCCAGACTGCGGGGCCGGAGAATGCACTACTGATAGTGGCGGTGCCAGAGCCAGTCGCCAAAGGCGCAGTCGTGATAGACGGCGCAAGGTCGGCATTTGCAGGATCGGAGATATATGTGTATTGCCCGCCGCCACCTCCATTGATGGACAGCATCGGCCTGACCTTGCGCCCACGGGGGACGCTCAGCGTCAACAAAGCAGCCGTTGTCGAGCCTGCACTTGAGAAGTCAAGCGGCGGCGAATCCCACCAGAACTCGTCGCCCGTCTGTGTGAACTTCGTCCACTGTCCGCTGCCATTCGTCAACCCGCCGCCGATGTAGCGGTACTGCGTGTAGTTCGTCGGCAGCGTCGGGGAGCTTGAGGACGTAGAAAACACCACGTCCACCACGCCAGTGTCGGGGCGGCGGATGGCATAGAAGTAATACCACGTCGAATTCGCGATCGTGCCCGTATCAAGACCGCCGTTGCCAGAGCCGACAGACCATGCGCTCGTCGTCTTACTCGTCGCGGCAAGGTTCATAAGCACAGCATTTCCGCTGTCCGCAGCTTGCCCCGCTGCAATGCTCATTGTTGTAGAACTGCCCGCCGTTGATAGCGTCATGCCAGTAAGGTAAGACCGTAGAACTGCCGTCGCCTGGGGCAGGGGGTCCAGCACCACAAAATGCGTGCCGTCGTACTCCACATCGGCCAGCATGCTGGCGGCGATGATGGCGTCCACTTTGGCACCGGTGCTGTCGTATTGCTTGAGGCCCGTGGCGGTGAGGCCGTTGACGGCCAAGGTGCTGGACCCGCTGGATGTGGCGCTGTGGAACTTGACTCGGAACCGCTGGCCAGCGGACAGGCTGGCGATGGCTGGTGCTGGCGTGAGGGTGTAGGCCGGCGCGGTGCCTGCGCTGGTGAAGGCGGTGAGCGCCTGGGTGTTGGCCGTGCTGGCGGCCAGATTTGTGATGCGCCAATTGGTGCCGCCGGCGGGCATCTGCAAACCCATAATGCCACCCGCTGGCAGGGTGACGCCTGCGGTGGCGCCCTCGATGGTGTCTGAGCCGCCGCGCTGCACGGTGAGCGTGTTGGCGCTGCTGTCGATGCGGCGGATGTTGTAGATGGCGTCGTCGGTGTCGGCGCCGCTGGTGGGCAGAGTCAGCGTGATGTTGCCGCTGGTGCAGTCCACCAGAAGCAAGCCGCATTGAGTGGTGGCCAGCGTGCTGGTGCTGGTGACGGTGGTGCGGCTGGCATCGCTCAGGCCATGCGTCTTGAGGGCGTCCCACAAGGTGGTGAGTGACGATTTGAGTGTGGCACCACTCAGAGTGGTGCCCGTCACTGTGGCGCGGGTAAAGAGTTTCATACGTCTGCAAGGCCTTTCACATCGATGGTGGCGGTGCCGCCCACGGCAGCACCGGTGTTGTCAATCAGTTGGGTGAGCGGCCCGAGCGCCGCCGAGAAGTCCATCACGCGGCCAGCAATGGCACCTGAGCCGTCTGTGATGGGGGTGATTTGCACGCCGCGCACGGTGATCCACTTGCGGGCGGGTGCACCCACTGCCGGGTCAAGGCGGGTGCCGCCGGCCAGAATGGCTTGCTGCGAGAACGACTGCGCGGCCTCTTGCGCGGCCAGGTAGGCGATAAAGGCTGTGATGCCGCCCTGCACGGCGCTGCCATCGATGCTGGCGCGAAACTGGATGCCCTGCATGCGCTGGGCGCTGTACGATCCGGGCCATGGCTGCCATGCGCCGGGCGCGCCATAGAGATCGGCGCTGGCGTACAGGTCCGCCGTCGAATACAGGTCAACCAGGGTGTCGCCGTCAATGCGATATTCGACCGCTGGCGAGGCCCCGGCCATGGCCGTGCTGAGGTACACCGTGCCGCCGCCGTAGAGCGGCACGAATGAGGTGCTGACCCAGCTCATGGGCTTGTACAGTGCGCCATAGAGGTTGGCCTCGGCGTAGAGGTCATCGAGCGCATACAGGTCGGGGCTGCTCTGCACATCGGCGAGCAGATCGCCGCCCGACACGCTGGCGCCGGTGATGGTGCCCGCGAAGCCACCCGCCCGATAGTCAAGCGACTGCACGCTGTTGGCGGTGCTGGGCTGCGAGAAGTCGAGCGTGTAGCTGCCGCAGCCGCCCACGTTGCCGCTGGTGTCGATGGCGGCCACCATGAGGGTTTGCACGCCATACAACGCGCCGGGTATGCGCCATGGCGAGTCGGTCACCACGCCGTCATGCAGGGGCAGCCCGCGCGACCAGGTGGCCGTGGTGCCAGCCACCGCGCGCACCAGATAGCCCGCCACATCGAAGTCGGTCACTTTGCCAAAGTACACCAGCAAGTCACTGGTGACGAACACGTTGGCGGGCGTGCTGGGTGGCTCGCTCTTGCCGAGCACGGCGTGGGCAATCGTCGTCCAGGGGCCGGTGATGTTGAGCTGGTTGACAAAGCGCGCCCGCAGCAGCACGGCGGTACCGTCGGGCAGGCCGGTGAGGTACACACTGCTGGCGCTGCCGGCGACGGTGGCGGCGTCGGTCCAGCCCTCGGCGGTGGAGGTGGCCTCGCGCCACTGCACCTGCACCTGGCCGCCCACGGCGACATAGTTATTGGTGCTGGCCGTCCACTGCACCCGCACGCGACTGGTGATGGTGCCGTCGGTTTGCCGGATGAGCTGCGCGGTGCCGCTGTCGGCGCTCAGGTCGGCCAGCAGAGGCACGCTGTAAGGGTTGGGCAGGTCGGTGTTGGGCGCGGCGTCTTGCGTGATGATGGCTGCCGCGTCGTAGTACACGGCCACGTCTTCCACCAGTTTCAGCGCGACGGGCGCCTTGGGGTGGAAGCCCCAGTCGGTGACGCGGAAGGTCTTGGCGGCCCAGCCGAACTCGGCGTTGGTGACGCTCACGCGGTCGCCCGGCTGAACGGGCCACAGGCGCATCTGGCCCGGCAGCGTGATGCTCAGGCCGCCACGGCTGCGCTCGACCTGCATGCGGGCGAGGTCTTGCGTCTGCTGGTGCGCGCCGGTGAAGTGGAGCTGCACATCCTTGATGCGCGAGAGTCCGTCTGCCGCCACATAGGCGGCGTTGGCCCAGGGCGTGAAGTCGCTGCCCACGCCGAGGCCCGAGGCATCGATGAAGGTGCCGCGCACGGTGTTGTAGCGGTCTTTGGCGGTGTAGCCCGCCTGGTCGATTTCGATGGGCGCGGCCACGTCGGCGCTGGTGATCGACATGACGGGCGTGCTCCACGCGCCGGCCATGATGCGCCACACGCCGCCACTCTCGTGGCACGAGCCGCCGAAAGAGTCTTCGAGCTGCTGCTTGGTGGTCTCGCGGTCCTGGTTGGTCTGGAAGGCGCCGTCCGCCGTGAAGCTTTTGCTGTCGGCGGCGTTGGCAGCCGCGATCAGCGCCGGCATGTCGAGCTGCGCCGAAGTGGCCCCGAAGCCAGGCTCCGACATGATGAAGTCGGCCAGGCACAGGGCGGGGTTGTTGCTGTAGCCGCGGGTGCCGGTGCGCGGGTCGTAGATGCTGTTTTTGCCGCGCAGACGGGCGGTGATGTTGGGCGGACCGCCCTGGAAGCGGCTGAAATTCTTGTCGAGGGTGATCCAGATGTAGGTGTAGCCACTCAGAAGATCGGTGCTGCCCCACTTGTCGGGGCAACGCGCCATGATGAAGGCGTCGGACACGTCCACACCGCCGGGCGAGAGGTGTTTCTGGATGTTGACGCGGCCGTGGCTGGTGTTGTAGCCGTAGGTGACCTCGTAGGTCACCGGCGTGGCGGGAGCCACCGGCAGCGTGATGGTCGCGCCCGAGGCGGTTGCGCCGGTGATGATGCCGCCGGATGTCACATCGACAGCCGGGTTGACGATCGTCACCAGGGCGCTGACCGGGTTGGACGCGGTGGCCACGCCCGAGGTGTTGAACGTGAGCGACTCGGTGATCGTCTCCTGAGTGCCGGTGGCGCCTTCGAGAAAATCGCCGCCGGTGACCCAGCCGCTGGAGTCGAGGGCGCCGCAGGCCACGCCGTCGATGTACACCTCGTCAATCGCCTGGCAAGGGTGGGCAGCAAACACCACCAGCAGGTGGCTGAATTCATCGCGGCCGCCGCTGGTGAGGATGGCGGCGATGGAGCCGCCCAGCGGCGCCGGGTTGCCATAGACGACTTGCCATGGCGACTCCGAGCTGAGCACCGTGACATTGCGGTCTTGCAGGCTGGCGTTGTACTGGGCGCGCTGCTCGGCGGCCATCTTGGCCTGGCGGCGCCGGGCCAGGCTGTTGTTGATGAGGCCTGCGCCGGCAAAAACGGCAAACGCCGCCCAGCCTGTGTAACCCTCAAAAGCCACGATCGCGCTGGCGATCACGCTCACCGGGTCGGCCAGAGCCGCGCCGGCCATGCCCCACAACAGCGCGAGCAGGATCAGACGCGCCATGCGGCCTCCGCCTCGGTGATGGGCAGGGCCAACAAGCCCGATGCGCCCGGGGCCAGCACATGCGCGCCCACGCACAGGCCGAGCACCAGGGTGTGGCGGCCCCGCGAGCGTGGCACCCGCACCAGCGCCACATCACCGGGCCAGGCCAGACCGCCGGCCAGAGGCTGGCCCAGCAGAGCCACGACGCCAGGCAGGGCGCCCCCCACGGCGCGAATGTGCCGCGCCGCCGCCCGCGCCCCGCGCAGGTAGAACGACGGCGGCGCGGCGTGGCCAAGCTGGCCCAGCCAGTCACCGACGAACGAGGCACAGTGGTGCCCCGCCCAGTCGAACCGGGCCGCACCCTGCGTCGCCACGAAGGCGTCGAGCCGGGCAAAAAAGACGGAGTCGCGCGGCGTGCTCATACTTGCTGAAATTTCTTCGACAGCCATTGCTGCGGCTTGGCGATGAGGTCGTTGATGTACTTGAAGCCGGTTTCTCCCGGGTGGCGGGCGCTGTGCTGCGCCTGCGTCATGCGCAGAGCGGCGGGGTTGGAGCGCACGTCGTAGGCCCCGGTCTGGCAGGCCATGGTGACCTTGCCCACCTGGGCGTCGCTGCGCGAAATCTTGACCTGATCCATCACGCCCGCGAACCGCAGCAGCGGCGCGCCGGTGATTTGGTAGGTGCTGGCATTCACCAGGGCCACCCAAATACGGCAGGGCTGGTTTTGGTACGTCTCAACACTGCCCAGCGCGAGGGCCAGATAGGCGTTTTTCACCTGAGTGAGGCTGATGTCCAGTTTCTGATACCCACCGTCCTCACTCTCGCGCAGCTCGCCCACCTCACACACCGTGCCCACGCCGAGCCAGGTCTGCCCCAACGCCTGCAAGTCCACCGGCCAGTTGGTCAGGCGCTGCGTACCGCCGGTGAATTGCAACTCGATGAGGTACAACACCCCCACCGCACCAGAGGCGGCAGCGCTGTCCCACGATGTGTCGGTGGAGAGGCTCATTCCCAGCTCTCCATCAAATCCAGTGTGTAGCCGGTGCGGATGGCGCGCTCATGCGTCCAGGTGCTCGCATCGGTGGTTTGGCGAAACAGCGCGGTGGGCTTGTCCCACACCACCGAAGCGCCAGAGCTGTAAGCCCAGCGCAGCGGGGACACAAGGGAAACGGTGATGAGACCGGAACCATCGGCGGTTGCATCAGCCGCCACGGCCAGCAGCTCGCGCTGGCTGCCCGACTGCCCCAGACCGAGCCAGTCGGCCTGAAGCAAGGTGGTGGCCGCCTGCCCTGCTCCGCCCGTAAGCGTGATGGACGTGGCGCCCGCACTGGCCGCACTGGCCAGCGTGAGCGTGCCGCGCATGGTGCCGCGTGGCGCGGGGTTGCCCAGGTCGTACAGCGCCAGTTGATTGACCCGGCCATTGAGGCCCAGCACCAAAGCCCGCCACACAGCCGCATCGGCCGCCGTGAGTGCATCGGGGCACGACAAAGCCGCCGTCCAGCGCGGCGGCGCCACCAGGCGCGACTGCCCAGAGCCAGAGTCGCCGTTTTCAAAACGCAGATCAAACCGGCGCTGACCCCACGCCAGGCGCATGGCCCTCAACGCGGAGGGCAAAGTGAAGATGCTCACGCCAGCACCCCCAGGCGACGCATGTCTTCGTACTGCTGTTCGGTGTGCTGAACCAGCATTTGGCGCACACCCGAGTAGATGGCGGCTTGGTCTGTCCGGCTGTCAATATTGACGGTGAGAACCGGAGAATAGACCGTGCTGGAACCGCCCACACTTTGCAACATGTGGTTCGGGATGATGGTTCCAGGCGTGCTGGGGACAAACAGTTCTGGCCCCTTTTCGCCAACCAGAGAAATTTTGCCAACGGGTGGTTGCCCACCCGAGGCAAAGCCCTGCAAATCGTCACGGGTCAGGGATGGCGCGCCAAACAAAGAACCCAGAGACCCAGAGAGTTGCCCCATGAAATTGGAACTGGCCAGCGGCCCGGTGATGGTCTTTTGGACCTGGATGCGGATCAGGTCAGAAATGATGCTGTCGGCCAGGCTGCGGAAATCGAGCTTGCCGGTGGTGACAAACTTGACCAGTGCGTCTTCCATGCCTTTGAAGGCGTTGGTGACCAGATCGGCCACCCTGGAGAATGTGTCTCGGGTGCTGTCGGCGTAGTTCTTGAGGGCGACTTCGGCCCCGTTTTGCCAGTCACCCATGACCATGAGGCGCTGCGCCCAGTTGTCGCGCACGATGCGCGTGGCTTGCGATTCTTGCTGGTTGATGATGGCGAGCTGCTTGATGTAGTCTTCTTGCAGTTGGTCCGTCCACTTGCTACGGCCATTGCCATCGGTTTGCGACATGAGGCGCTCACGGTTCTGGTCAAGCGCCAGGCGCTTCTGGCGGGCATCTTCAGACACCTTGTACTGCCGCGATGAGTAGTCTTTCTCCAGGTTGCTCATCTGCATCTCAAGCAGCTCACGCCCGCCACTGCGCCGCAAATCGGCCACGTACTGATCGGCAATTTGCTTGGCAGTGAGCAGCGCGGTGTTGCGCTTGTTGAGGGCTTCGGTTTCTTGCTGGGTGAGCAGCACCAGCGAGGTTTGTGCTGTGTTTTGGTCTTTGACTGTCTGGGCGCGGATGTCGGCCATCTTGCGCTCGTTGGCCACACGGTCTTCGGGCTTCTCGAACTTTTGGCGCGACAGAATCGCCAGCTCTTTGTCGGCAGCGTCTTGCTTGGCCTTGGTCTCAGCCTCGATGAGCGTGCGCTTGGCATCGAAGTAGGCCTTGTCCACCATGTAGCCATTGGCATGCACGCCTTCGAGCACACGATCGGCGTTGGTGTAGCCAGAAACCAACTCATCGAGCGCTTTTTTCACACCATCAACATCGCGCTCCACCATGGCTTTTTGCAGGGCGATGGCATCGTTGTCGCGGTATTTGCGGCGGATGTTTTTTTCTAGCGTAGCGGTGCGCTTGTCGTCCCAGCCCGCATCGGAGGCTTCTTTGCGGGCAGCAGCCAGTTCTTTTTCCAGTTTCTGGCGGTTGCTGAGAAATTCGTTTTCACGCCCAGCCAGCCGAACGGTGGCATCGGCCTGCTTGGCACGCTGCGCTTCCAAGCCAGAAATGATGATCTGTTCGGCCTTTTGGGCCTTGAGTTGCTCCAATTGATCACGATACTCCGATTGCAGTGCGGGATTCAGGCGCAAACCACCAGGCTGCGGATTCAACCGGCTTTCAATCTCTTTGATCTTGTCATCCAGCGTGGTTTCACGACCCACGCCAAGCATGTAATCCCATGCGCCCTTGGCCTTTTCAGCCACCTTCATCCAGGCACTCTCCAGCGCCCCCAGTTGGCTCTTCATCAACTCAATACGCGCCGCTTGAGCGGTTGAGTAGGCACCCTGCGCCAGCTCAGCCGCAGCCTCTTTCTGCCCCCGGTCTTCGAGGGCTTTGATCTGCTCGTAGAGCGAGCCGGTGAGGTAGTGCAGTTGCTGGTTGAGTTTGGCCGAGGCTTCGGTGGGTGAGCGGCCCAGCTCGGTGAAGGCTTGCACGGTGTCTTTGACCGATTGGCCGAGGTACTTGTCGGCCAGCAGCGCGGTTTCACTGAATTTGGCGACGTTTTCTCTGGCTACGCTACCCGTGGACACCATGGCTGCCAGCGCCTCAGCGGCTGCGGCCTGTGTGCCCGTGGTCTGGCTGATTTGCTGCGCCATGCTGCGCAGGTCACTGGTGGTGACGCCCGCAGCGTTGCCGCTGGTGATGATGGCCTTATTGAAGGCATCGGTCTCTTTGCTGCCCATGTAGTAGGCCGCACCCACCGCCGCCACTCCGCCGGCCAACAGGGTGAAGGGGTTGAGCAAACCCAGCACGTAGCCGCCCACAGCTCGGAAGGCGGGCACGATGCCGCCAAACATGTCTTTGATCTGGCCGCCTTGTTGCAGCAGCACGGTGAGCGGGCGCTGGCCGCCTTGCAGGCTGGTCACGATGTCGGTGAACTGCGCGGGCAGGTTGGCCATGGCGAAGTTGAGTTGCTTGGCGCTCAGGGCGGTGTTTTGCTGCGCTTTGTCCATGCGGGCATGGGCTGCATTGAACACGTCTGCAAAGTTCTCGACCTTTTGGCTGTGCGCTTGCACAGAGCTGCTGGCGTCGGTGAGCGCAGCCTTGAGGCTGGTGGCATCACCAACGATCTTGATGCCAATGACGTTGTTGTCGCTCATGCGCAGCTCCCGTCAGATGTTGAGGTGGCCAAGGGCCTCACCTTGAACGGCCAGGAGTTGCGCAAAGAGGGTCGAATCATCGGGATCGATGGCTTCACTGTGGCGCGGCAGTCGGGCGTTGAACAGATCGAGCAGGCTCCAGTCGAAGCATTCGTGCAGGATTTTTGCGCCGCCGAATCCGCTGAGGCAGTGGGTGCGCCAGGGCAACACGCACATGAGCTGCACGGCTCGCCAGTTTTCGGGCCACACGCCGAAGGGCTCGGCACGTTGGCTGAGGGCTGCGCGGGCATCGGCGAGTTGTTCAGGTGTTGCACCAAAGGCCTCCAGGGCTCGCAGGGGGGTTTCGTCTCTCAGGTCAGTCGCGTCGCCTGCTGCCCACCGACGCGCTGCCTCTGTCAGTTTTTTTCAGCCAAGCCCGGTACGAGCGAGGTGAACCATGCGCCCACCATGGCCCCGGACGCGCCCACAACCTCACGCAGACAGGCGAGGTTTTCGGCGCTGTAGGGCAGCTCGTTGCCGTCGGCGTCTTGCACATGCCGCCAGCCCACGAGCACTTCGGCAAAGAAGGCGGCGTGGTCAATCTGGCCACTGCGCACGCCGTCGATGACTTCGTTGACGCGGGTTTGCGGCAGGCGGTTGAAGCGCAACTCGAATTCGTGGGTGTGCACCACACCTTCGGCATCGGCCAGGGCGATGCGGCAGGGTGCGAAGTAGCTGGGCGAGAGGTCGAGCTTGAACATGCGCGGCCTCTGGATCAGAAGCTGGCGACGAGGCGGAAGTCGTCGTTGCCGCTGCTGGGGACGCTGCGCAGGTTAAAGCTGATGAGGCGCTTGCCGTTGACCTCGGACTTGGACGGGTTGGTGAGCTGTACATTGGGCAGCCACAACAGGGTTTTGTTGTTGGCCACGGTGCCGTGCTGCATGCCCAGGGTTTGCAGGGTTGCGCCCTCCACCGTGCCAAACATGGAGACCTCTTGCGCGGCAGTCAGGTCAAGCGAAATCTTGCCCGTGACAGCGCGCTGGGTGATGTCCACCGTCTCGCCACCGAGCATCGGCGTGAAGTTGAGGGCATTGCCCAGATCAAGCTCGATGCCTTGGCTGGGGTACACCGTGCCGCCGGTGATGGCGGGGGCACCGCTGGTGCTGTGCGTGCCACCCAGGATGATGTCGCCAGACTGCGCGTCGATGATGGTTTGCGGCGTCTTCCAGCCAGTGAGCGTGAGGGCGGGTGCTGCACCGGCGGTGGGCGTGGCGTACAGACCGATCATCTTCTTGACCTTGAGCATGGGGCGCTCGCCGATCTTCCAAGAGAAGCTGAGGTCAGCGCGGGCACCTTTGGCGGTGTGCAGCACGCCGTCGTCGTACCAGTACACGGTGAGTGACTCGAAACTGGTGCTCACGGGTGTGTAGTCTGCTCGGGTGATGGCGGTGAGGGTTTCAGCCAGTCCGGCGGCTCGCATGAGCGGACCCCAGTTGGGTGCAGTGCCAGCAGCGCCACTACCGACCAGCTCGACATCGAAGCTCATTTCAACGTAGCGCACACCCGGCAATTGTTCGGACGCGCCAAAGTAAGGGCGAATCAAATCGCGGTCGGCGTAGCTGAGGTTGATGGGGTTGATGCTGACATTGCTCACCAGCATGGCGTTAGCACCACCGGTGGGCACGGCATCGATGCCGTAGGTGGTTTCGATCTTGGCCAGGATGGCGGTGTTGCGGATGTAGCGGGATGCCATGGTGGGTTACTCCTGGGCGGGTTGGTCTTGAGCGGGGGCCGCTGGCTGCTCTGCTGCGGTGGTAGCCGGATCGGCAGGCACTTGCACGGGCGCGAGTTCGCCGGTTTCGGGGCAGCGGGTGTAGCTGCCTCCCGCCTGGGGGTCAGGCAGCGCGGTTTGGGTTTGAGTGGCTTCGGGCATGGTGTGTCTCTCGGGTCAGGCGGCAATGGATTGGCCGCTCGTGCGGTGAACGGCCTCGTAGATGACTTGGACGGTGGCGATGCTGGTGTCGGCTTCGTCGTCGAACCAGCCGATGGCTTTGGGCTGGATGTGTTGCACCAGCCCGCCGAGGCTCATGTCAGCCAGCACGCGCTCAGTGGCGGCGCAGGCCAATGCGTCGGCCAGATCGGTGGCGTTTTCGTCTGCGCTGGCGGCGCGGGCGACATGCTCAACGCGGATGCGGGTGGTCCAGTCTTGCGGCTGGCCAGACAGCACAATGGGCTGGCCGCTGGAGGTTTCCAGGAACACGCGGATCTGTTTGGCGTACTGCTTGGCCATGGGGGTGCTGCGGTTGACCACCACGCCACCATCGGCCAGAGACGGCAAGGCCGACAGCGCAGCGGCTACAGCGTTGCGCACGCCAACGTGCAGGCTGTTGCTCATGCCACCTCCAAGATGAGGGTGGTGAGGCCGTAGCCGTCTGGCTGGGCATCAAGCACGGTGTAGGTGTCAGACCCATGCACAAAGGGCAGGCCCACCACAGCGGTGGGCACGTCGGACGACGACAAAACGGCTTGAATGGCGTTGGCACTGATGGCAACGCCATTCAAGTCGCTCTGCTGGTGGGCAGAAACGAAATCGGCCTGCACCGCAACCCCAGCCAACACACAGGCCGAGCCAAAGCGCGACAAGGCGCGGGCATTGACTCGGGCGAGTGCGGTGTCGAAGGTCATGGTGCGGGCCGGGTGCAGATGGCTCAGCAGCTCACGCCGTTGAGCAACACGTCCACAGTGGTGGCACCGTTGGCAGCGGCGGCATAAGCCACGCCAGCCAGGGTGTTGCCGCTGGCGGTGGTGGTGATGCGGCTGTTGGTGGTGTCCCAGTACACATTGGCGCACTGGGCGATGGTGTCGCCCGCCAGCTTGGCCAGCGTGAACACGCCAGCAATCTGCACAGAGCCTTGGGCACCGTTGGCAATGCTGGTGAGACACACGCCGACTTTGGTGCCGACGACAACGACCGCGCCGCTGGCGAGGTCGGAACCGGCGGTGTAGTCGATCACGCAGCCTTCGGTTTTGTATTTGGTGGTCATGATGATGTTCCTTTCAATCGTTCAGACCGCATCAAGCGCCAGCGTTGAGCACAGCGCCACGGAAGTCCACACCGGCCACGCCGAAATCGAGGCGCACCTTCCAGGTGGCACCATCGACCTCGAAGCCGTTTTGCAGCTCCAGGTAGGGGGTTTCGTTGCCGTCGAGGAAAGCAACTTCCATGACGGGAGCCACGTTGGCGTCGGCAAACATGTAGTGCGCCGTGCCGCTCAGGCGAGCGGTGTCAACCACTTGCGACACCACGTTTTTGGCGATGTTGAAGCGTTGCAGCTTGGAGTTGGTGTCGGGGTCGTACTCGCTGTTGACCACCACGCGAGCTGCGCCACCCAGACCGATGGGACCAAGCCAGACGGCGGGCAGCAGGTCGAGATAGTCATTGCCGGACACGTCTTTCTGGCTGGCCAGCTTGACGCGCATGGCGTCGAAACCGGTGACGGTGGGCGCAGAGCCGGAACCGCTGGCGATCAGGTTGTTGTGGCTGGCGTGGAACAGCGTGATGCCATCAGACAGGGTGGGACCCATGCCGCTGTTGAGAGCCAGCGTGGTGTAAACCAACTCTTCGATGGAGCGAGCAGCAGCGCGACCCAGTTGACCAGCCAGACCGGTGAAGGCACCCAGGTCATCGTTGATGATGGCCTCACGGCTGATGTTGATGAGGTTGCCGCGCGTGGTGGCGGTGATGCTGGCTTTCTCGCCGTCGGGAATGGCCTTCATCTTGTATTCGCCCAGCTCGTTCTTGGCATCAAGCGAGCCGATGGAGCCAACACGGTAGCGGCTGTGGGCGCGGAAGTCGCTCACAGTGCCCACGGCGCAGAATTTGCGCCAGGTGTCAGGGGACAATGCATAAGCGCCTTGCAGCGTCTTGTGCATGACGTTTTCCAGCAGCAGCGGGAAGTCGCTGGTGGACTGGGTGAAGGCAGCAGCCACCACGGCCAGTTTGTCCATGCCGGCGGTGCTGGTTCCAGTGCGCTCAAGACAAGCCTTGGCGATGTCGAGTAGGGTGGCACCACGGTAGTGGTTGGCAGAGGTGACTTGCACGCGGCCTTCTTTTCCTACCACGACGGCAGCGCGGGCCAGAATGGCTTGCGTCATGTCGTTGCGCTGGCGCTCGCGGCCATCGTCGCCGACGCGCACGGTTCCGGCCACAGGCACTGCGCCTTGACCCAGGTGAGCCAGCAGCTTGAGGCCAGCGGCTTCGGCGGTGATGGTGTGGTCTGCCTCGCATTGGCGTTGCAGCTCGGCCACGCCAGCAGCAGAGGCGTGCGGCTTGAACGATGCGGCAATGGATGCGCGGCGGGCGGTGTCCTGGGCCAGTGCTTCGGCACGGGCCTTGGCTTCGATGGCTGCCACGTCAGCGGCAGTGGTGGCGGTTGCGGGGGTCGCGGTTGCCGCCGATTGGTTGACTGCTTGAGTCATGGAGGGCTCCTGTGAGGGTGTGGCTTGCGCCACGGGTTGTGCGGCGGCTGCCGCGCCTTTGCACTGGGCCAGCGGGGCGGGCACTGTGCGGTAACGGGTGAGGTCGAACGAGGCCATGGCGGTGGCGGACTCGGGATTGGCCGCAACGATGGAATCGACAAAGCCAGCGGCCTTGGCCTCGGCGGCGGTGTAGTAGTGATCCACCCCGTCGGTGAGAAGGGCCAGCACATGGGATGCGCTCTGGCCGCTCTTGGCGGCATAGCTGGTGCTCATGGCCTCGGCCCACTTGTCGAGCATGTCGGCGTATTCGCGCAACTGGGCACTGTTGCCCGCTACGCCGCCCCAGGGGGCGTGAATCATGAGCATGGCGTTCTCGGCCATTTCAACGGTGTCGCCCGCCATGGCGATGAGGCTGGCAATGGAGTACGCCGCAGCGTCAATGCTGATGGTGATGTGGGCGCTGTGGCGCTTGATGGCGTTGTAGATGGCGATGCCGTCGGTGACGGAGCCGCCGTAGCTGTTGATGCGGATGTTGATGGCCGCATCGGTGAGGGCAGACAAGTCGCGCACAAAGTCGGCAGCGGTCACGGTGTCTTCCCACCAGCTTGCGCCAATGTCACCATAGATGCGGATTTCGGCGGCAGACTGCACACCCTGGGCAGCCGCAGCCACCGGAGTGCGCTGGCGGATGCTGTACCACTTGGAGGCTTGAGGTGTTTTGCTCATGCGCCCAGTTTGGCTGGGGCGCTGTCTCATTTCTAGGCAAAGAATGAGACTTTATGCAGTCTGCTGCAACGCTTGCTGGTCAGATGCCACACGGGCATTTTTTGCAATGTCGTTGGCGGCGTTGCTGTCAAACACAAGCCCTTTTTCTTTGGCGAGGTTGCGCCAGTAAGAGGTTTGGTCGAGCAGGTCTTGCGGGTTGACGCCGCGCTTGCGCATGACCTCAATTTCGCTGGCAAAGCCCGCCTTGACCAGTGCAGTCCAGGCCTCGGCTTCTTTGAGGGGGTCGATCCACGGCATGCTCTGGGCAAGGTACATGGCATCGTTTGCGCTGCCGGGGCGCACGTCTTTTGGGGTACGCAACACGCCGCTGAGGTGAGCTGCGTTGACAAAGTTGGTCCAGATGGGCTGGATGACTTGGCCGGTGAACTCTTCGGCCAGCACGGCGTAGTTGATCCACTGCTCGACCAGCTCTTGGCGCTGGGCGCTGTATGTGCCGTCGTAGCTTTTTGCGATGCTGCTGTAGCTGGCCCCAATGCCTGCGGCCACACGGCGGAGTTGTCCTTGGCGGAATGTGACGACGTTGGGGTTTGGGCGGGTGCTGTCGATAAGGCCGATTTCTTCACCAACTTGCAGGTTGTCGATGATCATTCCGGGCGACAGACGCATATCGCGGCCCACTACGTTGCCCGCCGCATCTTTGGCTGCGTCGGCAGCGGTGTATCCGTCCGGGCTGTTTTTCTTGACGTAGGCAGTGAGGCTGGCGCTGATTTTGGCGGCGATGCGTTCGCTTTGCTCGTAGTCTTTGATGTCTTCGAGCGTGCCGATGATGCTGGCAAATTCACTGATGCCGCGCACTTGGCCGATGCGGTCTGTCATGACCAAGTGCAGCACGCGGGCCGCGTCGATGCGCTTGAGGTCTTGGCTGCTGAGGCCAGGGGCGATGCCCTGCCCTTGCGCGTCCATGGGGTTGGTTTTGTACACGTAGTAGCCGGTGGCGCGGCCCCAAGTGTTGCGCTCGATACCTTGATAGACGCTGGCATTGTCTTGGTACCACATTGGAACCATGTCGGCTTCAAACAGCTCCAGGCTGTAGGGCACGCGGGTGCCGTGGTCAAGGTACTGAATGAAGCCGGTGAGGTGTTGGCCGAAGGCTTCACCATCACGCAGCCACGCGCGGCACAAGGCACGTTGCACTTTGGCGAAGTGCATGGTTTGGGTGACTTCGGGCAGCAAGCACCAGTCGCGCCAGAGTTCGCGCAGGCCTGCGGCGTAGTCTTCGTGGATGGAGCCGTCTGCACGGCGCGGCTGCGGCTCGATGCCGATGCCGTTGGCCCCCACCACGTTGTTGACCATGGTGCGCAAGATGCCACGGGCAATGTCGTTGTTGCGCTCCAGGTGACGAGCTTGGGCGCGCAAGGCCACTGCACCCTGTTGGACGATGGCGTTTGGCCCCATGCCGTCTTGGTAAAACTGGCGGTAGCGACTGGGTTTGGCGGCTTCGTGGGCGGTTTGGGCCTGGATGCTTTGCAGCGCGTGGCGAGCGCCCATGCGCTGCAAGCCCGCGCGGGGGTTGAACCACGAAACGAGGCGATCAATGGGGTTGAGCAGGCTGGTGTTGGCAGGCATGAGGCGACGCTCGATGTGTCAGAGGGGCGGGCCGTCGAAACGGGCCACGCCGAAGGTCATGCCGCCGATGCGGGGGGCGGTGGAAATCTCGGACGATGTGGACAAGGCCGCAACGCGGGCTTCCCATTCGACGCGGCCTTTGCGGATTTCGGCCAGATCCTCCATCTTGAGCCAGCGGTCAAGGCCAGTGCCTCCAAGGCGCACTTCTTTGCCGTCGAGAACGTCTTTTTCGGCCTGCATGTAGCGGGCAAGCATGTCTTGGGCTTCGGCGAGCGTGGTCATGGGGTGAGGCTACGCGGGCGGGTGTCTCATTTCTAGGCAAAGAATGAGACTTTCGGGAGGCTCAGGCTGTGCATGGAGCGCCAATCCAGCGGTACAGGGTGGCGCGGCTGATGCCGTGTTTGCGGCACACCTCGCCGTGGTTGTTACCCCGGAAGTCGCGCAAAACAGCGGCTTTGAGGCCGGAGCGGTCTGGCCCTGGCACATAGAGCTTTTGCGAGCCGTACAGCTCACGAAGGCCGCTCACGATGTCGCCCGCCAAGGCGCTGGCCTCGGTTTCGCACATGCCGGGTCGGCGCTGGATGAGGATGCGGGTGAATTCGCCTCGCAGCAAGATGGCGCTGTCTTCTTGCTGGGCTTGGGTGATGGGGGTGTCTGGGGTGGTGGTGGTTTGGCAGGCTTGTGGGTTCATAGTCGGGCCAACCAGTCTGCGGGGGCAAACGGGTTGTGGGTGCTCGACGCCGGGTTGATGCGGGCCGCTTCATTGGCTGGCCTCTGTGGGTTGGGTGTTGGGGGTTGCCCGTCGGCTGGGCGGGTTTGGTAGCCGTCTGCCACGGTGGGCTCGACGGGCAGGTCAAACAGGTCTGGGGCCACGGCTTGCTCAAGCTGTTGCCAGCGGCGCTCGGTGTGGCGGTGGATGTCGAGCATGTGGGCGCAGAAGATGGCGTACACGGTGCAGTCCAGCGGCTCGTTGCGGGCCGCGCGTTTGACCCAACGGTACTGGTCGCCCGTGGCGGTTTTGGCCAGCATGCGCACCTCGGCGGTGAGGCCGTTGTAGAAGGCGGTGGCGAGGTCCTTACTGAAGTGGACGTAGCCAGCGCCGGGCTGGGTGACTTTGAGGCGGCCAAAGAAGAGGTCTTTGGCGGTGTCGGTACCGACCATCCAGAGCTTGACGCCACGCTTGAGCACGCGGCCCCGGTGGTTGATGTCTTGCGAGCTGGCGCGGCCTTTGACGGGATCACCGCTTTTGCTGCTGCCTTTGACGGCGTACAGACGCAGGCTTTGGGTGGCGTTGCCGTACTGGTGCACGAAGCTGTAGCACTGGTGCGTGAAGTGGCCGCCGGAGTCGATGGCGGCGGCGCTGATGCCGATGTGTGGGCCGTTGGCGTGCTTGAGGGGCAGGCGCAGGTGGTCGTAGAGGCGCTTCCAGTCGCGCTCGTCGGCGGGGTTGGCGTCGAGCACGGTGTAATCGACCAGCCACATTTCTTCGCCACGGCCAAAGGCCCAGGTAGCGATCTCGAAGCGGTCGTCTTGCACGTCCACCCCAGCGGCGAGTTGCAGGCCACCCAGGGGCACGCTGCGCAGGGAGTAGGCTTCGGCGCGTTTGGCGAGCTGGTGGGCGTCGGCCTTGTCCACCTCTTCCTCCCAGGTCTCGCCCAGCGTCTCGTTGACAAATCCTTGCAGGGGGCCTTTGTCGCCGGTCTTGGCTTTGGCGCTGGCGTTGAGGAATTCGCGCACGATGTCGGCCCAGGTGGCTTGCGGGCTGTAGGCCGTCCAGGCGTGAAAGGCGACATGGCGCGGGGGGATGCACTTGTCACCCGCAGCGGTTTGCCACTGGCTCCAGGGTTCGCCGTTGTCAGACCAGCCGTGCACGAGCTGGAAGTTGCCGCAGTCGCTGACCCACTTGCCCGTGCGCCAGATGCGCAGGTAGTCAGACTGGCGGATGCTGCCGTGGCAGTGGGGGCAGATGTGGTGGACGGTGTTTTCAGGGTCTTCGTGCGACCACTTCATGCCGTGCAGCGACTCTTTGCCACCCCACACCAGCGGGTGGTCGGCCTCGCAGTGCGGGCAGGTGACTTGGTAGGCCATGCGCACATCGGCAGCGTTGCAGCGGGCTTCGATGTGGCTGAAGCCTTTGATGCGCGGGGTGGTGCCTGCGATGAGCTTTTTGTAGGTGGCCCCTTCGAGGCGCTTCCAGGCGAGCGTCCACGGGTCGCCGGATTTTTCGACCTGTTGGTCGAAGCCGTCGAGCTCGTCCAAAATGGCCACGGCGATGGTGAGGCGGCGAAAGTTGCCCGCGCTCTTGCCGCCGCGCAGTTTGAGCACGGAGCCGAGAAACTTTTTTTGCTGCAAGGTGTTGACCTTGCTCTTGGCCAGCACCTGCGGGAAGACGCTGCGCATGATGCGTACGTCTCGCAACATGGGCTCGACCTCGGTCTTGGTGAAGTCGTCGCTGTCGTCGTCGGTGGGCTGCCACACGGCCTGATTGCGGCGCTTGTGCTGGGCGGTGTAGCCCATCATGGCGAGCAGGCACTTGGTGTAGCCCAGACGGGCGCTTTTCTGGAAATCCACCTCTTCGATGCCGTCGTCGGACATGGCATCCATGAGCCCGATCTGAAAGGGGTACGCCTCCCACCGCTGCGTGCGCTGGCTTGACTCAGCCGACAAGTAAAAGTGCCGATGCGCCCATACCGACAAGCTCACGGGCTCAGGCACACGCAAAGCCTCCAACCCCTTGGCCACCGACGCACGCAAAGACTCCCGCAGCGGCACAGGGAGGTGCTGCCAGAAGGCTTGGGGGGCAGTGGAGGTGGTGGCGGTCATGGTGGCTATGGCGCTTGCCCACCCTCTTCGTCGCCGTCAGAATTCAACTCATCCAGGCTGGCCAGCGTCATGCTGGCTGTGGCGTTGCAGGCTTTGGCGATGCCGTCTTCAATGAGCTTCACGCCTTCCAGCGGAAGGTCGGGGCACAGGCGATGCAGGTCCACCGGCAGGGCTTCGAGTGAGCTGCGGATGTTGCGGCCACAGTGGGCGAGGATCTGCTCCAGCACGGCCACGGGCACAACTTCCCGCCGAAGCTGGGCAATCTTGATTTCTAGCAGTTCCGTTCGCTTGCCGCTTTCTTCGGCGCGTTTGGCGGCGAGTTCGCCGTCACCACCCCGCCCGGCCGCTTGTTCGCGCAGGTGGGCGCAGTACGATTGCAGCCATTCGACGGTGGTTTGCCCTGGCTTGATCACGCCACGGGCCAGCATGTCGCTCACAGCAGGCTGGCTCACGCCCACCAGGGCGGCAAACTCAGCTTGGGTACAGGAGGTTCGCATTTCCATCAGCGCACCATGTACTTTCCAAAGGCCAAGGCGAACGACTCATCCCAGCGTGGTTGAAACTTGAGCTTGATGGTGCGTTCGGCTACGCCGCGCACGTCGAGCCGCTGGTGATAGCTGGCTCGGGCTACAAACTTGAGGTACTGCTGGAGCTTTCGACCACCCACGCCCGTGCGCTTGTACACGCCGGATGGTAGGTAGCCACCGTTTTTGCCGAGTTGGTTTGCGCCGGGTTTGACGGCGATGAATTCGGAGTCCACGCCCATCTTCACGGTTCGCTTGACGGCAGCGGCAAAGCGCGGCTTGGGTGGGCCCTTGGTGTTCTTGATCATCAGCTCACGGATGATCTGTTTGTAGTAGCTGCCGGGCATGTTGCCGAAAGGGTCCAACTTTCCAGAGTTGACGATGTAGCGCCCAGGCACGGTGATCCAGCCTTGCGGCAAGTAGCCGTTGATCGTCAGCAGGTATTCGCACTTCTTCTGTAAGCGCGCATAGGTCCGCTCATTGGCTTGCGGTTGCAGATATTCGTAGGGGTTGCGGCCACCCGCCTGCTCAGAGCCCTGAAAGTAGGCTTGCGCCTCCAGCACATCTTGCGTTTTGCGATCGGCTTTTTTCACCACAACACCGCGCATCGTGTAGAGCGTGGGCTTATCGAACACCTTGAGCATTTCGTTCTTCAAGGCGTCCTGTACATCAAAGGCCAGATTGGTCACAGACCGCGCAACGGCCTTGTCGAGCTGCACGCGGCCCAAGTCATCCAGCCCAGCGGAGACTTGCTTGTAATCGACAGAGACGCGAACGAATGACGGCATGGCGGAATTCCCAGAACACCCCGAATTTCGCAAAAATCCAGTTGGTGTAAAACCCCCTCCCGCAGCCGTCAACCATCAAAATTCATAGCACCAGACGCAACAAATAAGCCACCCACAACACCACAACCAAATATAACCCCCTTAGCACAACCCCACATCTAGCCCCACTTCACCGCCGAATTCACCA
>Ga0228698_1000287_pt1 | contig 42664 bp, 32 predicted proteins | sample McNCre117_Aug_MG_FD_178015 | JGI IMG/M metagenome (GOLD analysis project Ga0228698, IMG submission 178015) | Freshwater microbial communities from McNutts Creek, Athens, Georgia, United States - 1-17_Aug_MG | ecosystem: Environmental > Aquatic > Freshwater > Creek | place: USA: Georgia... | reverse complement strand
GGTTGGGCAAGGCCAGGTGCACACGGGCACCGGCTACGGAAGAAATCGACTGGATAGAGCGGGTCAACTCGCCCTCCAGACCGCGCTGAAAGGTCAAGCGCTCCTGGAACTGGGTCATGCCAAAGCGGTTGGACTCCATCATCTCGAAGCCTGCCACCGCGCCCTTGGGTAAACCCATGGAGGCCAGCTTGAGGCGAGCGTCATGCACCCGGTCTGCGGGCACCAAGATGGCGCCGCCACCGTCCGAGTACTTATAAGGAATGGTCATGGTGCCCAGCTGGGCAATGACGGCGCCGCCGTCTTTGTCCGCCAGATTGGAATACAGCACGCGCCACTCGGCTTGGCGGCCCATCACTAAGCCGACGGCAGCGATGGCGATAAACAGCACGATGCCCAAGACCAGACGCATGCGCTGGCCCTGCTCCATGCCATTGAAGCGTTGGACGATGCTGGGGTTCACAGGGATGGCGGCGGTTGCGGACATGTTGTTTTCCAATAGGGCAAGGCGCTCTTGGCCTTGCGAGTGGAAGTGATTATTCGACCCACCCCGCAAAACATTAGGTTGAAAAGCACCGCTTTTACCGCCTAATTGAAAAAAATGCCCCTCAGGCTGCGGCCCTAGTATTAGCCCCAATCAAGTTTCACCGGGAGCCGCTATGGACCTCAAACTGCAACCCCTCACGATGCCCACCACGGTGCGCCCCGGTGCGGGCGTCCGTCCTGGCGCGTCCACCGGCACCCAAGGCGTAGGCGGCGGCTTCTCAGGCGCCCTCAAATCCGCGCTGAACAACGTCAGCGCCGCCCAAAACGAATCCACCCGCCTGCAACAGGAAGTACAAATGGAAAACCCCAAGGTCAGCCTGGAGGAAACCATGGTGGCGATTCAGAAGGCGCAGATCGGCTTTCAGGCCACGCTGCACGTCAGAAACCGCATGGTGCAGGCTTACACTGACATCATGAATATGCAGGTGTAATGCCCACAACACAAAGGACTCCATGACTGAAACAAAAAGAATTTTGGTGACCGGGGGCTCAGGTTTTCTGGGCAGCCATCTCTGCGAACGGCTGTTGAACATGGGGCACGACGTGCTCTGTGTGGACAACTTCTTTACCGGCGACAAAGGCAATGTGCAGAGCCTGCGCAACAACCCACGCTTTGAGCTGATGCGCCACGATGTGACCTTCCCCCTGTATGTGGAAGTTGATCAGATTTACAACCTGGCATGTCCTGCCAGCCCGGTGCATTACCAGTTTGACCCGGTACAGACCACCAAGACAAGCGTGCACGGCGCCATCAACATGCTGGGGCTGGCCAAGCGCGTAAAGGCGCGCATTTTGCAGGCGTCCACCAGCGAGGTTTATGGTGACCCAGAAGTCCACCCCCAGATGGAAAGCTACTGGGGCAAGGTGAACCCCATCGGTATCCGGTCTTGCTACGACGAGGGCAAGCGTTGCGCGGAAACGCTGTTCTTCGACTACCACCGACAGCACAAGGTGGACATCAAGGTCATGCGCATCTTCAATACCTATGGCCCCCGCATGCATCCCCAGGATGGTCGGGTAGTGAGCAATTTCATCATGCAGGCCCTGCGCGGCGAGGACATCACAATCTACGGTGACGGCAACCAGACCCGCAGTTTTTGCTATGTGGACGACTTGATCGAAGGCATGGTGCGTTTGATGAACAGCGAAGACGGGTTTACCGGCCCCGTTAACGTGGGCAACCCCACGGAGTTCACCATGCTGGAGCTGGCACAGACGGTGATCCGCCTGACCGGTAGCGCGTCCAAACTGAGCTTTCAGCCATTGCCACAAGACGACCCCAAGCAACGCAGACCGGATATTTCTCTGGCCCAGGAGAAACTCGGCTGGGAGCCCACCGTCCAGTTGGAAGAAGGCATTCGCCGCACCATCGCCTACTTCGCCGACCGTCTGGCCAAGGGCTAGGCGGCCTAAACCCAGGGAGTGGTTTTTCGGCAAGGCCGGGCACTTCCCCGGCCCTTTTCACTGGTCTATTCGAAAGCGTGCACAACCTCCAGCACCCGCTGCAGATCCTGCGGCTGCATGTAGGGTGCCAGTGGCAGGCTCAGCACCTCATGCTGTAGTTGCTCGGCCACGGGCAGATCGGGCCAAGACTTGCCAGAGTAGGCTTCCTGCTGATGGCAGGCAATGGGGTAATGCACCATGCTGCCGATACCGGCGACTTGCAATGCGGCCTGCAGTTCGGCGCGGCGCTTGGTTCTGACCACAAAGAGATGCCATACGGGTGACAGACCACTTGGGACCACGGGCAATACAAGTGAGCTGGATGCAAGGCCTTGCAGATACTGCTCTGCCAGCGCCCGCCTCTTGGCGTTTTCACTGTCCAGATAGGGCAATTTGGCGCGCAAGATGGCAGCCTGAACTTCATCCAGACGCGAATTGACGCCCTGCATATCGTGGTGGTATTTGACGCTGGAGCCGTAGTTGCGCAGTTTGCGAATTCGATCGGCCAGCGCTGCGTCATTGGTAGTGATAGCCCCCGCATCGCCCAACGCGCCCAGGTTTTTTCCGGGGTAGAAGCTGAACCCTGCAGCATCGCCCAGCACGCCGGTTTTCTTGCCTTGGTACTGGGCGCCTTGTGCCTGGGCTGCATCCTCCACCACCAACAGCCCATGTTTGCGTGCAAAGGCATTGATGGAGTCCATCTCCGCTGGCTGGCCATACAAGTGCACTGGTATGACGGCACGGGTTCTGGGCGACAAGGCCGCCTCCAGAAGTTGCGGGTCCATATTGTGCGTGGCCGCAATTGGATCCACCGGCACCGGCGTGGCGCCCACTTGGCTGACGGCAAGCCACGTGGCAATGAAGGTGTTGGATGGCACGATGACCTCATCGCCGACACCGATGCCGCTAGCACGCAGAATCAGGGAAAGCGCATCCAGGCCATTGGCCACCCCTATGCAATGGCTGGCGCCGCAATAGGCTGCAAACTCGTTTTCAAAGGATTGCGTCTCCTGACCCAGGACATACCAGCCCGAGTCCAGCACCCGCTGCATGGCCGCCTGCAGCGCTGCGGCATGGGGCGCGTTGACTTGCTTGAGACTAAGAAACTCCAGCACTGGTCCACCTGGCGCGCATGAATTCGGCATAGTCACGGTAGTAGTCTTCCTCGTCATACATATTGGATGCCAGCACCATGCATACGGCGCCAGAAGAGAAGTTATCCAGCTCCCGCCAGATCATGGGGCACACATACAGGCCGCTGTAAGAGCGGTTCAAATGCACACGCTTCTTGTCCTTGCCGTCATCCAGGACCACATCAAAACTGCCAGACATGGCGATGATGAGTTGGTGCAGCCCTTTGTGCGCATGCCCACCCCGGTCGGAGCCACCGGGCACGTCGTACAGGTAATAGACCCGCTCAATCGCAAAGGGGATCTGGCGGTTGGACTCGACAAACGTGAGGTTGCCCCGCGGGTCGTGGATTTTTGGCAGATCAAGGATCTGGCATTGGTCTAAGCTCATATGGTGCTCCACGCAATTAGTGTCGTAACTTCTTGAACCGAGCCGAGTAGGTCGCCTGGTCCAGAATTTCCACTTTGGCAGGCACCTTGAATGCGGTGAGTTTAGCCAGGCAGGCCTTGCGGATACGCAGTCGCAGGTCACTCAGGGCTTCGGGCTCGGCCAGCACCACGCGCGCAACCACGATATTTCCCAGCAGCGCATGTTTCTCTCCGCAAACAACCACATCAGTGATGTTGGGCAAAGCCAGGATCGTGTCCTCCACCTCGGCGGGATAGACTTTTTGCCCACCCACGTTAATCAGGTCAGTTACTCGCCCCAAGATGCGGAAGTAGTCGCCATCGACCTCGACCTTGTCCTGTGTATTGAACCATCCATCGGCGTCAAAGGCGCTGGGCGCATTCAAGTAGCCCACCATGCGGTAGTCGGACCGAATCCACAGGATGCCATCACGCACCTGGGTTTCAAAACCGGAGCCACCAATGCGGACCCACAAGGAGCCATCGGGACGGGATTGCGAGCGCAGTACCCCCACCTCCGACAGACCATAGGTCTGCTGCAGTTCCACCTCTGGAAACCGGGTGCGGATGCGGTCCAGCGTCGCCTGCGGCATGGTTTCGGTGCCGTAGGTGATGCGCTTGAGCGAGCTCAGGTCGTAACGGTCGGCTAGGTCTGTGGCGGCCAGCAGGGTCAGGAATGAGGGGGTAGTGGGCAGCAATTCCACACGGTAGCGTTGGATGGCATCGCAAATGCTGGCGATCGAACGGTTCTGGGCTGTCACCACCGTGCCCAGGCTAGCGGTAATGGCCAGAATGGTGTTGATGCCACCAAAATGGTCCAACATCAAAAATGGGATCGCAACCACCGGTGTGCGGGCCACGCGAAACTTCTCCATGACCCGCTCGAAGTCGTGCAACATACCCTTGGGTTTGCCGGTGGACCCCGAAGAAAACAGAATGAGTCCTGCCACCCCTTGGGCACGAAACGCGTCCAGCACGGGGTTGGAGACGTCCACGCGATGGGCCTGCAATGTCCAGCTCAATCCATCCTCTGCAAAAGTGACCATGTGGTCGCAACCACTGATGGCGAGTGCATCTGCCTCCTCCACCACCGAACCACGGCTGCAGGGAACTACCAAGCAGCGCAGCTGGGCCAAGGCCAACAGCATGCAGAAAACGTCGGGCGCGTAATCTGCCAATACCCCTACAGTCTGTCCGCGCTGGACACCAGCGTCTTGCAGGGCCTGCTTCAGCTGGGCGATCTTCTGGGAAATCTGACCATAGGTGCTGACGACACCCCGGTGCACAAAGGCGTGACGGGCAGGGTCCGCCGATGCAAAACGCTCAAGCAGCCACTCCATGATCAGGCCAACTGCTCAGAGAGCACAAGCACCAGCAGCTTGAACGACGTTGCGTTGGCAGCGTCTTCATCAGGAATGGTCACCCCGAACGCCTCTTCCAGCGCGAGTACCAGGTTCATCTGGCGCAGCGAGTCCCAGTTCGAGATGTTGTCCATGCTGGCGTCATCAGGAATGCTGGAAGGCTCACGCTCCAACACCGCAGCCATCACATTTTTTACCAAGTCTTTATCCACCATTGCGTACTTCCACCCAGTCGCTGGGTGCCCATGTTGAACTGTCGAGAACTGCCTCGTAATGTCGGCTGCCGTCATCGGCCTCGCGCACCCGCTGCATACCGAGGCGATCATAGAAGTCTGCCACCTGCGCGTTCTTGGCGCTAGGCAAATAAGCGGCCTTTAGTTGGCGTTTTCCGCGGGCCAGCGCATCGGATGCAACCTGGGCCCAGACCGAAAACTCCACGCCACGCCCGATGACACGACAGCTCATGAGAAAGGCTTGTACCTCCACAGCATCCCCGTCGTCCCGGGTGATCAACACGCCGGTGAGGCCGTGTGCAGTCAGGCGATCGCTGACGGAGAAGGAATAAACCGTCCCGTCCCCCTGTTCCATACGGGCCAGCACCTCCCCCAGGGGCAAGCGCAGGGTCGTCAGGTTGAACTGGTTGGACTTGGCCATCAACTCAGCGATACGGCTTGCCTGCGCCTTGTCATTGCGCCGCAGGTCCACGGCGAGCTGCAAATTGCGCAGGTAGTCCTCTTGCGAAGCAAAATTGGCCTGCAGCGCCTGGGCCTGCGCAAGCGCCTGGTACTGCTGGGTCTTGGACTGACCGGAGGCGCGGTTGCTGCTCGTCAGGAACAGCGGCATCACCTGGTCGCGAATCAACGCGGGGTATTCATGCAACGCCTTGGGCACCTGAAACACGGCGACCTGGGGCAATTGTTCACGTACGGCCGTCACCTCAAAAGCGGAATCATCGATAAAAACAAAGCTATCCAGGCCCAGGTTCAATTGGGTGGCCAGCGCCTTCAGGTTGGACGGTTTGTCCTCCCAGTTGATCCGGTAGGCCACGATCTGGCCGCGTTGCAGAACCATCGCCTTGTGGTGAAAGGCTTCGAGCGCATCGGCTTCATTGTTCTTGCTACACAAACACAGCAAGACGCCTTGCTGCTCCAGTGCGCTGAACTGATGCTGCACATGGTGGAATACGTTGCCCGGAAAGCCATGCGAGTCAAGCTGGATGCCGTCCATCCCATCTTCCCCGATCACGCCACCCCACAAGGTGTTGTCGCAGTCCAGCACCAGCACTTTGTGAAAGCGGGTGCCAAAGCCCCGGGTGTCCTGCACTACCCGCTGCGCCAAGGCGTCCAGAAATTTGGGTGTGTAGGGCGACTTGGCGCGATAGTAAAAACGCGCGTCCAACGCCTGCTTAGAACCGATCTGCTGAAACAGCCCCTCCAGCGGCAGCATGCGCGCATTCGCATGCCTGGCAACGCACGCGGCCAACCCAGCATGGAAATCTGCCAGGGTCTGAGCAGGCTGGCTTGGATGAAGTGTCTGAGGATCGCGCAAATGGCTGCCCAACACCACGACCTGACCGATGCCAGCAGTAGCTTGCAAAGCCAAGTCCAGGCGGGCCAGGTAGTCGCCCAGCACACCCTGGCGCAAGCCCTCATCGCATGTAACGAGCTGCACCTCCCAGTTTGGCTGCAGGTTGTCAAAAAAGGGAAGCACCAGAACCAAGTCGAGCGACTGGCCGCGAAACGCCGTCAAGTCCCCCAATACGTCATCGTAGTGCCCCTTGTCTACCTGCAGGCGCACGCCCGCAAGGTAGCCATAGCGGCGCAAGTACAGGGAGAGCAGATCCACCGTGACGTTGGCCGCAATGCCCACCTTGTAGACGGGCCATGCCTCGGTACTTTTGTCCAGTTCGCTCACCGCTGCCAGAGGGGCATCGGCCTGGCGCAGGACGGCCAAGGGGCCTGCAGTGTCTGGGCTCACCATCCCATTGACCCTCCCCCATTGACGCGCAGGTTCTGGCCACTGACATAGGCCGCCTGATCGGAGGCCAGGAAGGCAACCATGTCGGCAGTGTCTTGGGCCTCACCCAGTCGCCGCAACGGTGTCTGGCGCGCTGCCATGAGCTGCTGCTTTTCCGAGATGTTGCTGATGAAGGTGGTGTTGGTCATGCCCGGCGATACCAGGTTGACCGTGGTACCCGATGGCCCCATTTCTGCAGCCAAGTAGCGCACCAACGTCGACAAGGCCCCTTTGGCGATAGCGTATGCCGTCCAGCCAGAAACAGGCGCCCCATCCCAGGCCTGCGAACCTATGCAGATGACGCGGCCACCACCTGCAGCCATAAGCGGTTCGCGGCAGGCTTGCACCATCAGCATGGCGCTCTTGAGCTGTACATCCAGGTGCTGTTGCACCTCTTCCCAAGGTAATTGGTCGATGCTGCGGGCCACAATGCGTGGCGATGCAGCGTGTACCAGCACCGACACGGCGCCGAAGTGGCGCATGGCCTCTCGCACCAATGCCTGGGCGCCGGCTGGGGTGGAGACATCTGCCTTTACCGCGAGTGCCTGGGCACCCGCGGCCTGCAAACGCTGCACCAGGGATCTGGCGCGCTCTTCGTTGGAGTGCCAGTTCACCACCACGGCAAAGCCTTGGCGGGACAGGGTTTCGCAAATAACTGTTCCGATGCCACCCGCACCGCCCGTGACGATAGCCACTTTGGGCTTGGCCACCGCTTCGGGAATAACGGGCTTGGGCGCCTCCAACAATTTCACCCGCCCTGAACCGCTGAGCACGGTCTGCCCGTGCTGGTTGATGATGCGCGTGTCCAAATCCAGCAGACGGTCACGCTGGTTTTTTTTCAGCACCGTGCATGTCACCGTCAGGGTATCGCCCAGCCGCACGGGAAGCGCAAACTCCATGGACTGTGAAACCCAGAGTGCACCTGGGCCCGGAAGCTTGGTGCCTATGACCGTGGAAATGAAGGAGGCCCCCAGCATGCCGTGCACCACGATTTCCTTGAAGGAGGTCTGGCGGGCAAATTGAGGGTCCACATGGAGTGGGTTGTCATCTCCCGTCATCTCGACAAAACGCCGGATGTCCGCCTCGGTAATCACTTTCACCAGTGACTCAGTGTCGCCCTCGGCAACGGCATCGAAATCGGCAAAGGCACTCATCGCGCAACTCCAGGTGCCCAGCGCCAGATATTCGCCGCGAAATTGAACCCAGCCCCCACACCAGCCAGTGCCACCAGATCTCCGTCGTGGATATAGCCGCCACGCACAGCCTCGCTCAAGGCGATAGCCACTGATGCCGAACCACTGTTGCCAATTGCCGCGACGTTGGTGTAGGTTTTCTCCATGCCCAGGCCCATCTTGCGCACTAGGTATTCAATAAGCCGCAAATTGGCTTGGTGAAATACGATGAAGTCCAATGCTTTGAGGTCCACCTGCGCCTTTTCACAGGCACGCCGGATGGTGGCCGGTAAGTGGGTGATGGCCTGCTTCCAGGTGGCAATGCCGTTCATCTCCATCAGGTCGATGGCGGGGTCAAATGCACGTCCATTGTTGGCAAAGCCCGAGCCACCGCCACGCAGCCTCACGGCCTCGAAATTGGAAGGGTCCGTATGGAACGCTGAGGCCTGCACACCCTGCCCTGCCGCACAGGGCCCCAGTACCGCGGCGCCTGCGCCATCACTCAAGTAGACAGCCGTATTGACATCGCGGCGGTCAATGTAGCGGGTGCACATCTCCACCCCGATGACCAAGGCATATCCCACCGAAGGGTCCACCCGCAAGCGATCTGACGCGGCAGTCAGCCCGGACACAAAGCCGGAGCAGTTGGCCTGCAGGTCATAGATCTGCGCATGCTTGGCGCCCAGCTGTTGTGCCACCTTGGCGGACAAGGGCGGAAAGAGGTAGTCACCCGAGAAGGTGCAGGCAATGATCAGGCCAACTTGCTCGGGCTCTATGCCCGCCATGGCCAGCGCATCGCGCGCAGATGCGCAGGCATAGCCCCAAGCCGTGTCATCCGGCGCGGCGATGTAGCGTCGCTCGATCCCTGTTTTTTCCAGGATCCATTCGGGGCTAATGTCCAGGTTTTTGCACAGGCTGACGTTGTCTTCAAATTCAGCGGGCAAGTGATGCCCCACTCCGAGAATGGAAACAGAGGGCAATTGAGGTGTCTGTGAATTCATGTTGGAGACTGCATTTCCAGCGCTGTGGTGTCTGCCATAAACGCCTTGAGTTCTTGATTGCTACGCAAAATGGTGGCGATAGTCGCATGCTCTCCGTGCCCTGGAAACACCAGAGTCTGGGAAGGAATCCAGGAGAAAAGACCATGCAGCGATGCACGCAACTGCGCATGGTTTTCTCCTGGCAGACGCGACAGCCCGACACGACTGGCATACAGCGAGTCGCCTGAAAACAGCATGCCGTCAACCAGCACACCTGCACTACCGGGGGTGTGCCCGGGCAGAGCATGCAGAGCAAAGCACCGTCCAGCCGCCTGCACTTCGGGGGTGGCCTCTTGCAACAAACTGAAATCCGGCTGCTCGACCTTGCCAGGCACTTTGAAGGCTGCCATCAAAAAGTTGGACAGCTTGGCCTGCTTGGCATCGGGTGCCCGCAGGTACACAGGTATCTGGTACTTGGTCTGAAGCCGCGCAGCGCCGCCGATGTGGTCGAAATGCCCATGGGTGCAGATGACAGCCTCGGGCATCCACCCGGTTTGTTCCAGCACCGCGTCCATCGCGGCGTGGTCCAACCCAGGATCGATTACCACGCACGGGGTGCCTGCATCAAGCATCCCGGGCTGCGCCAGCAGATAGGAGTTGGAGCGCAGCTCCGCATTAACCGCTCGACGCAGTTCAGCCAAAGCCCATGCACCCCCGCCTGCCGGCATACCGGGCATGTCAGTTCACCCCTCCCAGGAAGACGGTCTGGGCAGTGATGTAGGAGCTGCGTTCTGCTGCGAAGAAATCGATGACATTGAAGATGTCATCCGGCGTGGCATAACGCCCCAGAGGCAGACCGGCGATGACCGCATCGATCTTGTCTTTGGGCAACTGATCGAGCATGTCGGTAGAAATACCGGTAATACCCAGCGTGTTGCAGGTGATGTTGAGCGACGCATATTCTTTGGCCATCACATTGGCCAAGGTGCTGACAGCCGCCTTGGTTGCGGCGTACACCGAGTCCCCTATGGGCTCCAAACTGGCAGCCATGGAGCCGATGTTGATGATGCGGCCCCACTTGCTCTTGCGCATCAGCTTGGCCGCCTCGCGGGAGACCAGAAAGGTCCCAAGGACGTTGGTATCGAGCATGCTTTTGACCGCGCTGGCCGGCATGATCATGGCGTATTGCGAGGTCAGAACGGCTGCGTTGTTTACCAGAATGTCCACCCTACCAAACTGCTTGCGCACTTTCTCAAAGCCTTTGGCCACAGAATCCGCATCGCCCACATCCACATCCACGGCGAAATACCGGTCGGACACCAGGGAATCGTCCGCATGGCGGCTGAACCCGATGACCTGCGCGTTGTGCCGCAGGAAATGCTCTGCGACCATACGCCCCACACCCCGGCGTGCGCCCGTCACGAGCACATTTTTGCCCGCGTAATCGATCACGACAGCAACTCCAGGATGTAGGACTTCAGCGCGCCGACATCGGTGAAGGGCACGGGCACATGGGACATGGCACGGTCATCGGTGAGGCTGATGGAGCGATCGAACTGGTCCGACAGCGCGGTCTCCAAATCCACAATCACCGATACAAGGGAGAGCGAATCCAAGGCGGATTCCTCGCCAAAAAGAGGGGTTTGCGGTCCGATCTCGATCTGCTCATCAGCATCGCGTTCCTGGTTCAGTGCCTGCAGAGCCTGGTAGATGGCGTCCAGCACCAAGCGTTCGGTTTCATTCATGTATTCATTCCTTCCAATCACGGTTGCGCCTTGGGCGCATGAGCCGACTGGCGACCTGCGGCCAGCAGCATGTTCATGCGGGGCAGCGCCCGGCTTCTATATTCGTCTGCCAAGATCCCGAACATTACGGCATCCTGAAAATGTCCATTGATGAAAAAGTGGTTGCGCAACCGCCCTTCTTCCGTCATTCCCAGAAATTTCTGCCACTTGATCATCATCCCATTGTCCGATGCGATGGAGCCAAAAACCCGAACCAGTCCCAGGGTGTCAAAAGCCAATTGGTACAGCAACTTCATCGCCTCGACAGCAGCCGGAATGCCTCGGACGGCGACCTCGTCCCCAATCAGGAAGCGCGCAGACTCGGCATGTTTGTGCACGGTATCAATCCCGATCAGGGACAGCATTCCCACGGGCTTGCCGCTCTTGAGCTGGATGATGAAATTGCGCTCATGGGCCGGACGTGCAGCAATCCATGCCCTTTGTTTCTCCACGTCTGCAACCACCTGGTTGAGCTGCTTGGCACGGTCTCCCTGCCGCCAGAGCAAACTCAGCTCCGCGTGCTGAACCTGTAAGGGCACCAGATCCACGAACTCGCCATGATGTATTGCTAAGGGTTCCACTGCATCCTCCATTTTTCTGTGATCGCCAGCCCGGCCTTTGCGGGAGCAAGGCCAGCGGCCGCCTTACAAACCGTAGAAGCCGTCAGGATACGAGCGATCGCCTGTGCGCAGACGTTCCAAGGCACGCTCTGACAAATTCAGAATGTGCTCCAGGCGGCTGTCAATATGGTAGTGGTTCAATCCATCCAAAACGCGCTGCAACAGCCCGTCACGCCCGTAGGCATTGAATTTATCGAGAGCCGCCTGCTGGATGGCCTGCGGATCGATCAAATCCGCTACCTCGTAATACAAGGGAATATCTCCCAGGATGGAAACTTCGGGAAAGTTCTTGAGATAGGCCGGTAGTACCGGAACCCCCCCAGTGACCAGCGCGTTATAAGCACGCAGCGGCAGCCCCCCCAAAACAGGCATGACCCAGTGCGTCTTGTGGGAGCACCATTCAGTGAAGTTCTCCAGATCGGTGCGGGACTTGTAGTCGTTGTTGCCAAACCGCACGCTGGGAAAGGTTTGCATGACGGTGGCAATAGCTCGGTTACGACGCGGGTACTTCTCGTACAAGTAATGCACCCCCAAGGGCTCGTCAGAGCGCGGAGCCAGTACCACATCCATGTGTTGCACGATGAATTCCCGTGACCACTGATAAGCACCTCCAAATACTGGCCCCAAAACGTTTGGATTGAAATGGGACAAGAAGAAGGTATTTTCAGAACCACCAGAAATATAAAAATCAGAATGCAGGCCCAGCATGCTGCTCATATAGGTCCAGTGCTGAGAATCCCAGTCCCAGATGATAAAGAGAGAGTCTGGGCTTTTGTTGTACAAGTCAATATAGGCAGGAAGTCCCGAACCAATATCATTGTTCGTCAACAGCAATACACTCCCTTGGGGCAGGCTGAAGTCGGCCCAATTATGTGTTTTGCGATCCAACACCATGAAGTTTCGACTCGAGGACAACGGCCGCGCATTTCCTAAATCACCACCCAAGTAGATATTGCCATTAAGTTTCAGATTGGTCGCCTTGGCTATCAATCGCTGTGATTTGGTATAGGCGATGGAGTCGAAAATATCACTCTGCAGCAACTGCGCTGTTTCAGATTTCAGCTCACCCAGCTTGTTGATAATACCTACCACAGAATCAAAGTTATCCATAAAAACCCAGTCGAAAACCACATTCACACATAGAGGCAGTCTGCTTATCTTTCATTCTCTCAGGCATTTTTTTGCACAATATCTAACACGTATGCTGCCTGAGACTTAGGGGCATAGTTTGCGATCACCCATTCGCGTGCTCCTGCCCCGATCTTCTGAATGAAATGGTTATCCTTTTGAGACTCCGTATGGAGCTTGGCAGCCAAGTCACTCACACTAGCCATGTCCACAGGAATATAACTTTCCCAAGCTACCGGGTTCACGGGCAAACGCATTCCATACTTTTCAAAATCCATGTGAATGGGGGCGCACCCCATGACAGCCGCCTCAAAAAAGCGCCAGCTATCCCATCGTAAAACGACCATTTCTCTCTCAAAAGAGCGGAAATGGTAGCGGGTGTCGCCGCTTTTCTTCCAAGACTCATTCAGATAAGGGTGGTCACGAAAGTCCGGCATAAATTCTCCCCCGTAGGCACAAACGGCTCCCACCGAGGTGAGTTGCGTCAGGTAGGCATCGGCATCGGTATGCCGCTTGTCCACTTCAAAATATTTTTCCAGACCTTCAACCAAGGCCAGATCTAGTGAGTTGCGCACCGACTGGGAAAAGGAAGGGAAAAAATTACGAACTATCGCGTTACTTTTGTGTCCTAAATCTACGGCATTGGAGCGGATTATAATGTCTTCAGACAAACCAAAACCAATAGGAAAAATGCGACCAAACCGTGTTGCATAAATATTTTGGTGTGCACAAAACACAAGATACTCTTCGGGATAGTCTTTAAAATTCGACTCATCCTGCATGTTAACCAATACCACTGGTCGGTAGCGCTTGGATGCAATATCGAATACTGCCTGCTCATACCCCCCCAAACCCAGCGAAGCATCCACAATGAGGATATCGTGAACCAGACTTTCGGTGATCTGCAGAAAATCCTTGGAGGTCACGCTGAACGGTGACGATATACCTCGGGAGTAGGACAAGTCATCAATCGGAACATTGGTGAAGATTTCGTGACCAAGCGCATGAAAGCCTTGCATAAGGCACATCACCACATGGCTTGCAAACTTATTGGGGATCAAAAAATCAATCTTCATATGTCTTTACCTAAAATACCAATGTTCATACCGCCCTACTTTCACCTCATCGCCTTCAGTGTTGAACCAGGCGCCAGTACGGGGATATTTCCAGCTCCTTCTGCAGGAAGTCTTTTTCGTAACTAGAAAAAAAGAAATAGTTTACCTTGCAGGCCGTCTGCATCCTAAGGTCTTGACTGCGAATTCTGTAGGCATCCTGAAAAACACCATTCAGTGCTGGAACGATGGTGTCATTCAGTATGGGTAGCATGTTTTCAAGACTTACCAACATGGGGGATTTCATATCCAAGAGAATTTGGTTTGCAAGCCACTGCAACTGTCGATTATTCGGATGGTTATGTACAAAGTATGGCACAGCTTCATGTGCCATTGCATTGCGGTATTCTTGAGAGTAATCAAAAATAACTTTCTTCTCCGCATACTTAGAAGCATATTTATTTGACGTGGTTTCAATTTCCTGCGCCAAGGCTTCGGCATTCAGGGCTACGTCAAAGTAGGCTTGCGGCGCCGATTCCATAGGCACACCACTCAGGTAGCAGTGCAGCATACGAAAATCAATGCTATAGAAGTTATAGTTCATTTTCGCATCACTGAAATAGTTCATTTGCGGAAATGATGCAGTGGACTCCAAAGTGGGAACCAAACGAATAGGGAAATATTTACACAAACTGGCTGTTGAAAAACTATTCCATTTTTCATCATGGAACTGGCCATACACCATGTCCGCATCATCCAGTATCTTAAAGAGTGGGATGATCTGGGCATTCTTGTCACCCAGTGCAAATATGGGTTCGTACCATACCACTGTGTGTTCCAGTTTGTGGATTTCGAAAAAAGCTTTCAAAAACCATCCAATCTGTTGGAGCTGGCAATTTCCGATGAGTGCGATTTTCATGATGAGATTGTCAAATATATTATTGCAACAATGCGGACCAGAATGCCACTTCATTCTTGGCCCAGGCATGCCCCCCCATCGGCAAATGACCGCCATTAATCTGCCGGTAGTAACTCGGCCAGCCTTCCATGGAAAACCTTGAAGCGGTTACTTCGTTGGGTAGCACAAAGTCGTTAGACAAATTGCCCATCACGGCAAAAAACAAGTCTTCGCTGGAGCCCGTGTGTTTGAACACCGTAATTTCAACAGCAAACTCCTGCAACAGCGCACGGCACTTGGCTATGCGCCGCAGGCTGAGGCCACCGTTGCCAACTGTGGCGCGTACATGCCGCCCAAAGCTCCCCTCAAAGCGGCCAGTGTTCACAAACAGCTCAAACGGTTTGGGCCAGGGAGCGCCCACATAGTCAAAAGGCTGGGCACACCAGTAGTCCAGGTCGTCCTTGAGCAGAATGGCGTCGGTCTGTAACACCAGCATGAATTCAAACGCCGCAAAGCGCGCATAAAACCCATCGCTGAGCAGCATGCGGCTGTACTCCGGAATGCTTTCAAACGCCGGGCTGGCAAACCGCTCCACTGTGAGCTGCGGATAGCGCTGCAGGTAATAGTCGAGCGCCAAGCCTTCGGGGGCAATCAGGCGTACGTCGCGCCCCGCCAGCAGGGCCAGAGAGCGATCCATGCCAAGCTCTTCCTGGGCATCCAAGCGTGGCAAATACACGGGCACCACCACAACAACAGACGCACTCATGCGCGGCCTCCGGCTTGCGGCATAGACACGCCATCACGCACAAAGCCGAGTTGGGCTTCGCGCCACATGGCTATGTAGCTGGCCTCCAAGCCACGGCAAAAGCCGCGGGTGTCAAACAGGGCTGCGCTGTCCAGGTTGGCTTGGACCTTGGCGCGCAAAGCAGCCAAGGCTTCCGGGTTGGTGGCCAAATGCAAGGCACGGGCCTCGTATTCCTGCTGGCTGTGGGTGATGAGTTCGGGCACCTCTAGCGCGGTCAACAAACTGCCTGCCACCCGTGCGGGGAAGGATTGCCCCTGGTAGGTCAGCACTGGCAGCCCCGCCATAAGCGCATCTGCCGCCGTGGTGTGAGCGTTGTAGGGGTGGGTGTCCAGAAACAAGTCCGCCTGGCGGTAGCGGGCCAGATGGTCTTCCACCGCAGGTACACGCCCTGCGAACACCAAGCGCACAGGGTCTACGCCGCGCGCCGCTGCTTCCTTGCGTAAATTGCCTTGGGCCAGGGTGCCGCGAGCCATGAGCCACAGCACGCTGCCGGGCACCTGTATCAGCAAGCGCATCCAGATATCAAAGAGCGGCGGGGAAATCTTGTAGTCGTGGCTGAAAGAGCAAAACACAAAACCCTGATCCGGCAAGCCACATTCGGCGCGCGTAGGCGTGTTGGGCGATATTTGCACCGAACGGTCGGTAGGCAGATAGGCGTCTGGCAAGTAGGCCACGCGCTCGCTGTAGAAGCGCTGCTGTTCGGCAGGGATGACTTGCTTGTCGGCCAGGATGTAGTCGTAATAGTCGGCGCCCATGGTGCCGGGGTAGCCCAGGTAGTTCACCTGCACAGGTGCTGGGCGGTAGGCGAATACCTCGGTGCGGGTGTCGGAGGTATAGCCACCCAAGTCAATCGCGATGTCCACTTCCATGGCGCGCATGATGCTGGCAATTTCTTGCGAGGGTTTGCCGCGTACATCGATAAAGTGATCAAAGGCCTTGAGCATGCGTGCGCGCAGGCGGCTGTTGTCGTCAATGCCCAGCGAGATGGCTATGGTTTCGAAGCGGCTTTTGTCATGCTGTTCAAACACGCCGCAAATCAGGTGGCCTACCGGATGCTCGCGCAAGTCTGGGGACACATAGGCAATGCGGATTTTGTCGTGACGGTAGCGCTCACCCTTCCACAAATGCATCGCTGCTGGCTTGGATGGGCAGAAGTGATTGGCAAAGGTACGGGCCGATGCATGGTGCACCTCCGCCGAATCGGAAAACGCCATGACAGAGAGTGACTTGCAAGCACGTTTGCCAGCCAATACACCTTCCACAATTTTTTGTTGCAACGGCTCGAAATCCGTCCAATCGCAAATGTGCAGGCGTTCGTAGGCCAGCAGACCGAGGCCATAGTCGTAGTCAGGTTTGATCTCCAGCAGCCGCTGGAACATGGCAATGGCCTGTTCGCTTTGCTTGAACTCGGTAAGCAGCACCGCGCAGTTGGCCAATCCGGTAAGGTTGTTGGGGTCTTGCGCCACCACCCGATTGAAGCGCTCCAGTGCTTCGGCATGGCGTAGCAAATCACGCAACAGCACCCCGCTGTTGACCAAGGCTGTTACCGCAGTGGGATCGATAGCCAGGCCAGCGTCATAGCTCTTGAGGGCAGGCTCCTTGAGTCCTTGGGCCTGCAGGATGGCTCCGTGCAGAACATGCAGCAACGCAAATCCGGGCACTTTTTGCAGCGCATCTTCCGTCGCACGCTGTGCCCGCAATTGGTCTCCACGGTGGTGCTCCACCAAACAGTTGGAGTACAGGGCCGCAAGGTTGAGCGGCTCCAGCGCCAGTATTTGTAAAAAGAGCTCCTGCGCCGCATCCAACTGCCCCTTACCCTGCAGATCCAGAGCACGTACCAGCAATTCATGGGGTGTGGAAGGAGGACTTTGCATGGATGAATGTAGTGGGAGTGTTTGCTAAGTGTAGTGGCCGTCCATCCGGGTTACAGGTGTCAAGGCTCACGCGCCGCTTCGGACATACCTTTTGTCAACGGCCAGGCCAGATAGGACAGCACCGAGCGCTGGCCCACCACCACTTCGGCGGACAGTGTCATACCGGGTAACAGGCGCGTACCGGGTGCCATATTGCCCAGGGTGGTCTCCAGTGTGATGCGGCTAAGGTAATAGGCATCTGTGCCGCTCTTGCTTGCGCCGTCACGCTTGAAGGCATCTTCGCTGATGGTGCGCACCTTTCCATCGATGGTGCCATGCCTCTGGAAGGGAAACGCATCAAGCTTGACGCGAACCGGATCGCCCAACTTGATGTAACCCACGTCCGCTGCATCGACGCGCACCTCGGCCTCCAAAACCCCGTTCACCGGAACCAAGGTGAAAAAGGTTTCTGCCTCACGCACGATGGAACCGGGCGAGAGCTTGGCAATCTCAAGCACCACGCCATCTATGGGCGCGCCAAGGACCACCAGGCTGCTGCGTTTATCGGCCTTGGTCAACTGCTCTTTGAGGGCATCACGTTCACGGGTCACCGTCAGCATTTCCTCCAGCGCTTTCTGGCGCCAGCCCTTTTCAAAAGCCGTTCTGTCAGATTCCACCGCCGCCAGCTCGCGCTGTATTTCCTGCTCGCGGCTGCGGGTGAGTTGCAGATCGCGCTCCACCTCTTTGCTGCGCTGCTGCGCTTCCAACAACTGGATGGGGGCGCCGTACTTCTGGGCCACCATTTTTTCTTGCATAGTCTCAATTTCTTTGAGTGAGCGCAGGCGCGAGGCGAGCATGGATTGGTCTTGCCGATTGGAGGCAATCTGGGCGCGCAATTTGGCAGCCGTCTCACGCAAGCGGTTTTGTTGGGCAGAGTAATTGGCCCGACGTTCAGTGAGCAGACTGGCCTGCAAGACGCTGTCGGCAGAATTGCCGCTGGGCACCGCGGACTCACCGGTGGGTTCCTGCTGCAAGCCTGCGATCTGGGTTTCCAGGCTGGTGAGTCGGGCGCGCAACTGGGTCTCGTCAGCCTCGACAAAAGTAGCATCCAGTGTTGCCAACCTATCGCCCTTTTTGACCACCTGCCCCACCCGCACGTCTACACTTTTGATGATGGCAGTTTCCAGTGGTTGCACCACCACATTGGGCAAGGGATTGATCAAGGTTCCCTGGGCAGTTACCACTTTGTCAAGTTGAGACACACTGGCCCAGGTCATGAAGGCCACCAGCGCTGCAATCAGGGCCTGCAGGGTGACCTGTGCAAAGCGTGGCACCGGACTGCGCTCAATCTCGTCCGCATCGGGCAGGTACTCGACCACGGCCCCGGCTTTGTTGCCTTTGGCTTTTTTGGGAGGTTTGGCTTTTTTGTCAGCCTGCATACTTGGCGCTGGGGCCGCCGACGGCGCACCGTCCGTTGCCACGGCATCGGTCAGCACCGGCTCCTTGTCGCCCGGTTTGGCTTTTTTCTTGAACGGCCAGAGTTTCATAGGTGGCTCGTCTGCTGGTTCCACAGATGCTGGTATGTCTCACAGCGGGTGAGCAATTCGGCATGCGTGCCACTGTCCACCAAACTACCATGCTGCATCACCATGATGGCGTTGGCATTGACCAGCGTAGAAAGACGGTGGGAGATCATGATGACAGTGCGCCCCACCGCGATGCGGGACAGGTTGCGGATGAAGATGGCTTCGCTCTCGGGGTCCAAGGCGCTGGCAGCCTCATCCAAGATCAAGATGCGGGGATTGGTAAGCAGCGTGCGGGCAATAGACAGACGCTGCTTCTGACCGCCGGAGAGGTTGGAGGCGTTCTCCTCCAACATGGTGTTGTAGCCCTGAGGCATGCGCTCAATGAATTCGGCCGCGCCCGCTGCCTCGGCAGATGCCACGATTTCTTCAAACGTAGCCTGCGGCCGTGCCATGGCGATGTTGTCGCGCACGGTGCCGCGGAACAGAAAGTTCTCTTGCAGCACTACGCCAATTTGGCGGCGCATGTGGGCTAGCTCAATCTCACGCGCATCGGTGCGGTCAAAGCGCACGATGCCGTCCTGCACGCTGTACAGGCCCTGTATGAGCTTGGTGAGTGTGGACTTGCCCGAGCCACTGCGCCCCACGATACCGACCACCGTACCGGACTGGATGGTGAAGCTGGCGCGATTGAGCGCCGTCTGCGCAGCGCCAGGGTAGCGGAAGGTGACGTCGTCAAACGAAATCTCCCCCTTGAGTTCGGGACGCAGTCCGCCAGTGGTGGAACGGCCCTCGGGCGGGTGGTTCATCATCTCGCCCAACATGCGTACGGACAGCGCTGTTTCCTGGTATTCGTTCACCAGACCCACGATGGCCAGCAGGGGGGACACCACACGGCCAGAGATCATCTGAAACCCGATCAGGGCACCTACCGTCATGCTCTGATCAAACACCTCTTGTGCGCCCACCACAATGATGACCACTGGCAGCAGCTTGCCCAAGAAGTCGGTAATGGCTGCACCGGTCACCGCCACCTTGCCTACGCGGAAATGCATGTTGATGGAAAGGGCCGAGCACTGGTCCCAGGCACGGCGCTGGGCTGGCTCGATGGCCAGCGATTTGACGGTTCGCATGCCGTGTATGGTTTCGACCAGCATCGCCTGGCGGTCGCCTTCGGCCCTGTACAGATCATTCAAGCGGCGCTGGAAGATAGGCACCATGCCCGCCGCCACCGAGCCGATCAAAAACGTGAAGGCCAGCGTAATCAACGCCAGCTTGGCCGAGTAGGTAAACAGGATGGGCAGGAACAGAAAAAGCGATGTGGCGTCCAGTATGGTGAAAAACATGCGCCCAGTCAGAAATGAGCGGATCCGCTCCACCTGCTGCATGTGCCGCGTAATCACACCGGCCGCAGTGGAGTCAAAGTAATCCACCGGTAGTGACAACAGATGCGCAAAGGTGCGGCGCGTCAACCGCATGTCGATCTTGTTGGTGGCCGACAGGGTCAGTATCTGACGCAAAAATCCAAACGCAGCATCAAACACCAGCGCGATCACAATGCCCACGCCTAGAACCCACAAGGTGGAGATGCTCTGGTGCACCATGACCTTGTCAATCACCAACTGGAAAAACATGGGCGAAGCCAGCGTCAGTACATGCATGGACAGCGCGGCAATCGCAATGTCACGCAGCGCGGCCTTCTGCTTGAGGATTTCCGGAATGAACCAGCGGAATCCAAAAGGCTGGTCTTTTTCCGCCACGCCATACAGGCGCTTCATCAAGAAGACCTCTCCCTTCCACAGCACGCAGAACTGCTCCTCGCCCAGCATCAGCACGGATGTGGCGTTTTCAGCCATGGGATTCAGGAAGGCCACCTTGCGTACACCGTCCTCTTCGGACACACCCACCACAATCACGCAGTTCTTGTCCTGCAGGCGGGCAATCAGCGGGAATACTCCGCTTTGGGCATGCAGAGCATCCCAACTGAGCTTGTCATGTTTGGCCTTAAGACCGATGTCACCTGCAATACGCAGCACCATGGCAACTGGCGGCTCCTCGTTCACCAGCGCGTAGTCCTCCACCAACCGCTCAGGATTGACTGGCAGGCGATGGTGCTGCGCGAGAGCGGCGATGCACTGAATGGTGGAATGCGGAAAGGTCTCTGACATCGTTGGTTGACCCGTTTTGGAACTGTGATTTCATCACGCACCTCAGGGCACCAAATGCAGAATTTGGCGGGTAAATCCCGCCTTTTCTATATAAAAAAAGGGATGGCTCTTGCGAGCCATCCCTTTGTACCTCCTGCGACCAAAGGGCTGAGTGCTTATCCGCCCAGCTTGTTGCTCGGCACCGCCAACAGGCCGTTGTCGACAAGCGCCTTGGGCAATGACGTCGGGTTCGGCAGCGCAGCGGCCAGCGACGGGCTCTTGTTGAGCAAGTTGCCATTCGCATCAAACTGCTTCATCACATCCACCATGCTCACAATCGCCGTGCCAGAGGTCGTCTTGCCACTAGCGGTATCCCCCAGCAGGCTGGCGGTGGCACTGGTGGTGCTTTGCGCACTGCTGTCGAAGCCGCTGATGGCCTGGGCCAGACCCATGACCTGACCGCGCAAGCCGGTTGCAGGCTCTGGTATTGCAGATGGCACGGGAACTGCCCCATTGGCCGGCGCATTACTGCCCGAGAAGTCCAAGCTACTTGCCAGCGACGCCGTTGCTGTCGGATCCGGTGCGGCGCCCGCCACAGGAGTCGTCCCTGCGTAGGCCGAAGCCTTATCCGCAACAAACCAAACGTCTGCCGCCGCGTGGGTCTGGCCGTCGGTAGTCTGGTAGCTGGAGGTAAGGCCAATCACATTGCCCTTATCAACGCTGACCTGCGAGCTAGTCTGCGTGCTGATGCTGCTAATGCCCAAATCAGCAAGTGACTTCAACTCACCCGACTCGGTTACCCCGTCAGAGTTGGCATCCACCCAGACCTTGAGGTCCGCGAAAGCCGTGTCTTTGGCGTCAACAACCCCGTCCCCGTTCTGGTCAAGTTCACGCAACGCGGCGTAGCCATTGGCAGCCTTCTGGCCAGAAGCCAACACGGTAGACGAACCGAACAGTTCAGAACCATCGTTCACGATACCGTCGCCATTGCGATCCAGCACCAACAATCCATCCGAGCTGCTGACCCAACCCGTATTGACCTGCTTGCCAGTCGCAAAAATGTCGAACGTGACACCTTGCGAGACACCCAATGTCTTCACTCCATCGCCATTGAGGTCAAGCACGATCGGAGTAGATTGGTTCAAGAACGTTATCTGCTCGGACGTGATGGCCGCCGTCTGAATGGTTGTGAAAGACTCCACCTGCGTGGTTGTTAGTGCATAGATTTGTGACGTCGTCAACGCTTGGAACTGAGTGGTAGTCAAAGCCAAGATCTGAGTAGTACGCATGACCGCCAAATCTGTAGTCTCCAAGGCGGCCAATTGATCGGTACCCAAAGCAACCAGTTGGTTGGTTGACAACGCCACCACTTGGGCACTGTTGAGTGCCACGATTTGGGATGTCGTCAACGCAGCTACTTCGTTGGTAGTCAGCGCCGCTATCTGCGTCGTCTTGAGCGCGGCCACATCCGTGGTCTCCATCGCAGCCACTTGGTCTGTTGCCAAGGCTGCGACACCCGCCGTCGTGATCGCCTGAACTTGGCTGGTGGTGAGCGAAACCACCTGATCGGTCGTCAAGGCGGCGACTTGACTGGTTGACAGTGCAACCAGAGCCGAAGTAACGACCGCCTGGATCTGCGACGTTGTCAGCGCAGCCACGCCACCGGTTGTCAAGGCTGCTACCTGTGTCGTCTTGAGCACTGCCACATCACGCGTTTCCATCGCAGCGACCTGCTCTGTGCTCAACGCTGCTATGCCCGCCGTTGTGATGGCCTGCACCTGCGCCGTCGTCAACGCAACGATCTGGCTCGTTCCAATCACCGCGACCTGCGCCGTGTTCAGCACGCCAATGCCCGCCGTGGTCACAGCCTGGATCTGTGCCGTCGTCAGAGCAGCTGCACCGTCCGTTGTCAGCGCCGCCACTTGTGTCGTCTTGAGCGCGGCCACATCCGTGGTCTCCATCGCAGCCACTTGGTCTGTTCCCAACGCCGCTATACCCGCGGTCGTAACGGCCTGCACCTGAGCTGTCGTCAACGCCACAATTTGTGCTGTCGTCAATGCAGCCACTTCGCTGGTCGTCAACGCAGCCACTTGCGTCGTCTTGAGAGCCGCCACATCCGTGGTCTCCATCGCGGCGACCTGGTCTGTGCCCAGTGCCGCGATGCCCGCCGTCGTAATGGCTTGCACCTGTGCTGTCGTCAACGCAGCAATCTGTTCCGTTCCAATCACTGCAACCTGCGCCGTGTTCAGCACGCCAATGCCCGCTGTGCTCACCGCCTGGATCTGTGCTGTTGTCAGCGCAGCCACTCCGCCGGTAGTCAATGCTGCTACCTGCGTCGTCTTGAGTACGGCCACATCACGGGTTTCCATCACAGCGACCTGGTCGGTTCCCAGTGCTGCGATGCCCGCCGTCGTGATGACCTGCACCTGCGCCGTCGTCAACGCCACAATCTGGTCCGTTCCAATCACTGCGACCTGCGCCGTGCTCAGCACGCTAATGCCCGCTGTGCTCACCGCCTGAATCTGTGCCGTTGTCAGCGCGGCCGCTCCATCCGTCGTCAACGCTGCTACTTGCGTCGTCTTGAGCGCGGCGACATCCACAGTCTCCATCGCAGCCACTTGGTCTGTTCCCAGTGCAGCAATGCCTGCAGTTGTCAGTGCCTGAACCTGTGCCGTTGTCAACGCCACAATTTGTGCTGTCGTCAACGCCGCCACTTCGCTGGTCGTCAACGCAGCTATCTGCGTCGTCTTGAGCGCTGCCACGTCCGTGGTCTCCATCGCAGCAACCTGGTCTGTTCCCAGAGCCGCAATGCCTGCCGTCGTAATGACCTGCACCTGTGCCGTCGTCAACGCCACAATCTGATCCGTTCCGATCGCAGCAACCTGCGCCGTGTTCAGTACGCCAATGCCCGCTGTGCTCACCGCCTGGATCTGTGCTGTTGTCAGCGCAGCCACTCCACCGGTCGTCAACGCTGCTACCTGCGTCGTCTTGAGTACGGCCACATCGCGGGTTTCCATCGCAGCCACTTGGTCGGTGCCGAGTGCTGCGATACCTGCCGTCGTGATGACCTGCACCTGCGCTGTCGTCAACGCAGCAATCTGTTCCGTTCCAATCACCGCGACCTGCGCTGTGCTCAGCACGCCAATGCCCGCTGTGCTCACCGCCTGGATCTGTGCTGTTGTCAGCGCGGCCGCTCCATCCGTCGTCAACGCCGCTACCTGCGTCGTCTTGAGCATCGCCACGTCGCGTGTCTCCATCGCAGCAACCTGATCGGTGCTCAGCGCTGCGATGCCTGCCGTCGTAATAGACTGGATCTGCGACGTCGTCAACGCCACAATTTGCGCGGTCGTCAACGCAGCCACTTCGCTGGTCGTCAACGCAGCCACTTGCGTCGTTTTGAGAGCCGCCACGTCCGTGGTCTCCATCGCGGCGACCTGATCGGTGCCCAGTGCTGCGATGCCCGCGGTCGTGATCGCCTGCACCTGTGCCGTCGTCAACGCAGCAATCTGTTCCGTTCCAATCACCGCGACCTGCGCCGTGTTCAGCACGCCAATGCCCGCTGTGCTCACCGCCTGGATCTGTGCTGTTGTCAGCGCAGCCATTCCATCGGTCGTGAGTGCCGCTACCTGCGTTGTCTTGAGCACAGCCACATCGCGTGTCTCCATCACTGCAACCTGGTCAGTACCCAGTGCTGCGATGCCTGCTGTTGTCAGCGCTTGCACCTGTGCTGTCGTCAAAGCCACGATCTGGTCCGTTCCGATCACCGCGACCTGCGCTGTGCTCAGCACGCCAATGCCCGCTGTGGTCACGGCCTGTATCTGTGCCGTTGTCAGCGCAGCCGTACCGTCCGTCGTCAGTGCCGCTACCTGCGTCGTCTTGAGCGCGGCCACATCGCGTGTTTCCATCGCAGCGACTTGGTCGGTTCCCAGTGCAGCGATGCCTGCCGTTGTCAGTGCCTGAACCTGTGACGTTGTCAACGCCACAATTTGCGAAGTCGTCAACGCAGCGACTTCGCTGGTCGTCAACGCCGCCACTTGCGTCGTCTTGAGCGCGGCCACGTCCGTGGTCTCCATCGCGGCGACCTGGTCGGTGCCCAGTGCTGCGATGCCCGCTGTCGTAATCGCCTGCACCTGCGCCGTCGTCAATGCAGCGATCTGTTCCGTTCCGATCACCGCAACCTGCGCCGTGTTCAGCACGCCAATGCCCAACGTGCTTACCGCTTGGATCTGTGCCGTTGTGAGCGCAGCCACTCCATCAGTTGTCAGCGCTGCTACCTGCGTCGTTTTGAGTACAGCCACATCACGGGTTTCCATCGCGGCCACTTGGTCGGTACCCAACGCTGCAACGCCTGCCGTTGTCAGCGCCTGCACCTGAGCTGTCGTCAATGCCACAATTTGTGCGGTCGTCAACGCAGCCACTTCGCTGGTCGTCAACGCAGCCACTTGCGTCGTCTTGAGCGCCGCCACATCCGTGGTCTCCATCGCGGCGACCTGGTCTGTGCCCAGTGCTGCGATGCCCGCGGTCGTAATGGCTTGCACCTGCGCCGTAGTCAACGCAGCAATCTGTTCCGTTCCAATCACTGCAACCTGCGCCGTGTTCAGCACGCCAATGCCCGCTGTGCTCACCGCTTGGATCTGTGCTGTTGTCAGTGCAGCCACTCCGCCGGTCGTCAACGCCGCTACCTGCGTCGTCTTGAGTACGGCCACATCACGGGTTTCCATCGCAGCGATTTGGTCGGTGCCCAGTGCCGCGATGCCCGCCGTCGTAATGGCTTGCACCTGCGCTGTAGTCAACGCAGCAATCTGTTCCGTTCCAATCACAGCAACCTGCGCCGTGTTCAGCACGCCAATGCCCGCTGTGGTCACTGCCTGGATCTGTGCCGTTGTCAGAGCAGCCACTCCATCGGTCGTGAACGCCGCTACCTGCGTCGTCTTGAGCACAGCCACATCGCGTGTTTCCATCGCAGCGACCTGTTCTGTTCCCAATGCCGCGATGCCTGCCGTTGTCAGCGCCTGCACCTGAGCTGTCGTCAACGCCACAATTTGCGCGGTCGTCAACGCAGCCACTTCGCTGGTCGTCAAAGCAGCCACTTGCGTCGTCTTAAGCGCGGCCACATCCGTGGTTTCCATCGCAGCGATTTGGTCGGTGCCCAGTGCCGCGATGCCCGCCGTCGTAATGGCTTGCACCTGTGCTGTCGTCAACGCAGCAATCTGTTCCGTTCCAATCACTGCAACCTGCGCCGTGTTCAGCACGCCAATGCCCGCTGTGCTCACCGCTTGGATCTGTGCTGTTGTCAGTGCAGCCACTCCGCCAGTAGTCAACGCGGCTACCTGTGTCGTCTTGAGTACAGCCACATCACGTGTCTCCATCGCAGCCACTTGATCTGTTCCCAGTGCTGCGATGCCCGCCGTCGTAACAGCCTGAACCTGTGCCGTATTCAACGCCACAATTTGGTTGGTAGTGAGCGCCGCCAGAGAAGCGGTTGTCATAGCCGAAACCTGGGTGGTTTTCAAAACTGTGACGTCCACTGTTTCGATGGCCGCAATCTGGTCAGTACCCAGTGCGGCAACGCCAGCAGTGGAGATAGCTTGTACCTGGTGTGTTCCAAGAGCGCCAACTTGGTCGGTAGTCAACGCCGCTACTTGGTTGGTATTGAGAACAGAAACACCAGAAGTGCTAACCGCCTGGATTTGTTGTGTAGTAAGCGCTGCCACTCCAGTGGTGAGCAAGGCAGCCACTTGTGTGGTCTTGAGCGCCGCGACATCACGGGTTTCCATGGCCGCCACTTGTTCAGTGGTAAGGGCAGCGATACCCGAAGTTGTGACCGCCTGGACCTGCGCAGTGGTGAGCGCCTGGACTTGATCTGTACCCAACACCTGCACTTGCGCAGTGGACATCGACGCAATTTGAGTGGTCTTCAGAGCGGCGAGATCCGTGGTGACTATCGCAGCGACCTGATCTGTGGTCAAAGCAGCCACTGCGGTCGTGCCGAACGATTGCATCTGGGCTGTAGTGAGCGCCTGCACCTGGGCCGTGGTCAAGGCGGTAACTTGGGAAGTATTGAGTACAGAAGTACCAGCCGTGGTGACAGCTTGCACCTGCGCAGTTGTCAATGCGGCGGCACCTGCGGTGGTCAGCGCAGCCACCTGAGATGTCTTGAGTACGGCGACATCGCGGGTTTCCAAGGAGGACACCTGGTCGGTTGTCAGCGCGGCAACACCAGCAGTGGTGATTGCCTGCACTTGGGCAGACGTGAGCGCCACGACTTGGTCGGTTCCCAAAGAAGAAACCTGGGACGTGTTCAACGCAGCAATGCCTGAGGTCGTAATGGCCTGTGCTTGTGCCGTAGTCAGCGCCGCAGTGGAAGATGTTGTAAGAGCCGCTACTTGCGTAGTCTTCAGAGCTGCAATGTCTCTGGTCTCAATCGCCGCAAACTGATCTGTACCCAATGCTGCGATGCCTGATGTGGTGATGGCCTGAATTTGGGCCGAGGTCAGTGCAACAATCTGGTTGGTAGTCAACACCGCCACAGTCGCGGTTGTGAGGTTCGCAATTTGGGTTGTCTTGAGTGCCGCGATATCACTGGTTTCAAAGGCCGCCACTTGATCCGTGGTCATGGCTGCGATGGAGTCAGTCGTGATGGACTGCACCTGCGCAGTGGTCAACGCTGCCACTTGATCCGTACCCAATGCCTGTACCTGCGAGGTATTGAGCACTGCGATTCCAGCACTGGATACGACCTGAATCTGGTCCGTCGTTAGTGCTGCCACACCGTCGGTGGTCAATGCTTTGACCTGTGCTGTGGAAAGCGCCGCTACATCGCGGGTTTCCATAGCTGCAACCTGGTCGGTGGAAAGTGCCGCAACACCCGAAGTCGTGATGGCTCGGACTTGCGCAGTGCTGAGAGCAACCATTTGATCGGTCGTCAGGGCTGCAATTTCGGCTGTGGTCAACGCGGCAATTTGGGTAGTCGACAAAGCCGCGATATCGGCGGTTTCAAGGGCCGCCACCTGCGCAGTCGACAAGGCTGCCATCGCAGTGGTGCGCAATGACTGCACCTGCTTCGTGGTGAGTGCCGCAATTTGCGAGGTATCCAGCGATGCCACCTGTGCGGTGTTTAGCGCCGCAATGGACTGCGTCGAGAGCGACTGGATCTGCGAAGTATCCATTGCCGCCATGTCCGACGTGCTCAATGCCGCAATCTGGGTGGTCTTCAAGACCGCCAAGTCCCGCGTCTCGATCGCCGCAATCTGCTGCGTCGAGAGGGCGGCAATGTCTGCCGTGGAGAACGCCTGGAACTGATCCGTTCGCAGCGCAACGATTTGGTCAGTGGTAAGAGCCGTAATCTGCGACGTTGTCAGCGTCAAAACCTGACTGGTGGTCCACCCCTGCACCTGCGAGGTTGCCATCGCTGCGATGACGTCGGTTGCGAAACCACTTAAATTGAGGCCAGCCATATAGTTTTCCCTTCGTGCAAATCTGCAGCACGATTGCCGCAGACGCGTACATCTTGTCTACACCCAAGCTATCACGGCGTCACTTCCGTCCCTAAGTGCCCGCCGAGCCCACGCCACCCAGTGACGCACTTTTAGCCCGTTCCTACTAATCGGCAGGGTGCTCAATTTCTTTAGGCACTTTGGCGATTAATTTTTCAAACTGTTACGAAAGTAACTGAGCTTGAGGCTACCAAAGGCGCACAAAAGCGCGGTTTTCCCCATGCTTATCGCATTATGGGAATTTGAGGGCGCCATGCATCTGCCCGACGCTCCGCTTCCTTGATCTGCATCAGGTTGAGCTGAGAACGCGAATAAGCCAGATTCGTTTTAGCCAAAGCGTCTCCCCGACGGCTGGCCAACAGCAGCCATTTGTGGGCCTCTATTCCATCTGCGGCCACACCGTGGCCTTGCCCGTAGGCCAGGGCGAGGCGGGACTGAGCACTGGCCACGCCCTGCTGGGCCGCCCGCTCCAAATACACAAATGCTTCTTCCAGCGCGGTTTCCACCTGGTTTTTACTAAGCAGCAGCGCCAAGTTGTATTGGGCCTCGGCATCGCCCACGTCGGCGGCTCGGCGCAAGCAGTTGAGTGCTTCTTGCGGCTTACCGACATGTTCGTATAGCACTCCCAGGGTGGCCTGGGCCGGCGCAAAATCCTGATGGGCTGCACGCTGGCACCACACAAAAGCCTGTTTGATATCTGGCGGCACACCGCCTTTGCCGCTGGCATACGCACCGCCAAGCTTCCATTGGGCCTTGGCTGAACCCGCTTGTGCGGCCTGCTGCAACCAATGCAAGGCAGTCTTCTCATCAAGCAACACGCCATCGCCAGCCAGCAAGGCAGACCCGGCCTCGCACGCGGCTTCCACATGCCCGGCCTGAGCCGCTTGCTCCCACCAATAAAAGGCTTGAGCCTGATCGGGGTTCACGCCCAGCCCTTTGGATAAACATTGAGCCCAGAGGTACTGGGCCTCCACTACCCCTGCCCGGGCAGCCCGGTTGAGCAAATCGGCACGCAGTACTTGCGTGTCCCGCTCCAAGGTGTGGGCAGCATCCAGTTGCGCCGGGCCATAACCAACCTGCGCAGCCTGTAGCTGTAAGGTCAAGGCATGCAATTGGCGCTCCGGGTCATAGGCTTGAGCCAAAAGGCGAGCCAGGCCATGCTGTGCTTGGGTATCGCCATGGCGAGCCGCCTGTTCGTACCAACGAAAAGCGGCATCCGGGTCGTTCGGCTCCAGCAAAGCCCCCAGCGCTGCAGCGGCTTGCCAGTGCCCCTGTTGGGCGGCCACCATGAGCAGACCTTGGGCCTGCTGCTCATTCGCCTCCATGCCCAGTCCCTGGGCCAGCATCAGGCCAACGCAATATTTAGTGTCGGAATCACCCGCCTCGGCGACCTGAAGCCAGCGGCTTTCGCTCTGACGTCGTTCAGCGGCGCTGGGTTTCTTGCGCCCCTTGGCGCGACGCTCACCGGTGGGCGCATGCTGCTCAAGCGCCAGTTGCGCACGCGCGAAGCCTTGCCGGGACGCCAGACGGTACCACCCCAAGGCGGAACTGGTATCCGCCACAACATGCCGCCCTTCTATATAGAGGTCACCCATGGTGCACTGTGCTGCGGCCATCCCTTGCTCGGCAGCACGCAAGAGCCAATCCAACCCCGAACGAGGGTCTGGCTCACACCCGTCACCATGCAATAGCGCCAATCCCAATGCATATTGCGCATCAGTGACCCCCTGATCCGCCGCCTTACGCAAAGCCTTGAAGGCGGCTTCCGGGTGCGGTTGTGCCATCCACTGCCCCAGCTTTAAATGCGCCTTGGCATGGCCTTGGTCGGCGGCATTTTGGTACCACCGCAGGGCCATCAGTTCATCTTTTTCCACCACCACGCCTTGGGCATAGCGACTGGCCAGCAGGTATTGGGCGGCAGCCAGTCCACGCTCGGCGGCCTTGCGTACCCAGTCCAAGGCCTGTTGCAGGTCTTGCGGGGCTCCCACACCGTTGGCATACATCAGCGCCACTTCGTACTGCGCTTCGCGCGAGCCGATACGCGCAAGCTTGAGGGTTTCGGCAAATACCTTCTGCGGATTGCCTGTTTTCTTCAAGGCCATACAACGCTCCTGGGCCCGAATAGCGTGGTTCCACTCATACCGCCCCCCCCCCACCCAAGGCCTTGTAAAGCTGACTGGCCGCATCTAGCTGGGCGCGGCGAATCTGCACCACGGCTTGGGAGGCCCCCAAAAACGCACGCTGGGCCTCCAATACCTCCAAATAGCTAGAAAACCCGATGCCATAGCGCGCATTGGCAATTTCCAGCAACTTGCCTTGGGCATTGCGACTCGCCAGAGCCGACTGAAGTTGCTTGGACAACACCATTCGGGTGGACAGCAGATCCGCCACCTCGCGGAAAGCCACCTGAATGGTGCGCTCGTATTCAGCAACCGCCACCACTTTGCGCGCCTCCGCCAGTTCCAAGCCGGCGGAGAGGCGCCCTCCATCAAACAACGGCTGGGTGATGCTGGGCTGAAATGCCCAGGCCAGACCATTGAACAGGTTTCCCAGACTCAGACTGGCCAGACCCGCCGTGGCTGTTAGCACCACTCTGGGCATGAAGGCCGCACGTGCGGCCCCAATATTGGCATGCGCTGCTTGCAGTTTTTGCTCTGCCGCCGCGACATCCGGTCGCAGCAACAGCACCTCGGATGACAAACCAGGCCCCAGGCTGATATCGAATTGCTGATCATTTAACGAGCCTGCCTCTGGAAGCGAACCCTGGGCATGCCCGACCAAGAAATTCAGGCGGTTTCGCGCCAGCGTCTCTTGGTGCAAAGCACCATCCAGACCAGAGCGCGCGCTCTCTTCCAGCGCTGCTGCACTTTGGTAGTCCAAGTCATACGCCACGCCACCGGCTTTGCCCTTGCCAATAATGTCCAGTGTCTTTTGGCGCAAGACGAGGGTGTTACGGGCCAACTCCGATGTGTCGCGGGCCTGCAGCCATCCAAAATAGGCCGATGCCACATCCCCCACGAGGCCAATATGCACCCACCGCCGCGCCTCTTCGGTGGCCAAATAGTTATAGCGGGCGGCTTCGCTCAATCCGGCCAGGCGGCCCCAAAAGTCCACCTCGTAAGACAGCATGGATACTCCAAGGTCGTAACGTTCGGAAGTAGCTTGTGAGCCGTCGCTGGGGAACCCCAGAAGCGCCCCCGACCCGGTCAGTCCTACAGAGGGCAGACGTTCGGCACGGCTCAAACCATATTGCGCACGCGCCTCCTCCACCCGTGCTGCCGCAACGCGCAAATCGCGGTTGTTTTCCAGCGCCTGAACAATCAACGCTTGCAAGGCGGGATCAGGAAAAAACTGACGCCAATGAATCTTGGCAGCCTGGGTGCCGTCAATCGCGTTGTCACTCCAGGTCGAAGGCACCGGCAGTGCCGGGCGTTCGGACGGCGCACTGGGCGCAGTTGCACACCCCGTCAAACCGACGAGCAGCAAAAGCAAAAAGGTTTTGAATAACACGCGGCAGGCCACCCATGAATGTGTACTGCCTGCAAGTGTAGGGTTGGCCGCAAGTGGCCTAAAAGCGGAAATGGGCGGCATATGCCGCCCTTACTGATAGACGCACTGGCTCAGTGAACGAACGTTTTGCGCTCTAGATGGTGGCCCAGGTATTCCATCCACGGCTCTGCAAGAACGCGAATCTGAGCGTCATTCTTGAGAATGCGCAACATGATTTTGGTTTTCTCGGAACGCGACTGGGCGTCCAGTTCTTCCACTCGACCGCGCAAACGCAGATGCTCAATCTGCACGGTGCAAGCGCTTTCCATTTGCACCACGGCGTCCCAGTCCCGCTGAAGCGCCGCTTCCAACATTTTGGCGCTACTGTCCTCAATGGCTCGGTAGCAACCCAGCAAGGTCTGCTCCATGGTCATGCTCCCGCAGCAAGGCTGGCATATGCCGACGAGCCATACATGCGCTGCACATTAGGCACTGCGTTGCGCAACGAACGGGTGACCTCCACAAGAGACTGACCCACTGCAGCCGCATCGCGGCTGCCACCATTGCGTAAAGAGACCCATGCGTCCAACAGCGGGCTGAGCAGGCGCACGATTTCGTCGAGCGCGCTCACGTCATTCTTGGAGTTGGCCTGCAACAAACGCACTGAGCAGTAGGCGTACAGATCATCCAGGTTCTGGGCAATTTCACCCCCCGAACGTACGTCCAGATGGGCGCGAAGGCCTTCGCCGATGATGCCCAGCGCCTTGTTGAGTTGGGTGATTTTTTGTTGGATATCGCGCTGTGCGATGGCTGCCTTGGCGAGCTTGACGCGGTCTAGAACGCCTTCGATCAGCAAAATGACCAGGTCCACACCACCAGAGGAGCTGGCCCGACTTTCCAGATTGACGGACGCATAGGCCGATGCGGCGCGGGATTGAAGTGTTGTCATGGAGTAAGCCCTCAGTTACCTTAGTTATCGGCCTGAACCCAGTTGACTTTAACCAAACAGAACTGGTTTTCGCCCTCACTTTGCCGCTTTAACCGCAGCCCCGATTTACTGTATCGCAGAAAACCGTCCAAGCATAGTCACGCACGCTCAGACAATTTTCCAACCAGGGCAAAGCCTCAACGCACCTTACATGGAGCCCACCTTCTCACTCGGAATCAGCAAATGATCACGATGCTGCAGAGAGGCCTCGATACCTGTGGACGACAAATCGAAGGCTTGACCGGGCCGCAACCACATGTGCTGGTAATTTTGCTCCGCACAGAATCGGTCAAAAAACGCAATGTCTGAGCCCGGCAGTATTTCGATGGCGATGACAGGGCGATGGGTCTGAATGAACTGGGTGCCCCCCATAATGACCTGAGGCTCCAAGGTTTCCACGTCAATCTTCATCAGTATCTGTTGGCCAGAAAGCTCTGCTGCATGGGCCTCACCAAAGGCATCCAAGGTGGTGACTTCCACATTGAACTCGGCCGAATGCGTAGCCCGAAAGTCCTTATTCAATGATGCGGACGTTTCGATCAACCCGTGCCCAGCCTCGGGCAGGTACAGAGTGAAGGAGCCCTTGCGCTCGCCCACACCTTGATCGTACAGCGTGATCTGTTTGTCCATCGCCGATTCGGCAATGTTGTCGGCAAATATTTTGTGAATGCTGGGCACGGGCTCGTAAGCGAACACTTTGGAGGCACCCGCTGCCACGGCCAACAAGCTGTAGTAGCCCGTGTTGGCACCCACATCCAGAAAAACGGGCTTCCAGCCTTTGCATAGCTTGGCTATGACTTCGGGCAGTGGCGCCTCATAGCTGCGCCAACCTCCTTGGTTCACTGCAGCCACTACCTGATCGCGCCCGCCGCAGTCGTTCATGTAAAAGCGCGATGTGTGCGCATCCAGTTGAACGTCAACCTGCACCCAAAAGGAATTCATTTTTGTCTTCTCCGAGGTAGTCTTCCCAAAATTGCTTCAGGTCGCGCGTGAAACGGGAATGGGAGTAGCGCGCCGCTGTGGCTTTGGCATGGGCCAGGATGTTGGCGTACCACGAGGGGTCAGATGCTGCGCGCAAGCCCTCTGCTAGCGCGTGGGCAAAGGCAATGTGTTCGCCCTCTGTAATCCACAGTCCGTTGTGCGGTGTCGAGTAATCGGCACCACCCAGGCCATTGAAGCCCACCACCACGCAGCCGCTGGCCATGGCTTCCAAGGGTGGCAAGCCCAAACCTTCGATATGACTGAAAGCCGCGAAGACGGCGGATTCGTCCAGCACCTGTGCGCACTCAGCCAATGTCATGTTGTTGATGGGCACCCAGGGGACGGTGCGCAGCTCGGGGTACAGGGACTTGAACAGGCCTTTGACAAAGCTGGTCTCGAACTCCCGTTTGCGCGGCATGTAGGCAATTTGCAGCTTCTTTTCGCCGCTGTGCTTGAACACCGGTGACAGCGTAGGTTGCACGGTTTGCAACGCACCTTGATAGCCCATGCGGCGCATCAGGCCGGAGGTGTAGTCACTGCAGGTAATAACTGCAGAGATGCCCTTCTGCGCAATCATGGAAATGTCGTCCACGCCATTGAACAGGTAGTACGGGTTCTGGCAGTGCATGACCTTTCGCACTTGCATGGGGGCAAAGCCATCAATGTGCAATTTCCAAGGTTCGGGCATCACGATGACGTCTTTGTGCTGGAACGTCATGCTGGAGCCCGCACGCAAAACCGGCGCACGAGAGGCGAAATGCCCCAAGGGCGCGTCTTCTATATAGAAGAGGTATGCGCGGTACCCCATTTCACGCAAGCCGATAACGTGGTCTTCGTTGACCGCTTCACCGCCGCTGTTGGCGCCACGCCGAGTGCAGTAGTAAATCGCATTCATACGGATACAGCCTCATCAAAAATTGCTTTCATCCAGTCCTGGGCCTTGTCCGCCAGCATGAAGTTGTCGCTCACCCATTGGTGCAGCTGTTCACCCATCTGGTGGCGCAAGCGTTGGTCCGCCATCAGCTTGCGTAAGGCGCTGATCCACTCAGCGGGATCATTGGCACAGCGAATGACCGGCGGGTTGAGCGTGCGGTAGGGGAACACGTCGGAGCACACCACCGGCCAACCCATGGCGCCGTACTCCAGCAGCCGCAGGTTGCTCTTGCATTCATTGAAAAAGTTTTGCTCCAGCGGGGCAATGGCGATGTCCAGGTCCAGGCTCGACATCTTTTTGGGGTAATCCGCAAAGGAAACGAAGTCATGGAATTCCTTGATGTGGGGCTTGATCTCTTCCGTGCACATGCCCATGAAGACCCAGTCCACCTCAGACGCCGTTTCACGCACCACCTGGGACACCAACTCCAAATCGCCTTTGTGCTGTCCTGCACCAATCCAGCCCACGCGCAAGCGACGACCTAGGGTTCTTGGCAGGCGAAGCCCACTCCATTGCGAGTCCAGGCAGTTGGGCATCAGCCGCACATCGCGCACATACTTTTTGTAGTGCTGTATTAGTGGTTCGGTGGTCACCACCAGGCGGTCCGATTGCTTGAGCGCCCTGGCCATGCGCTGGTGACCCTCTCGGACCTGGAAGTTGCGGTTGGGGTGTTTTTCTGGCACCTCACCCAACAGGTCGTCCACCATTTGGATGATGTGGATGCCTGGCATCGCCATGCGGTACTTGTCGACCATACCCAGCTGGCCATCGTCCACAGCGTGCTGCAATATGAGGCGATCAGGCGCTGCACGCACCAGTTCGAGTGGCTGCAAGATGCGCGTTTCGCCCCGTTTGTTCGGTATCACCAAACAGGTTTGGGCCAGCCCCGCATCTTGCAAAGCATTGAGCGGATCCACCACGCGGTACTGCCCGGCACCGCTGGTTAGCGGGCATGCAAGCACGCGCGGCCTATCGTGTCGGCGCGGTTGCCAATCCACCACGACGAGGTGTTCCACGTCAAAGGGGCGCAACAGGGAGAGGTGACGGTTGTAGCAAGGGTCGCTCGCGAGTTCGGCAGCCCACAGTCTCAGCAGATTGTCACGTTCGTTGACGTCCACATCGGCCAGCTGCAGGCGCTTGCGGGTGTCACGCATCTGAACTTCGACCGTTTTGCCGCCCTGGTGCAATACGCTGGTGAGCGGCGTCCAAACGTGACGCCGCCCCAACTTGCTAAGGCGCAGACAAAAATCCGGCACGGTGAAAAACAGACCAAAGTTCTGTACATCGAAGCCACGGACTGCGGCCCAGTCTGCCTTGCGAAATACAAAGCAGTGGCCGGCAATTGCACTCACATCTTGCGTTAGTTGCAAGCGGGACTGCACTCCACATTCGGACAGCAATCCAGCTTCACCGTTGTAGGGCACAAAACCGCCATGAACCCCCATGACCAGTGGCCCCCCTGTGACGCGCGCCTCAGAGTCACGATTGGACATCAGCCGAGGGCCCACGCAACCAACGTCAGATTGCTGTGCAATGCCGACCAAGTGGCTTAGCCAATCCTTGTGCAGCGCTTCGGTGTCGTCGTCACAGACCAGCACAAAGGGGCTCGTCGCTTGCTCCACGCCGGCGTTAAGTGCCACCGCATGGCTGTAACTTTCCTGCTGGCAAGTGACCAACCGGACTGGCACATTCAACTGGATAGGGGCCAGCACATACTCCACCTCATCCAGGTGTTGCGGGTCGCATACCAGCAGTACCTCCGCCAACACCGCTTGCGGATACCGCAGCAAAGATTCCAGCAGGGTGCGCAGATAGCCGGTTTGAATACCGGTGGGGACCACCAGACTCACACACGCATGGACGGGCGCCTCGTACTCTGGAACCCATGTTCCCAGCCGCTCCAATGGGCGAACAAAGGAAGACAAGCGGGCACGCTTCAAATGGTGGCTGCAGGCGTCGTACTCCAGGGACTCCACTTCAGTGGACAAGGAACCGACCGCGTGAACTAACACAGTGTCAATATGGGCTAGCGCAGCGCGGCCTTGTTGATGCAGAAGGTCCAGGGCATAGCCGTATAACCCGCCGTCAAACAGCGGAACGCCCGCCTGCACCCATGGCGTACGGCGCGCCAATACAGCGCTGCCTAGGTAGTTGGTACACCGCAGCAATTCGATGTTGGCATCTGGCTTGAAGAATGGATATTGGGCAGCACCTTCGGCCTGCCAAACGTCTTCATCGGCGTAAATCAATTCCGCTTTCGGGAAGGTGTTAACCGCAAGCCCCCACTCCACCAAGCTTTGTGGCGCAAAACGTGCGCCAGACTGCACCAGCAAAACCCAATCGCTCAACGCGCGGCATTGCTGCTCTAGCGGAGCACGGCCCTCAGCTATGACGGTCACCCACGACAAATCGCTGTTTTGCTCCAGTGCGTCTGGCGCGTGCTGATCACTCACGATGAGCACATGGGCCGGCCGCCACAGGCATTCGCCAAGGCTGTCTAAGGTGTCGGCCAGCGCGTCCAGGGCGCTTCCACGCTGATCAATCACTACCGATAGAGCTGGAAGCTTGCCCGAAGCCAGGTGCTCTGCATAAATATCAGCGTCAATCTCCCGAATCGTGCAGAACTTGCTCCAGCGTTCAAATTGTTCGTTGACGCGGCGGTACTTCATGCGATCCGCACGCGCGCCCATTTCAGCCGGCGACAAATTTTTGATATCGAGCGCATCCACACTCGCCTGGGGCCAAGCGGCCTCCAAGGTCAGTGCATTGGCTGCCTGTTGCGTGGTTTCAGCGAATGCCCGCAAGCTGGACTGCCACCCTGATGCTTGCGCCAAGTAGTGGGCGCGCCACTGCAGCACCGTGTCTGCAGCGGTTTGAATATGTTGCTGGTCTTCACCCCAGGCGATACCGTCACACTCCTTACCTTGCAAAGATGGCGGCTTGCTTTTCAGGGTGAATGCGTTGGGAACCATGACGACTGGGCAACCACAGAGGCGCGCCAAATCAATCCAGACAGATGGCTCAAAGGCGTATAGCACGCGTGTCTTGCACAGCAGCTCGCGCATGGCCGCTTCTGTCTCATACGCAGGCAGCGCCAGATCAACGGCGTCTGGCCCGAAATCGCGGGCTTTTCCGCCGGCGGCCACGTACTGGGTGGTGATGTACGCACAGCCTTTGCGCTCCGAGGCATTGAGTAGCGCTGCGGCATCCAGCCGGGTCAAGTCGAACGCTGGGACAAATACCGTGCGCCGGTCAGCAAGGTCTTGACTTGATTGGACATAGAGCAGCGTCCGCCGCACCTCTCGTGTCGCATCAGCATTCGGCAGCATCCACGGATCAGGCAAATAGCTGACCTGCAATCCAATGCTACGCATGGCCGAACTGCTTGGGCACACAACAATGGGCTTTTTCCCCGCCTTGAAGTGAGCAACACGCATGACCTCGGTAAGAACCGGCGTCCAAAGATCACCTGACGGTTCCTGGCTATCTAGATAAGCCGGATAACCCAAGGCATTTAATGCGCTACAAAGTCTGAGCAATAAATTGCCATGCGTGGTATTGCGCCCACCGGGCGGAATCCCGACGTAGTACGGTTGTATGTCCCGTGCTTGCTCCGAACCTCCGGAATACCCCCCCTTCGTGTCCAAATTACCAGTGTTCAATGGGGCACTCCTTGCATTGTGGGTCCCGGCATCCTCCGGGTCAGATGGGTTCCAGATATCCGGGCTTACTTCAGGAGCTGCAACACTTGTTGCGGCATCTGGTTGGCTTGGGCAATCATAGCGGTGCCTGCTTGCTGCAAGATTTGCGTGCGGCTCAGGTTGGCAGTTTCTGCGGCGAAGTCCGCATCCATGATGCGTCCGCGTGCTGCAGTCTGGTTTTCCACCGCAGTTTGCAGATAGGTAATGGTTTGCTGGAAGCGGCTCTGAATAGCGCCCAGGGTAGCCCGTGAGCTATTGACTGCAGCCAAGGCATCATCAATGGCCGTCAGGTTGGCGGAGTTGTCCGCGTTGGCCGTGGTCAGCGCCGTTGTTGTTGCGCCGCTGCTTGGCAGAACGCCTGTAATGGCTCCGCTGGCCACGCCCAGGTCTACTGCAGACACTGTTACGGTCTGCCCGGCGTTGGCGCCTACCTGGAAGGAAAAGTCGGCCGTCGCGGTAAAGAGCGATGTACCGTTGAACTGCACCGAGCTCATGTTGCGATCCAACTCGCTAGCCAGTTGGGTGTACTCCTGGTTCAACGCAGAAATGTCGCCAGAGGTATTGGTGGAGTTGATCGCCTGTACAGCCAGCTCACGCATGCGCTGCAAGATATCGGTAACAACTGACAAACCACCTTCAGCCACTTGGGCCAGGGAGATGCCGTCGTTGGCGTTGCGAATGGCAACGGTCATGCCGCGTACCTGGGTGTTCATGCGGTCCGCAATGGCCAGGCCGGCGGCATCGTCCTTGGCGCTATTGACGCGCAAGCCGGACGAAAGACGCTGCATGGAAGTGGCCAGACTCATTTGGCTGGTCGAGGCATTGCGCTGCGCATTGAGCGACATGATGTTGGTGTTGATGGTCATTGCCATGGGATTACTCCTTCAAAAATTCAGTCGTGATGGATCAACCCACACGGTATGAAGCGAGAGAACAATTCAACCGGGTGTTGGAGCCAATTGTTCTCTTGGCCAGAAAAAACTAAACCCCGATAAACGGGGCTTAATTCGGTCTATTTGAAGGATTCCTGGCTGCTAACCAGACTTATTCCAGGTGGTGACCTGCTGGGTAACGTAGGCGCTCAAGCTGTTGAGCTTGGCCATATTGGTATCAAGCGCGTTGTACTGCGCCAGCAACTGCTTTTGGTAAGCAGCAATATGCGTGTTGAACTTGTCGATGGTGTCGTTATTGCGGTCGATGGCCTTCTGAAAGGCTGCATTGTGGATGTTGACGGTCCCCCCCGATGCCAAGGCGCCGAAGGCGAAATCGTATATGCCTTTGGCAATGCCATTTCCAGTCGTCGTTCCCGTCGACTTACCAAGAATCGACTTGACATTAGCGGGATCTTGAAGCGCGGCATCCAGCTTGGTGCTGTTGGTCTTGAGGGAACCATCTGACTGGATTTCCAAGCCCAGATCACTCAATCGCAACTGCGTTCCACTGCTGGTCGGACCTGCCGCACCTGCCAGGTTCCGCAACATGCCCATCATGCTGGTGGCCGTGTTGTCTCCCAACAAAGGGCCGCCTGTTTTGGTGGCGGAGTTATAGGCCGTCTGCGTCTTCAGATCGCTATAGAGCTTGTTGTAGGCGTCTTGAAAAGCCTGCATTTTTGCTTTGATCGCGTCTTTGTCAGTAGCCACCGTAATGTTAGTAGAGCTGTTTGGTGTGAGCAAGTTCAGCGTGACGCCGGGCACCGCATTTGCCACCGTGTTGGACTGCGAAATAACGGGGACACCCTCAATCGTTAAGTTCGCATTGCCTGCTCCCGTGTAGGTGGGCGCTGGCGGGGAGCTCGCTGTAAGGGGGGTGGTGTTGTACTGGAACTGCTCCAGGCCGGCCGTAGCCGAGACAGTAAATCCATTGCTGGTGCCAGTAGAACTCCCGCGGAGCACCAGTTGCTGGGTTGTACCGTTGGTCACTACCACGGCGTTGACCCCTGCATTCGAACTGTTGATTCGGCTGGCCAAAGTCGCCAGGGTATCTGTGCTTTTAACCTCCACGTCCACAGAGGGAACGGCACTGCTGTCTGCATTGGTCTTGTTGGCAAAGGCAGCCCCCGACCAAGTTCCCAGCTGGAACGTCAGTTTTCCATTGGGTAGTGCATTGGCAGGCGTACTGGGGTCAATTGCAGGACTAAAGGCATTGAATTTCAGGGTTTGAGACGTGGCAAGGTTTCCCACGTCCACTTTGAACGTCCCGACCATTGCGTTCGCACTGATAGTCCCTGTGACATTGGCCGTGGCACTCGAAGTGAAGCTCTTGCTATCCCAAGTGGAGCTACTAATCAGTGCCGACGCAGCGTCCTGCAAGGATGCGAGCTCTGACTTCACTTGACCGAAAACAGACAGCTTGGTCTGCAACGTGCTGCCCTTGGCCTGCAACAATTTCACAGGCTGCGACTCAACCGCCACCAATTGGCTAACGATGGATTGAACGTTCAATCCACTTCCAACACCGGCAGATGAAATAGCCATATCAACTCCTTGACCTCAAAGCATAGTCTCGCCAAGCCTTACTTGTAACCCCCAGTCGGCCCCATCAAAGCCCAGAATTGCACTGCAAACACACCGCATATGGAAAAAGCCTGGACACTGTCCAGGCTTTTAAGACTAAGTTGAGGAAACTTAGCGCAACAGGGCCAGCACGCCTTGTGGCAACTGGTTGGCCTGAGCAATCATCGCAGTTCCAGCTTGCTGCAAGATCTGGGCACGGCTCAGACTGGCTGTTTCTGCGGCAAAGTCGGCATCCATGATGCGACCCTTTGCAGCGGCTTGGTTCTCAGATGCGCTTTGCAAGAAGTTGATCGTGTTAGTGAAGCGGCTCTGAACAGCACCCAAATTGGCGCGTGTGTTGTTGATCGCTGTCAGGGCCTTGTCCAGCAAGTCCAAGTTGCTAGAAGCCGCACCCACTGCAGTGGTAATCGCGCTCGCTGCGCCGGTACCGAATACAGCAGCCAGGTCACCCGTAGCCACATTCATGGAAGAAGCAGCCACCGAAATAGTCTGGCCAGAGTTCGCGCCCACTTGGAAATCAAACTGGGCGGTGGTATCCAGCAACGATTGACCGTTGAACTGAACTGAACTCAGCGTACGCTGAATTTCAGTGCCAAGCTGCGAATACTCTTGGTTAAGAGCAGACAGGTCGCTCGATGTGTTCGTGCCGTTGCTCGCCTGCACAGACAGTTCACGCATGCGTTGCACCATGTCGGTCAATGTCTGCAAACCACCTTCAGCTGTTTGCGCCAAGGAAATACCGTCATTGGCATTGCGGACAGCGACATTCATACCGCGGAACTGTGCGTCCATGCGGGTGGCAATGGCAAGACCAGCAGCATCGTCCTTCGCACTGTTGATACGCAGGCCAGAAGAAAGCCGTTGCATCGCAGTTGACAACGAAGTCCCGTTCAGACCCGCATTCCGCTGGGCATTCATCGAGTTGACGTTGGTGTTGATTGTGTATCCCATGATAAAAGCTCCTAAAAATGTTGAACCGGATTTACCGGAGTCAGAGCAGCTACTTGCCGCCTTGACAACGAACCCTGGTTGAAGCTCGTTGTTTGATTTATCGGTTAGGCCCCGAAGAACTTTAGGGCAGCATGTGAAATGACCGTGCAATAGCCTATCAACTGCGACTTGTAGGAAGTTCCCCTACAAGGCCCTACCGCCAAGGCTGACTGGCCAAACATCCAAACCCTGATTCAAGTTCCGCTCCCCTGATTCCAGAATTCAAGCCATGGAAGACGGCAAACAAATAGATGCTGTTTACCGGCCAAATCAACGAATCACCTACTGGAGCCTGTCATGACAAACGAACAAATTCTTTCTGAAATCCGGGAAGCCAATTTGACCTACCTTATGCTGGCTCAGAACCTGATTCGCCAGGACAAGGCCGAAGCGCTGTTCCGCTTGGGCATGTCCGAAGAGTCCGCCGACATGATTGGTGTTCTGTCTCCCGCCCAGATCCTGAAGATCGCCTCCAGCAACATGCTGCTGTGCCGCTTCCGCATGGATGACGAAATGGTGTGGAGCTTGCTCACCAACCATTCCACCAACAAGGTGGACAACGACTCCACCACCCGTCTGCACGCCAGCATCCTGATGGCCGGCCGTTTCGCCGAAACCCTGTAAACCCACTGAATCCCGGAGAAGCACCATGGCCACCAAGAGCGTACTGAACGATTCCAAGCAAGTGGAACGCGCCGTTTCCCTGATC